>ODAI011168148.1_pt1 | contig 11262 bp, 15 predicted proteins | sample 1539321 | NCBI WGS metagenome assembly ODAI01 (sample SAMN02144231, study PRJEB22623) | gut metagenome | biome: sheep rumen | host: Ovis aries | place: New Zealand
AGAGCCGTCCGAAACTACGGCAAAGGATACCCGACCCAGCGCAGCGGGCCGATCGGCTCATCGGCGCAGACACTGAAGACGTATCCGCCGAGGCTGCCGCCGGCGGCGTACCAGTTCCGGCCAAAGAGCCGGAGGGATTCACCCCGGGCAAAGGGAAGCACCTCAAAGCGGCCGGGCTCCAGGGACATGCCCAGCCCGGTCGCCTTCATCACGCTTTCCTTCCAGGTCCACAGCCGGAAGAAGCGGATCAGGGGATCCTCTGCCATCCAGTCCAGCTCCGCGGGGGTATAAACGGCCGGGGCGGCGTCCAGGTGCGCCCGGTTCACCGCCTCCAGATCCGCCCCGATCAGGCGATGATCCCCGCTGGCCAGGATGCACCAGATGCCGCTGTGGGAGATGCTGAAGGCAGGGAAACCCGGGGCATACGGCTTCCCGTGCTCACCGAGCCGAAGATCCGACTCCCGACGGATCCCAACCGCCTGCATCATCAGGTATCCGGCGCCCAGGCACAGCAGCCGGTCGCTTTCCTGCCGGAACCGCCGGGCCCTTTCCGCCCGCCCCGGCAGGGCTGCTTCCACCGCGCTCAGATCCATTCCGCGCAGGGCATCCGTGCATACAGCGCTGATTGTCATTTCCTTCATTCGCCGCACTCCGTTTCCGTTGCTCTGGTTCATTTTACCACAGTGCGCTGCTTTTCCAAAGACGGCCAAAAAGAATCCACCGGGAGAAAAATCCACCGGTGGGCATTTTGAATTTCAGATATCCAGATCCAGTGTGACCGGGCAGTGATCCGATCCCATGACCTGGGTTTCAATGCCGGCTTCCCGGATCCGCTCCCGGATCCGGCTGGAAACCAGGAAGTAGTCAATACGCCATCCCGCGTTGTTTTCCCGGGCGTGAAACATGTAGCTCCACCAGGAATAGATATCCTTCCGATCCGGATAGAGATAGCGGAAGCTGTCCGTGAAGCCGGAATCCAGGAGAAGACTCATCTTTTCCCGCTCCTGAGGCGTGAAGCCCGCGTTCTGGGTATTGCTCTTCGGATTCTTCAGGTCGATCTCCTGATGGGCTACGTTCATATCCCCGCAGACGATCACCGGCCTGGCGCCGTCCAGCCCCGTCAGATAGCTCCGGAAGGCGTCCTCCCAGGCCATACGGTAATCCAGCCTTGTCAGTCCCCGCTGGCTGTTGGGAGTGTAGACGGTGACCAGATAAAAATCCGGGTACTCCAGCGTGATGACCCGGCCCTCATGGTCGTGCTCCTCCTGCCCGATGCCGTACCGGACGGACAGGGGTTCCCGCTTCGCAAAGACGGCGGTTCCACTGTAGCCCTTCTTCTCCGCTGAGTTCATGAACAGGTGATACCCCTCTGAGGGAATATCCGCCTGACCCGGCTGCATCTTGGTTTCCTGCAGGCAGAAAAAATCCGCGTCCGCCTGGCGGAAATAATCCAGAAAGCCCTTTCCCATACAGGCCCGCAGGCCGTTCACGTTCCAGGAAACGAATCGGGTCATGGTGCATGCTCCTTTCCGGGAAACCGGGATCCGGGAAATGTTTTCCCGGAGAGCCCGGAGAATTCAGGTTCTGTGTCCCGCCCCGCCGGAGGAGGAAAGTCCCTCCAGATAGGCGTCCAGATCGTCGAAGGGATCCAGGACGGAGTCCTTTTTCAGATACAGGGGATGATGCGGATGGCCGGCCTTGCTGCGGGCGCCGGCAGTGAACCACCGGGCGCCGTACTCCTGTCCGATCCGGACCATATCCCGCACGCAGCGGGGGAGATAGGAACGGGTTTCGATCACGGCGCCCCAGGCAGCCCAGACCGCGGGAGAGTCCTCGCTCTTTTCCAGCACGTAGCGGAAGGCCTTCATGTTTTCCGCGTGAAGAAGGGGATTCAGCTCCCGATCCATGTCCCCGGGCAGGGTGGCTCGCTGGGCATAGACATTGAACATGAGAAAGGAATCGTATCCGTTTCCCAGGGCGATCCGCTCCGCGCTTTTCAGGGTATTGTCCAGCCGGCCGGGAACGGCGGTGGAGGGGTTGACCCCGATGCAGATCAGCGGGCGGCGGCCCCTGGTTCCGAGAATATAACGGTATTCCGAATAATGATCGGGCACATAAAGCCATGCCCCCCGGTTATAATCCTCATTGGTGGGCCGGAGGGCATCCGCGAAGGTAAGCACCTCCGCGTCCCGGGTTTCGCAGGACGGAATGTGTCTCATGCTTCTTTCAGGGGGCGGATCAGGATCAGGGGCGTCAGCTCATCCCCCTGGCCGGAGGGGTTGTCCGCCAGCGCGTCCTGAATTTCCGCGTCGGTCAGGGGAAAACGGGTACCCTTTCCCAGCTGGTTCTGGTCGATATCATTGGCGTCCATCAGGACCACCGGGACGCCGGTTTTCTTCTCCAGCTCGTCGCAGAGCTCCGCGGCGTTGGTGTTATTGATCAGAGCCAGATCGTGATAGCGCTCGAAGGAGGAGCGGTAATAAAAGCCGTCGATGCCGGCGACGCCGGGGCCGACGATCTCATAGAAAACGCCTTTTTTCCCGAAGGGCTTGGTCAGGGCGCTGGCGATGGCGGCGAATACCACCTTCGGGGCGCCGACCATGTCGATGGCCAGCTGCAGCTTGTAGGGATCGTGCATGCCGATGCCCGCGGTGGTCTCCGAGGCGTGGGGGGACAGCAGCCTGGCCCAGAAGCCGGGCTTTTCCTGCTCCTTGGTCCGGACATTCCCGGTGCACATGGCCATGACCTTGGCGCCGAAGGCCAGGACATCTCCCGGCTGATACAGGGGCAGAACATACTTCCGCACCAGTTCGGCCTGATCCTCTCCCACCTCGACAAAATGGGTCTGAATCGCGAAACGGTCGTACCTCCGTCCGTCTTTTCCCGTGATGGTTCCCCGGTCAAAATAGGTGATCCCGCTCTGTTCCCGCTTCTGCGCTTCCAGATTCCGGGATGGACTGTTTCCCATGGCGCACCTCCTGCTGTCTGCTTCGAATCCGTCTGCTATTATACAGAGGTTCCGGAGCTCCGTCAAACTGAGAATGAACCTGAGTTGCAGGATATCGGGAAATCAGGTATAATTGCCGGAGAAAAGCGGCCTTCTCCCCCCGGAGAAGGTGCCCGGATTCCGGGACGCCGGACGGTTGTTTTTCTGCCGGGCGGCTTTCTGAGCTGGAGGTTTGCATGAGCGAGACAGAACAGAAACGGAGCAGGGCTCTTTCGGACGCGGTGATTCTGATCCCGTCCCTGGAGCCGGACGAGCGTCTGCCCGCATATATTCAGAAGCTGGCGGAGAGCGGATTCGGCCATCTCGTGGTGGTGGATGACGGCTCCGGCGAAAGCTATCAGGACATTTTTCGCCGGATCGGGGAAATCGATCCCCGGGTGAAGGTACTGCATCACGATGTGAACCGGGGAAAGGGTGTCGCCCTGAAAACGGGGTATCGCTGGATTCAGGAAAACCTGCCGGAGATCAGCGGGGTCATTACGGCGGACGCGGACGGGCAGCACACGGTGCCGGACTGCATCCACCTGGCGGAGGAGCTGGAAAAGGGCAGACGGGCGCTGTACCTGGGAAGCAGGGATTTCAGCCAGCCCAACGTGCCCCCGAAGAGCCGGACGGGAAACCGGTTTACCAGTCTGCTGTTCTTCGTGCTGTACGGAAAGTGGCTGCAGGACACCCAGACCGGGCTCCGGGCCTTCCGGAAGGAAGATCTGGACTTCATGATCGAGGTGGAGGGCGAGCGCTTCGAATATGAGATGAATGTGCTCATCGCCTGCGCCCGGCATGATTTGCCCATGATTCCCATTACGATTGAGACGGTCTATGAAAACGAAAACCGGGGAACCCACTATCATCCGCTGAAGGACAGCATGCGGATCTTCCGGGTCATTATCCGGGGCTTTGTACGGTTCATGGGGGCCAGCCTGATCTGCTTCCTGGTGGACCAGGGGATCTTCAATCTGCTGAACCTGGCTGCTTTCGGCAACCGGGCGGATAAAATGGCGAAGTATATCCTGATTTCCACAGCAGTGGCCCGGGTGATCAGCGCCTCGCTGAACTTTCTCCTGAACAAGAAATTCGTTTTCAGGCTGAAGGGGCATACCGGCGGAGCGCTCTGGAAATACATCGTGCTGGCGGTGGGAATCATGCTGCTCAGCGCCGGCGGCGTATGGCTGCTGGGACAGATCGGCATGAACAGCACACTGGCCAAGCTGCTGGTGGACTTTCTGCTGTATTTCCTCAGCTTCCGGGCGCAGCAGAAGTGGGTTTTTGCCGAAAAAGAGGAGTAATTCTGTGAGCATCTGGAAAAAAATCCTGCAGGCGCTGGCCGGCCTGGCGCTGGCCTGCGCAGCTGCCCTGGGAATGGGAACCTGGATCTTTCCCGAAGAGCGGGATCTGATCCTGCCCCTGGGAGCCTTCCGCCTCAGCGCCACCGGGATCGGGGCCGGGCTGAGCCTGCTGGTGATGCTGGCCTTCGCCGACGCGTGGGTGGGAATCCGGAACCGGAAGGATCCTGCCGGGGCCGGGCCGGGAAGAACCCTGAACGGCCTGGGAGCCGGCTTTCCCGCCGCGGTGCTGATCTGGAAGATTTTTGAGCAGCGGACCGCCCTGGGAAGGGGAACGGCACCCGCAGACGGAATGGAGATTCCCGGCTGGCTGGCCGCGGACGGACGCTGGGCGACCGGCAGGATCGAGATCATGCTGGCGGTGCTGGTGATCCTCTCGGTGACCCTCTGGCTGGTGCTGCGCAGGCAGGATCTGCCGGAGAACGGGGACCTGGCCTGGGTCGGCCTGAGCTGCTGGTGCGCCGGCAGAATGGTGACGGAGCACCTCCGCGCGGAGCAGATCGCCCTGCTGGGTTCCGTTCGGATCGTGGGCTGGCTGGCCATGGGATGCATGGCGGTGATCCTGGCCTGCTGGACGGCACGGATTGTGCATCAAAAAAGGAACACGGGCTATGCGTATGCCTGTGTCCCTGTATTTGCGGCTTCGGCAGCCGGCCTGGCGCTGATCGGGAATCAGGTGATCCGGACCGGAATTCCCGCGGCCGACCTGGGAATGCAGGTCTGCCTGGCACTGCTGGCCCTGAAGGCGGTGCTGTGCGCGGGGCGGGTCAGCCGGTAGGCGCCGGATTGGAAAGCCTGCGCCGGATCAGGATTCCTTCCGGTTTGGGCAGCCTGCTTTCCGGCAGCTTTTGCAGGAATCCAGCTCGATTTCATCCCCGGGCAGGAACATCTCGACAGCCTGCTCCGCGGCCCGGGCTTCCCGGAAGCCGAGACGGCTGAAAAAGCCTTCCGTCTCCGGCGGCGCGCAGAGACGCACCTCCCGGGCATAGTGGCTCTGGGCCTTGAAGAGCAGAAGCCGAAGCACCAGATCCCCGAGCTTTTTGCCCCGGCAGGCCTCCAGCACCCCGATGTCTCCCAGCCAGAAGCTGCCGTCCTGCCACCAGAGACGGCCGGACGCGGCCGGAACCTCATCCAGATAGACCACCACGTTCTGCGCCTGGCTGTCCAGCTCATCCAGCCCGCGGCCGAAGACTGCGCTGCGTACGGAGAGAGCCTCCGAAAGATCGGAACCCTGGGGAAACCATTTACCCTGAATCATCTGAATATCACCTCACGGAGGAATCAAACAAGGATGGAAAAGGAAAAGATTGACCGGATCAACGAGCTGGCCCGGAAGCGGAAGGCGGAGGGCCTGACACCGGAGGAGCAGGCGGAGCAGGAGACCCTGCGGAAGGAATACATCGCCGGCTTCCGGAACAACCTGCAGGAGCTGCTGGACAGCGTGGTTGTGCAGAATCCGGACGGCACCCGCCGCCGGCTGCAGAAGAAGGCGTGAGCACTTCAGGGCGGCGGCCGGCTTCCACACCCGAATATAAACTGGGGGAAGACGCTTGTCAAGAGAAGACGCTTTGACTATAATATTTCAGCCGCCCGCGGCGGCCTGAAAGATATGCATCCGGAGTGAAAGGAGTTTCAAACCATGAGCGAGAACGAATTCAACAACGAGGAAAACCTGGATATGGACGAGGATCTGATCGTCTTTGAAACCGAGGACGGCGAGGAAGTGACCTTCGTGATCGAGGATTACTTCTTCTATAACGGAGACGAGTATGCCATCCTGACGGAATATGACACGGAAAAGGAAATCGTGCTGGATAACGGAAGCATCGTCTGCCGGATTGTGACCTCCGAGGATGAAAACGGAGAGGAAACGGAAGAGTTCGTGCCGGTGGAGGACGACGACCTGGCCGAAAAGCTGATCGAGATCGCCAACGCCCAGCTGGCGGAGGACGGGGAAGAGGAAGAATAAAGATGAATCAGACATCAAGAATCATCCTTTCCCTGCTCTGCGGAGTCCTGATTCTGGCGGCTCCCTTTCTGATTTCTTCCCCCAGCCTGCTGGAGGAAGCGGCACAGAAGATTTCGGAGCAGCTGGATCAGGAGGAAGACCTGGATCTGGGAGACGACGGAGATATTGAGCTGAATCTGGGCCGGCTGCTTTTCACCGGCGCCTGCGCGGAGGAGGCCGGGGACGGCCTGATTGTGGAAGAAGTCCAGGATGACAATGCCACCCTGGGCCCCGCGGTCTATGAGCTGCCGCTGGACTTCACGGTTCCTCCGGCTCCGAAGGCGGAAAATTTCTCCGGAAACACCTATGCGGACGAGACGATCATCGCCCGGGAGGAAGACCGGGAAGAGGACGGGGTGATCTGGCACCTGATCTATGTCCAGATCGCGTCCCCGACCCAGCTGCGGACGGCTACCGCGATTCCGGACAAGCTGACCAACACGCGGAAGACCTCCTCCGTGCCCGGCATGGCAAAGGCCAACAACGCGGTCTGCGCCATCAACGGCAACAACTATCAGGCGGAGACGGACAAGAAAACCTTTGAGTACCGCATGACCCAGAAGGTCCGCTCCAAAACCAACTGGACCAAGGATATCCTGATCATCAATGACCAGGGGGATTTTCATCTGGTCAAGGGAAACCCGGACGGCAAAAGGAATACCGTGACCAAGGAGCAAGCCGCGGCGCTGGAGGCTGTGGCCGCCGAGTGCAGGATCGTGAATGCCATGACCTTCGGCCCGGCCCTGGTCGTGGACGGGGAAGAGCAGGACATCAGCGAGCACTATGGCTTCAATCCGAACCGGAAGGAGCCCCGGGCCGCCATCGGACAGATGGGGCGGCTGAGCTACGTAATGGCGATTGCGGAGGGCCGCGGATCCTCCAGCGGGGTGAACTTCCAGGAGCTGGCGCACTTCATGGCTTCCCTGGGATGCCAGCAGGCCTTTAACCTGGACGGGGGCAATTCCGCCGTCATGACCTTCGGGGATCAGGAATACCGGGGCATGCCCTCCGGCGGAGAGAGAAGCCTGTACGACATTATCTATTTCGCCACCGCGCTTCCGGAGGGCTGAGATGTTCAGGCTGTATGATGAGGCGGAGAAGATCCGGATTCTCGGTATCGAGGTTTACCGCTTCGGCTTTTTCGTGATGCTGGGGCTGATCCTGGCTGCCGCCATGATCGGTTTTCTCTGCTGGGCCAGAAGAACCCGAAAGGGAACCGGCCCCCTGCTGCTGCTGCTATCCCTGGTGCTGGGAGGAATCTGCTCCAGGCTGTTTTTCTGCCTGATGAGCTTTGAGGACCTGGGATCGATGCTGCCCCTGCCCACCTGGTTCGATATCACCGGCGGCGGATGGAGCATGATGGGACTGGTGGGCGGCGTGATGCTGGCGGCCTGGGCTGCGGCCCTGCTGACCCGGCAGAAGGCCGGACTGCTGCTGGATATCGCTGCCTGCGCGCTGCCGCTGTTCATGGTACTGGAGCGGGTGGGGGAAGGCTGCATTCCGCAGTTCGACTTCAGCCGCAAGCTGGATACGGACTTGCTGAACAACACCTTCCTGACCTTCAGCGACTATGACGGCCATTATCTGGCGACGTGGAAGCTGACAGCTATCGTTATGGGCATCCTGGTACCGATCCTGATCTGGGATCTGACCCGCAGCCGGAAGGATGGAGACACCTGCCTGCTGTTCCTGCTGCTTTTCGGCGGATGTTCCGTGATCCTGGAGAGCCTGCGGTACGACCACTTCCTGACTGTCCACAGCTTTGTCGGCATGGAGCATGTAGCGGCGGCGATTCTGCTGGCCGTCGGGGTGTTTATTCCGGCAGGCCGTGCGCACAAACGGAAAAAGAGCCTGGCCGCCGCAGCGGTGATCAGCGTGTTCCTCATGGTGATCCTGGCGGTGCTGCTGGAGTTTGCCCTGGACAGGACCGAATTCAACAAGCTGGTGATCTACGCGGCCTATCTCGTGATCGTCGCGGTGCCGGTCGTGCTGGGGCTGCGGCTGAGAAGAACCGGAGACCGGCCGCTGTAAGCGACGCCCTGCTGCCGGAAAAACGCGGAAGATGACTGCCGGATCAAAAATACAGAACAAAGAGAAGCGTCCGGGCTTTCCTCCGAAAGGGGGACGGATCGGAACGCGGACAGAATGGTCCCGACACGTAAGTGCCGGGGCCGTTTTTTTCACTGTGACATGTCCGTTTTTTCACAGAACAATCACGTGGGACATAAGGCCTGTTCATAATCTTCTTGTATAATCCGATCGCGGAAATCAAAGGAGGCGTCTTGTAAACGATGAGTGAAACGATCAACGCGAAGCGCACAGCGAAGAAGAAAAAGCGAATCCTGCGGAGAATCCTCGTGACTCTGATCGTGCTGATCCTGGCGGCCGGCATCGGAATCTATGTGTGGGCCAGGCTCCGGGACAGGTATACCGTGACCTACGATGAGTATACGGCCACCACGGGCACCATTTCCAATTCCCTCAGCTTCAGCGGCAGCCTGGCGCTGCGGGACAGCGCGACCTATACGGCTCCCTCCGCCGCGACCGTCCGAAATGTCTATGTCGCAAGCGGCGACGCCGTGAAGAAAGGGGACAGGCTGGTTCGCCTCAGCAGCGGCACGACGTATACCGCGGACTTTGACGGCCGTGTCAACCTGGTCAGCGTGGAGGCGGGAGATGAGGTTTCCGCCGGAGCAACGTTGGTACAGATCGCCGATTTTGACCATATGCAGGTCTCCTTCCGGATCGACGAATACGATATCGGGGATGTCCGGGTGGGAGACCGCTGCACGGTGACCGCCACGGCGACAGAGAAGGTGTTCTCCTCCCGGGTGGAAACCATCAATTACATCTCATCCTCCACGGGAAATGTGGCCTATTACACCGCCACGGCGAACGTGGACGTGGATTCCGGCGTCTATCCCGGCATGCAGGTCACCGTCACCGTGCCACAGTAGGAGGCTGTGGACGTGGTGGTGCTGAAGGCGGACGCCCTGAGCTTTACCCTGGAGAATCAGGCCTTTGTCTATAAAATGAAGGAGGATGAAACCCTGGAGGAGGTTCAGGTCGAGGTGGGCGTCAGCAACGGCAACTACGTGGAAATCAAATCCGGCCTGACATCCGGCGAAAAAGTCTACGCGGTGAGTGAGACAAAGGAGGATTCCCTGAACAGCCTGCTGACCGGCCTGTTCGGACAGCAGCAGTTCAACCGACAGAACCGGCAGAACCGGCAGAACAGCGGCGACTGGCAGAACCGGCAGAGCGGTTCGGAGGGCGGCCTGGGCGCGCCTCCCGGCGGCATGCAGCCCGGCGGAAGCTCGGGCGGCGGAAACGGCGGTGGTCGGTAATGGACAGCGTCTTTTTCCGGATGAAAAACATCAACAAGTTTTACCGCATGGGTGACGAGGACATGCAGGTGCTGAAGGATGTGAATCTGGAGATACGGGAGGGAGAATACCTTTCCGTACTGGGCCCCAGCGGCAGCGGAAAGAGCACCCTCATGAACATTATCGGATGCCTGGACACGGCCACCTCCGGCCAATATATTCTCCGGGACCATGTGATTGAGGAACTGACGGAGCCGGAGCTGGCGGAAATCCGCAGCAGGGATGTGGGCTTTGTATTCCAGAACAGCCAGCTGCTGCCCCGGCTGGACGCGGTGCGCAATGTGGAACTTCCCCTGATCTATGCGGGGGTGAGCCAGCAGGAGCGCACCCGCAGGGCCCGGGAAATGCTGGACCGGGTTGGACTGTCCGACAGGATGGGACATTATCCGAATCAGCTGTCCGGCGGCCAGCAGCAGCGCGTGGCCATCGCCCGGGCGCTGGTGACCAATCCCGGCATCCTGCTGGCGGACGAGCCCACCGGCGCGCTGGACCAGAAAACCGGACGGCAGATCATGGAGCTGTTTCGGGAGCTGAATGAGGAAGGCCACTCCATCATCATGATCACCCACGATATGAACATTGCCGCCAACGCCCGGCGCGTGGTGCATATCATTGACGGGGTTCTGACGGAAGGAGGCAGTACCTCCGATGTTTAAAGTTTTCAAGGGAACGCTGGTGATGATCGGGGAATGCTTCCGGATGAGTCTCAGCAATATCCGGGGAGCGAAGGTCCGCTCCTTCCTGACGGTGCTGGGCATCCTCATCGGCGTCATGGCGGTGATTACGCTGATCACCACGGTCAACGGCGTGACCGGATCCATCTCGGACAGCTTCCTCAGCATGGGCGCGGGCACATTGACGGTCTCCGTGACGGGCAGCGATCTGAAAACCGGCATGAGCAAGGCGGACCTGGAAGAACTGGCCGCCCTGCCGGAGGTGGAAGGGGTTACGCCTACCGTCAATATCAACAATGCCCGGGTCAGCCGGGGCGGAAACTATGAAAGCCGGATCTCCGTCAGCGGGAAGAACGCATACTACTTCCTCAGCAACAAAGAGGTGGTTCAGCGGGGAAGACCCCTGAGCTTCATTGATGACGACAATATGAGCTATGTCTGCCTCATCGATGATGAGATGATCGCGGAATTCTTCTACGGCGTGGATCCGGTGGGACAGAACCTTTACATCAACGGGATTCCCTTCCTGGTGGCAGGGGTCTTCTCCCTGGAGAATACGGAAAGCCTGTCCTCCATCTTCCTGGGATCCCCCAGCATTCTGATTCCCTATACGACAGCCCTGAAGATGAACAGCGCCAACGAGGTGACCAGCTTTACGGTCTACATGGCGGAAGGCGTGACCAGCGAGGAAGCGTCCTCCGCGCTGGAAGCCGCCATGGACGCCATGTTCTCCTTTGAGGAGGATTGCTTCACCATCACAACCATGGATGCTATCTAAAACACCATGGAAACCATGATGGGCATGATGACCACGCTTCTGGCGGGCATTGCCAGCATCGCCCTG
>ODAI014672673.1_pt1 | contig 11262 bp, 14 predicted proteins | sample 1539321 | NCBI WGS metagenome assembly ODAI01 (sample SAMN02144231, study PRJEB22623) | gut metagenome | biome: sheep rumen | host: Ovis aries | place: New Zealand
TGAATATTTCCTCCTTGATTGCAGATTTAAACTTTTTGATTACATATACAAAAACCTGCGTGGGGATGTTATTGCCGGTTATTATATCATGTATCCCCAGCTTGTTAATGACGGACTATTCTCATTTACTTCATCAAACAAGGAAATGACTGCCCACGTTCAGGAAGATGCTGTGCTTATCGTTGATGATGTAAATGATAAGTACAATACTGTTGTCAGCAGGATCCCCGGTAATTTCAAAGACTTTGTTGATAGTGGTACTCAGAATGAGCTTGTGGCCTCTTTGGTAAAAAGCGGAAAATTGTCTCTTAACAATGCTGTCTTGGACGCTCTCGACCAGAATGTGTTTGTAAATGTATATTCTTCATTTTCTGTCGGAGACCTTACAGATGGCAAGAAGATCCAGCCACTATCAGATATAGTTAAGTCGGTCTATGGTAAAAAGCTCCGTAGGGAAAACTATATGAGCGTTCTGCAGAGCCTTAGAAAGATGGCAAGATATAAGCTAGAGCTTAAGGAATCCAACAGCCAGGGTAATTTTGTAAGCAGCAGAACAGTAAGTTTTTTTGACCTTGATATCAAGAGCAGTGATGAATCTGAATCTGATACACATATTGATGCATCAATAGTTGATGGGTACTCAAAACAGGGATTAGAAGAGCTGACGAAAGACCTTGAATCGGTCAAAGACCTTTCTACACTTAATATTGGTATTGAGCCGTCTTATTTCATAAGAAATGAGTTAAAGTCGGCTATGAATGAGAAGAACATCAAGATACTTACGTCTATGTTTGACGAAGAACTTCCCATTAAGGATCGCAAGATGCTGGAGTATCTTGTTGAAGTCAGGACATCGGTATATCCGTCTATTAACACATCTATCACTTATGAGGTATTTGTGGCCAAGTTAAGGCTTAATGAGCCTAAGAAAAAGAAGATGAAAGAGCAGATTGCGACTTCCATAGGGCATTTAAAGGAGCATGGTAGTCTTATAAGCGATTTTAAAATGAATGAGTATTCTGTTGATATTACATTTATACCGCTTAATGATGTTGAAAAGCGTATGTATAAGTTGGTAAGCACAAGTGATCTTCCTGATGAGACTTAATGCTTACTCCTTAATTTAATATTCCTTGGAAATATAAAAGTGTTGAAAATTGATTTTTCAACACTTTTTATTACATTTTAGTCCTTAATGCGGTTTTCAACAGTTTTTATTACATTTTAGCCCGATTTTATCAACAGAAGTTGTGTATGTTGGCATTAATGACTACAGATATATACATTTTTAAACACGTTTTTCAACAGAAATCGTTACATTTTAGCCCTCATTTTAGAATTTTCAACACTTTTTATTACATTTTGAACCCTAATGTTGTTTTTCAACATTTTTTATTACATTTTGTCCCGAACTTGATTGGCATTTTTAACAAAATTTATGGCAAAAATTATTTTCAACACTTTTTATTACATTTTAGCCCAAGGCGCATATAGCCATTTAATGAGCTTTTGATAGTCTGTTATGAATGATTGTGACCCGGGTGGTCATTTTGCAGTAAAAAAAGGGGTTTTGCATACTTTTTAGGTTGCGGGTTATTGTGGAGTGTTGAAAATTTCTGTTGAATTTTAAAACGTGAGTAAGTACCTGATGTGTGGGTAGTAATTGTGCCTACAATTTGCACAATTATTATTGTTAAATAGCATTTTATTTGATGGTTATGCGTACTTTCAAATTGTTGACCAATTTGAACCCTAAATTTTTTCAACAGTTTTTATTACATTTTAGCCCAAAGAAACTGTTGAAAATTGATAACCTCAGTATTTTTCAACAGTCCAAGTGTTGAAAAATCTCTAAATTTGCTTTATATGAGATTTTCAACAGTTTTTACTACAAAAATGTCCCATTGAAGTGTTGAAAAATCTTGTTTTATAATCATTATAAGAAAAATAGAACACCGGGCTGCCACCCGATGTTCTATATGCTGAGTATTCTCAGTGAAACCATTAACAGGAGTAAGTACCAGTTGCGAGCTTTTACTTGCTCCCCATCAACTTGTCCTTATTATAGCACAGGAGCGTGTGCGTAACAAGGGCTTTAAGGAGTGTACCCTTATGAAAAAACTCTTAAATCCGAAGACAGGTAATCAATCTGTCGATCTCCTTGCAGGTGCATCTCTTAAAGGAGATATTATCCCGAACAAAGCCTATAAGCTGATCAAAAAGCCAAATGGCAAAACAGATTTTCTTGCAGTTCCTATCTATTCAAACATTATCTATTGGCACAGGCCCAAAGAGATTTACGATGCTTCTGGCAATATCATTGGTTATAAAAAGAGATTTCATGGTAGGCGTCTTCAAAAGAGCTATGCAGAATACATGGAAATGTTTGGTGTTTCAAAAAGACAGGTGAAGGCATCTTTTGACGTTTTGGAATCCCTTGGACTAATAAAGAGATACTATGAAAATGTTGTTCTTGGAACAGGCAAAATAATCACCAATGTGATGTATATTGAGCTTATTCCTGATAAGCTCTCACAGTTCTTTGATGATAGGGTAGAGGGTGAAAGCTCTTTTGTTGAAGATTTTGTCTGTGATATTGCTGATGAAAAGGACGATATTTTAACTGCTTACGATGAGCATGATGATGTTGAAAAAACAGTTATCAATACCTCCTGCGAAAATAAGAACTACCTCGGTACATTTTATGTAACACCTCCTACAAAAAAATGTAGGACATATACAGAGACTAATACAAAGATTAATACAGATATACATAATTCATTCATTCCTTCAGGAAAAAGAGAAAAAGCTGAGAGAATGAATGAGGATGCATCTTATCGTGAAATTCTTGCTGAAAATGTCGAACTTGAAAGACTCCTTGCTGATAATCCTTATGACACTGATGAGTACATGGAGTATTTTGAGATTATGTGTGATCTTGTCTGCCACAACACCCAGCCTATAAAGTCACATGGCCATCTTTATCCGGCAGAGGTTGTAAAAAGTCGGATCCTGAAACTAAGGCGTGAGCATTTAGAGCATGTATTCTATGTCTATAAGAACTATATTGGCAGTATAACTGACTTTTACAGACATTGTGCTGCTACGCTTTATAACTCATATTTTGAGGCTACTAATGTGAACAACTGTGAGGGAAATACAAGGCTGTATAACCTGTATGCCTCATAAATGGTAAAATATTCTGTAAGTACAGTGTTTTTTGTATGTATCGCACCTTGAAAACCGCATAAATGCGCATCTTGCCCTTAAACATTTAAGTTGACAAACAAATGGGTTGTACACATAATAGAAGCATATTTTTATGTATTTTTTGTCACCCAAGTGATTAACTCGGGCAAGAAACACCATGTGTCTCTTGCTCTTTTTTTATGCAAATGTAGAAAAAGAGTATTGACACAAAGAACGAGTAGTTCTTGCCTCTTTGGAAGAAAGGAGGCCCCTCTTATGAGTGGTAGCGGTAATTCGCAAAACTGCTCTTTTAACAATCCTTGCCCCATCTGCGGAAAGCCAGACTGGTGCAATATAGTTACTTTTCCAAATGGCAATACCTTATCGTATTGTCAGAGGGTCAAAGGTAATAAGGGAGATGTGATTTCTGTTGGCGGCAGAATTTACAGATGTTCAAAAGAGACAGACAGTGGCTTTACTGTATGGCAGCCATACGAACAGTATGAAGCCTATATTGAGACTTTAAAAGGCTCAAAAAGTACAGGTAAGCCCCAAAGGATCATTCCCGTAACGGAGACAACAAATTGGGTTAATGATCTGCCAACAGAAGGTGTAGCCGAGACCCTTCCTCCGGAAAAACTCGACATTTTCTATCGGTCTTTTCTTGACCTTCTCGTTCTTGAAAGCAAGCATGAACAAAAGCTAAGGTCAGAATGGGACGAATCCCCTGGTATGTTTGAAAAGATAACGACAACGTTTCCTATCAAAACATTACCACAGGAAGACAGACTCAGATTTTCTTCTCCTGAAAAGAGTTCTCTAAAGAGCCTTTCTAGGAAGAAGATAATGGAGCAGCTTGTTGCAAAATGCGGTGAACCCAAAGGTGTTCCCGGTTTCTACCAGCGGAAAGATGGCGCATGGACGTTTTCACCGATATGCGGAATAATCTTCCCTGTGTTTGATACCAAGGGACGGATAATCAGGATCAGAATCAATGTTGATTATCCAACAGTAAAGGGAGAGCTTGACGGAGTATCCGGCAGGTTCAACTACGGACTTGTTAATGAACAAGTCGGCTGGTTCTTTACTGCAGATGGTTCAAAAGAACCGCATCTTGTTTGGCAATTTGGAAGAGCCGACAACAAGATAAGCCTTAACAAAAAAGGCTATCCAAGCGGTAAACCAAGCGCCAAGTACATGAATTTTTCCTCTTGCAAGCTCATACAGGCAACTGATGAGAACGGAAACGTGACTGCAAAGGTAAATCGGTACAACAATGGCTGCGAATCGGGTTCATTCTGTAGTGTTTACACAAAAGAGGGCGATGATCCTACTTGGGTATATATTACAGAGGGCGAAAAGAAAGGCATAGTTGCTAATCAGTACCTTAATGTTCCTGTTGTTTCGGTTCCGGGTGTAAACTCAGTAAGTAAATTATTTGAGAAAGAACCTGGCTGTGAAAACAGCATGATGGACTCTCTTAGGGAGAAAGGGTGCAGAGGTGTAGTGCTTGTCTTTGACGCTGACAAGGCCGTGAATGAGGCTGTCCTACACCATGAGCAGAAAGCTGTAGCGATGTTCAAAGAAAGGAATATTCATATAGCTTTGGGCGAATGGAACCCTGCATGGGGAAAAGGACTTGACGATGTACTATTAACTGGCGTAAAGCCAGCGATACATCCTGTCAGATGAATCAAAAGAGCTGCTTATTCATATAATAGGCGGCTCTTTTTCTGTGCTTAAAGCGTATCTGATATTTTTCTCTGTACTTACAGGCTTTTGTTTTGTTTTTTGATAAAAGGCTGACTATTTAGTCCTTATAATGCTTGAAATTACGGGCGGTACATGGTAATAATATCTATATAATCTTTTGTTTTTTGTGTGTTTGTTCCGTTTAGGAGCATGAGTTGAATGCGGGTACTCGATTGAGTTTAAGCCCAGCGACTACATACAGGAGGTGAAGGGTTATTTTTTTGTGCTTTTTTAGATGAAAAATAATCCTTTAAGAACACGATCTTGATTGAATCGTGTGCTTCGGATTATTTCTAATGCAAGCAAATTACCAATCGGTTCCTTTGCTTGCAAAGGATATGATTTGGGGCTTGCTGAGGTCTTAATGACCTCATATTTACAAGAACTTCATAGGTTGTGAGACCTGTGGAGCGACCATATTGACATCGGTTGCTTTACCACCTTTCTGAGGATAACTCAGATAAAGAGTTAAAGACTATTCATCTGATTAGTGAGTAGGGACATTGAGCAAAAGTTCTATCCCTCTCATCAGGGGATAGTCGGCAGAAGGGAGGTTTATTCCATGGCTGGAAGGAAAAAGCGTAGAAGTCTATTATATAGATGGAAACATTTTTCTAGAAAGAAAAAGAGACGCTTATTCCTAAAGTTGGTAGCATGGCTATTTAGTGTGATCGCAGATTGCCTAATAACCATTGCTTTAACCAAACTTATAGGATAAAGTATCTCCGTGAAATCAGATGGGTGAGATAACGGCTCACCCTCTGGTTTCACTATACCATGGAGGAACTACTATGTCAAAAATCATTTTATTGTCACTTGCAGCTATTGCAGTGACAGCAATCCTTATAAAACTTACTATTTCTTTAATAAAGGATTTTAAGTCTAAAGAGGATTGATGGCAGCTTGGGATAGACAAGCAAAAACAGCGCTCCTGCGCTGTGGTAACACTTTAACAGGAGCGCTGTAGGGAATCTTTCTCTATTCGCTCCTGTTTTTTGGTATTTGCAAATATTAAAAAACATGTTGTAGAGGATTAGCTATCCTCAGAAAGGAATGAATTATGAGAAAGATTAACGTATTAACAATGGTAGCAGCAGTAACAGTAGCACTGGCAACAACATCAGTAACAGCTTATGCAAGCGAGGGTATTGATGTCGTAGTTAGTGGCAGAACTTTCGATGAGGCACCTGTTGTTGAGGAGCCTGCACACGAAGAGCCTGCACCAGTAGTAGAGCCTGAGGTTGAGCCTGCTCCGGCAGAGCCTACACCAGCACCTACACCTGTAGAAGAGCCTACAGTAGAACCAACAGTAGAGCCTACACCAGCACCTACACCTGTTGTAGAGCCAACAGTAGAGCCTACACCAGCACCTACACCTGCACAGGAGGAAGTTACACCTTCATCAAACGATGATAACAATGGTGGTAACGAGTCATCAGATAATAACAATGATGATAACAACAATGTTGAACCTACACCTGTTCAGACAGTAGTAACACCCGTTGTTGTAGAGGAGACACCTGCACCTGCAGCTGTTACTACAACAGCAACAACAACTTCTGTAAGAAGAGCAGCAGCCCCTGTTGTAACAACAACTGAGGTTCTTGGCGTAAACAGAGCAGCAAAGGTTGTTCCTGAGGACGTTGAAGAAGTTGAGGTTACAGAAGAGTTTGAAGAAGAGAACGACGAGGCTGGAGCATCCATTCTTGCACTTCTCTTCGCACTTCTCGTTGCCCTTGGCGCACTTATCTTCTTCCTTCTTGGTAGAAAGTATCAGGTAATCAAGAAGACAGTAGACGAGGACGGAGAGGTATCTGAGGAAATTCTTAAAAAGTTCTTTACCATCGAGAAGGCTTGCGAGTATGTTCGTGACTTTGAGTGGGATGCAGAGGACAGAGATTATGACTCTCTCAGAATTGAGAACAAGTCATACGATGAAGAGTACGAGGATGAAAATGGTAATACTCAGTACAACGGACAGTATGTTTACGTTGTTTCTGAGGATCATGCGCAGGAAGCCATCATCAATGCCAGCGACAACGAGGTTGACGCTATTGGCAGAATCCTTGGATTCGTCCAGGAAGAGGTTCTTGCATAATTTATGATCTAAATCCTTCGGGTATATTCCCAGTGGCTTTGCAGTAAATTTGCTCTGCAGAGTTATTACTGGGGATACCCAGTAAGGATAAAATCTGAGCCATGCTTGGCTCTAACTTCACCTGAAAAGGTGGCAAAATTTAGCCACCTTTGGTGGCGAAGAAAGGAGCTTGGATATGGCAAAGAAAGAAGTAAAAACATATCTAGCTGTCACATCCGGAAAGCGTGATGCAAATATTAAGTTTGCTGATATGCTTCATCTGTTAAAAGCTCTTGGTTTTGATTGTCGTATTAAGGGCGACCATTATATAATGACAAGAGAGGATATTATTGATATTGTCAATCTACAGCCAGAAAACGGTAAGGTTAAGCCTTATGAAGTACGGCAGGTTAGAAAGATAATTGAAGAGAATGGATTGGAGGTGTGATATGGCTAGAGATTATGAAAAAGTCCTTTATTATTCTAAAGAGGATAGTAGATGGCTTGTCGAAGTTCCAGAGCTTGCTGGGTGTATGGCCGATGGTCACACGCCAGAAGAAGCACTAAAGAACGCAGACATTATAATAGATGAGTGGATACAGACCGCTGAGGAATTGGGTAGAGAAATACCCGAACCCGTTGGCAGATATTCGTTTGTCTAATCTTTAATTTCATATTGAAACCCCACTGTAGGGGCTGTAACTATTAACAAGCGTTTTTGGTTTTCAGCCTCAAGGAGGGGCTAAGATATGAGTATTTTTAAAAAGAAAAACTTTATGGATACCCGTTATGACTTGTCAGCAGTATCACTTGCTGTTAGAAGTGGTCAGTTTTCTTTCGAGGAAATTGCTGTTCTAAAAGCAATCGCAGTTCGTTACCTTAATAAGTGTAATGAGGCTGATGCTAAAAGTCTTAATTGGATCCTGAAAGAGTATGTAGACGATAGCAGTGATTTTGGTTCTGCTGCCGTTTGCAAACAAATAATTAGAGTCGGAGCGTAATTGCCCCTTGCTCATTCGTAGGTGATAAACAATTGTTTAGCCACCTACGGGTGGCAGAAAGAGGTAATTATGAACGATAAGAATTTTTTTGACACATATTTTTCAGCAGAAGAGCTTTCTGCTATTCAGGCAATAGCCATGAGAGAGCAGATTGCTATCGCAGAGAAGGACAGACCCATTCTTGGATCCGACTACTTCTTTGTAGGCGCTGAAAAGATTGCTTGATAGGCAACAAATCCTTTCCAAGAGGGATTCCCAAAAGGGAAACTTAGGGAATCCTTCAAAAAGGTTTTCTCTATGCTTGGAATATTTAAAGAATGGAGAAAATCTATGGAAGAGAATTACAATTCCGATGAGCGACCATTTCTTAGTAAGAGTGAGTATGCTAAAATAGTAAGTGAAATCAATACTGATTACTTTACTGTTTATAAGGATCAGCCTTTTGCTATCCATTTTTCGGTTGGCGATGATAATCGCTACTACGCATACTATTTCATTAACAACGGCTTTGACGATTACACATTTGTCGGAAAAGTGCCATTCTAAGAAAGGAGGACTCGATGGAAGAACTTGTTTTAAAGCTAAATGCTCTGCCAAACTCATACTTTGGGTTTGTCATGGGAATAATAGCTTATTGTAAACAAAAACCGGGCCGTACCGAGAAAGTTCTGGGTTTCATAAATAATACCGATGGGGTTACTCCTTCTGAGGTTGTAAAGTTTGTTATGGAACAGCCAGACTTTAGCGAATACACTGTTCGGAGAGAAGACAGGGTTGCAGAGCCAATAGGCTGAGCAAACTGCAAAATTTAATAACTCCCTTTGTAGGGGCTGTAACTATCAATGGATATGTATTTCAGCCCTAAGGAGGGGCAGAAGAATGAATAAGGAAACTTATGAATTTTTTTCTTGTGAAGTGTCTTTTGACGAAAAGGCTATTCGCAGACTTCTTGCCTCTCAGATCGGTAATCACCGATACATCGAGGAGAAGAAAAAAGTAGTCAGGATTATCTTTGATAGAAGTCTTGATTACAAGATAAGAAAGAGTGCGCTGGAGGTTATCTTCAGACACCTTTCATCACAAAGATGTGTGGTATATGGCAATAGCGGAATATCCACATCTGAGATGTTGAAAACTATGAGGGCCGTTCTTAATTGAACGACCCCCATTTTCATTTAAAAGAATATTACTGATATATTTGACAGTCCCCATAGGTTGTAACAGTGGTCACATAGCTTAAGACTGTCTTTGTTTTTTATATCCTCTTTTATCTGTCCCAAAGTGTTGCTAAAGTATTCATTCCACTTTGAAATAAGTGTTTCTTTATCTGACAGCATTGCATCCCCTTCACTTAGGTCATTTGTGCCATCGCTGGGGACTTCTACTCCTTCTCCAACAAGAGCTTGTGAGTTTGCTGCCAATACGTCACAGGCATGGTTTAATAGGTTTCTCCTGTTTTTATCTGATGTATTCTCTTTTACATTATCTGCCACTATTTCTATAAAGGGCAGCAGCCTTTCTATGGCCAGCAGGGGAAAAGCCTTTCCATCTCCGATTATCTTATCTATAAGAGCGGCCTCTTTCTCATTTTCAGCAATAACACTCTTTATCTCTTCCGAAGAAGCGCTTTTCATATACTCATCCAAAAGGAGCATTATCTCTTTAGTCTGTTCATTTAAGGTATCAAGTCCATTAAGCTCTTTTATATTCATTTTCTGTCTGTTTTTCTCAAATTCTTTGTTTTTATCCATGTTTCTCCCAGGCGATCACTTATCTATAGAATATCTGTACTGTGTGAGGTTGGTTGATACTGTCATTATATCTGCGTTGCATTTATAGAGTGCTTTAAGGTCTTTATCAAGAAGAGCTTTCCTTGAATCTTCTATGATCTTTTTGTAGTCTGAAAGTTCTTTTTCTGCCATGGCGCTGTCAACGTCTATATATGGACTAATGAGTATATAGGTTGATACGGGATTGCTTGTAAGGTATTCCCTTGTGAGCGGTTTTGATACGCTGTTAAAATGCCACTGCGCACAGGTAACTCTATTTATGAGTGCTTTCTGCTTCTCTATGTTCTGTGTATCTGCTTTAAGCTCATTTTCCAAAAGCTCTGCCACGGATTCCATATATTCAAGTGTCACTTCAAGGTCACGTATCGGAAAGGCTTTAGCACTTCCAATACATTCTTCAAGTTCATCACAACTCTCCTTATCAAGTCCAAAAGCAGAAGATAGGCTTTCTGAAGTAGCGGATAATTCTCCGAGAGTGTCTTTTAATTCTTCTGCATCTGTACTTGCGTCTATGTTGTTTAGCTGTTTTAGGTTGATCTTGCTTACAAGATTAAAGATATCGTTTACTGCCATTTACTTCTCCCATCCGGTAAATTCATGCTCTAGGATGCGAACCATCATATCTTTTATGTACTCGGGTGGTTTTCGTCCTTGTTCCTTGTGTCCGTCCTCATAGTATTCCCATTTCTGATATGACCTGTGGGGGATACCAAAATATGAGGCAAATTCTTTCTGACCCATCTTTGTTTTATCTCTGATCTGCTTAAAAGTAAGTTCCACTTCATTCACCACCTTTCCCCAATGGGTGTCTCTGCCATTATACTACCCCAATGGGTGTCTTTTGTCAAGAAAAGTGGTTTTATGACCATTAGCCAAGAAAAACGGCTTTAAATTTTGCCCCTATTTGCCCTTAAAATCATTTTTATGTGTAAATCCTCGTCTGAATGACAAAAACCTCTAAAACGGACAAATATGGAGATATTTTAAAGAGTAGAGTATCTTGCCCTGAAATTAGATTGTTGGAGCAAGAAAGAAAACATCATTTATTCATTTTGTTATTTATACATATTGATATTTATATGAAATGATAAATAGTGACACCTGCTGCCCTTAAAAATCTTTGAAAGGTGACGGGTGAGAGTGTCGGAACAGAAATCTTATATCAGCATCTTTGATCAACTCAAACAATATCCCTTTCTTTCATTCCCGCATTTCATATTTCCCTCTACTTACAGGAAAGTTAGTAAATTTTAATGATTTTTATGTTGAACTGTCTATGTCGTGAGCCGTTAGATAGTTATTACATATAGGTATGCCTTTTTCAAGGAGGACAATAATTTATGAAACATCTACGGAACTTACTACTTGTTACCTGCTTCTTTGCGGTGTTCATGTTCGCAAAGAACACTGCTCTTGCAGCACCATTAAGCTATGTTGATGAAAGCGGAGAAAA
>ODAI010549988.1_pt1 | contig 11260 bp, 7 predicted proteins | sample 1539321 | NCBI WGS metagenome assembly ODAI01 (sample SAMN02144231, study PRJEB22623) | gut metagenome | biome: sheep rumen | host: Ovis aries | place: New Zealand
GGTCTGGATGACCTGCGATGCAGCGCCGCCGACCTTGAGCGGCATCGCGCTCTCGTAGGTCGCGGTGAAGGTCCAGTATTTGTTGGTCTCCTTGCCGTTGGCGATGTAGGTATAGTACTTCGACGGCGGCTGCGTGTGCCCCGCACGCACGATGTAGTATTGCTTGCCCGCATGGATGAAGGTGAAGTCCTCGAGCGTCGCGATGCTGGTCTGCGTGGCCTCGAACTCGACCATGCCCGTTTCGGAAATCGTCGTGCCGTCGTCGTCCACGCTGGCGACGACGATCGTGTAGCTGAGCGTCGTTTCCACGTCCGAGAGGTCGAAGCTCGTCTGGGCGTTGCCCGCCTTGTTGGTGGTCACGGTCTCCGTCATGTCCGCAACCTGCAGCGTGACCTCGGTGTTGGGAGCCGCGTGAACCGTGGCGGTGAAAGCCTTGCCCTGGACGGGCTCTGTGGGAAGGTCGAGCGAAAGCGCCCGCACCGTGGTGGCGGCGTCGCCGACGGGCACGGTCGTGCCATCCGAGACGACCGAGGCGCTCACCACGTGGCGACCGGTTTCGGTGGCCTTGAGGCCCACGTAGATGCGCCCGGTCTGCGCGTCGGCGCTATCGAGCGGGACGGTGAGCGTGCGCGTGGCAGCGTCGTAGCCGCTCGTGCCGTAGCTCTTCTTCGCCGACGAGACCGACGTGAGTGCAAGGCCTTCCGGCAGCTTCACCTTGAGTGCGCTCGCCGTCTTGCCGGACTCCATGCGGAAGTTCACGGTCGCGAAGAACTCTTGGTCCTTGTAGGTCTGCTGCTTGGAAATGGCCACGCTCGAGCTTTGCACCAAGTTGGCGGAAGCGGCGGTCATCTTGGGCACGGTCAGCTCGAGCTGGGTGTCCTCCCCCGCCACGATCATCGCGCTCGCCCGAACGTACTGGCTCGCGTCGATGCCGAGGGCTGCGAAGCCGTCCAGACTGCCCACCGTGGAGAAGTAGCCGTTCTTCGAGAATGCCACGACGGTATAGGCGCCGGGCTCGAGCCCCGTGATGAGCGCGTAGCGGTTCAGGGCCTGGGCGCTCGCCGCCAGATTGCCGTCCGCATCGAAGACGCATATGTTGGCCGTGATACCCGTGCTGCCCTTCGTGGTCACTTCGAGCCGACCCGCGCCTTCTACGTCTACGACGGGATCTTCCTCCTCTTCCGAAGGGGTTATCTCCGCCGCTTCGAAAGTCGGCCGGAAACTGTTGTCGTAGTTGTTTTCGTCGTATTCGTTTATCAGAAGATAGCCCCAGAACGTAGGCGATGTCTCGCGCGTAAGCGTGTTGGGATAGCGCACGACCGAGCCGTTGGGCTTGGGGAGGAACTTCTGCACGTCGAAATAGTCATCGCTCGCCCACGGGTCGGGGGCATTGACGATGTAATAGATGGAACCATCCTCTTCCTCTTCTTCGACAGGATCGTCGCTGTAGATGAGGGCGAAGTCGCGCTGCGAGATCGGAAGCGTGAGCTCCGAGGTCAGAGCCGAAAGGTAATAGTGCACCGCATCGAGGATATCTACCGAGCTGTCCGCCTCACTGTCGTAAACCTCGATGTTGGGATTCTCGATGACGAACGTGGCATCCTGGATGAACACGAACGAGCCGCCGCCCAACTTGCTCACGCGCTTGGGCAACGTGATCGTCTTGCCGTTGAGGCTCACGCATCCCGCGAAGGCAGCCGCGCCGATGGAGAGCGGAACGCTTCCGCCCAGGATGTTGAGCTCCTCGATGCCGGCGCCTTTCAGGCTATCGATATAATTGCCACCGTATTTCACGCTCCAGTCGCCGAAGGCATGCTGGTCGATGAGTCTTACGCTGCGGGGAATCGTCACTTTCTTGAGACTGCTGCATTCCACGAACGCGAACCGGCCGATCGTCTCGAGTCCTTCGCTGAGAGTGAGGTCGTCGAGTGCAGTACAGCGCTCGAAGGCGCCTTTCCCGAAATCCTCGAGTGTCCCGGGAATGCTCACGGTTTCCAGCGACGAGCAATTGATGAAAGCATATTCGCCCAAGCTCACGAGACCAGGTGGCAACGAGATATCGCGCAAGGCTTCACATCCACTGAAGGCGTAATCTCCGATTTCGGTGACGCTCACCGGCATCTCGAAGCTTCGCAGCTGTGGGGAGTAATCGAAGGCATTGCTGCCAATGGATGTCAGCTTGGCTGCGTCGAGATCGTCCCATATGACGGTTTGAAGCTGTGAACTGCTATCGAAAGCGCCGTTTCCGATTTCTTCGAGCGAAGACGGCAGGACGAGGTTCGTGATCTGAGAATTGGCGAAGGCATACGCGCCGATATGCGCGAGGCCCGATCCCAGCGTGATGGACGTGAGAGACGAGGGCTGAGTGCCGAGACTGTCGTCAACCCCATACACGCCCGTCTTCTTATCCCAACCTTGCCCGCCCGCATTGGCAAAGGCGTAATCGCCGATGCTCTTCACGCTGTCGGGGATGTCGAGGGAGGTGGCGGTCACCTCGGATGCGGCGGGATCCGAGCAGAAAGAGCCCTCGCCGATCGTCTCGAGCCCTTCGGGCAGGTTTATCGCGTTCAGACTGGTCGACGCGAAAGCGTAATCGCCGATGGTCTTGAGATTCGCGGGCATGTTGACGCTCGCGAGGTTGACGTTTCTCCTGAAGGCATGGGCGCCGATGCGCTCCACGCTATCTGGCAGAACCACGCGCTCAAGCGAAGCGTCCGTCTCAAGGTAGTATTTGGCGATGAAATTGTCGGGGATTTCGGTCACCTGGCAAGCGGGATCGAAGATGATTTCGCGAAGGCAGTAATCCGGGTAGATTCGGTTCACCTTGTTGACCGTTGCGGGGACGGTGATGCTGCCAACCTCGAGATCGTACATGAGGTAGTCGTAGGTGCCGTAGTCCGTGCTTCCGAGCTCTGTGATCGAATAGCCGTCGATGCTGGATGGGATCTCGACGTCGAGCTCACCGTACTCGAGCGTTACGGGTTCGGCGTAGCGGCTGCTGTCGTCGCCAACATAGCTGATCCAGTACAGGGCGGCCGTCGCGTCTTGGTCTTTGGGGCTGGTCACATAGCAGGTGTATTCGACTTTTACGGTCTCGTCAGTCCAAGTGAACTTCGTGCCGGCATAGTCGTGCTCGTCACCCTCGGGCTCGTTGCCGTTGCGCGTGGAACCCGCAGGCTCGTTCGTCCCGCCGAGCTGCGCGCTGCCCGCCACGAGATCCACGCCTGCCGGCGTGCCGTCGCCGCCGCCCTCGGCCGCAAGCGCGAGCCCCGGTGTCATGCCGAGCGCGAGGACCACGCTCATCGCCACGCACAGGAATCGGTGCGCCAACGGTTTCCTTCGACTATCATGCTTTCGAATCGCTCGCATGGCATCCTCCGATCTCTGAGCGGGGGGCGCAATGTGGCAGGGCACGTAGCCCTGTCACATTAGTACGGGGTGTGGCAGGGCACGGAGCCCTGCCCCGCTGTCACATTCTCACGTTGTTAAGTAAACATTTAAAATTGAGCCTGCAACAGCGGCATTCAAGGTCAGACAGCCGTTTTCGAGGGCTAGTTTTGGACTAGGTCGGCGCTAACCCGCCGACTAGGCGCACGGATAGGTGTCGTGTTCGCGCGTTTTTTACTACACTTTGCACATGGCAGAGAACACGACACATATCGCTGAGACGGAAACGACCCTTCGCCCGCACGGCGCTCATGTCCCCGCATGGCGCAGCGCCGCCTTCGTGGGCCTGCTCGTGTTCACGTGCTTCACGCTGACGACGGCAACGTGGATGGATTGGCTCTACCACATCATGGAGTTCGTCCCGCCCGCGCAAGCCGACGGGTTCACGATGATCGGCGGCTACGCGTGCCAAGCGATAGGCATTTGCATCGCGGCTCTCGTCATGCGCCGTCAACCGCGCATGATCGTGCGCGACAGCCGCATTTTCATCTCCGCGCTCATCATCCATTTCGCGTGTGCAGTGCCCGCGATTGCGAGCACGTCGCTTGGCGGGACGCTCGCGTTCGGGTACTTAATGGGACTCGCGTGCGGCGTAATTGCGGCCTGCTATCTGACCCAGCTAGCGTACTGCGTTGCGGAAGAACGCCGTGGGATCGTCTTCGGCGTCGGTTATGCCTGCTCCATCACGCTGACCTGGCTGCTCTCGACGATCGAGGGGCCGCTCCCCTTCTTGACGGGCATCCCCGTATGCGGCGTCTTGTCGCTCGCCGCCATCGGAATCGTGTTCGCGAGGGCGCAAAGCTTTCCTGCGGAAGGCGCCGCCATCGGCAAGGTTTCGGACGCCGGGCTTGAAGCTTCGCGCGACGGCCTTGGAGCTTCGTGCGACGGCCTTGGAGCTTCGCGCGCTGGTCGCACGATTCCAGCCGCCGACTCCAACCGCCCCGGGGTTTCGCCGGGCCCGAGCGCGAGCGAGGTCGCCCATTCCTTCGACCTGAAACTCATCGTGCTCGCCTGCGCCACCGTGCTCATGATGAGCTTGGTGAAAAACCTCGGCTTCAGCTTCCCTTCCGCCGACATCGAGGCCGGCATCAGCGTGGAATTCTCACGCCTGTTCTATGCGACGGGGCTCGTGATTGCCGGCATCGTGGCTGACCAGAGCCGCAAATACGGTGCCATCTGCTGCGCTGCCGCCCTCGTGACGCCCTTCGTTCTGCTTGCTCTGTCGGGCGAGCCGATTTCGGGCTTGGTGCTCTGGGCGATCGACTACTTCTTCTACGGGTTCTTCTCGGTGTTTCGCATCGTGCTGTTCGCCGACATGGCCGCACGCAGCGGAAAGTGGCATCTCGCGGCATTCGGGCTTTTGTTCGGGCGCCTGGGCGATGCGCTCGGAACCGGCGTGAACATGGTCGTCGGCCAGAGCACGGTCGCGCTCGTCGCCATCGCCGCGCTGGCGTTCGTAGGCACCATGTTCGCGTTCTTCCGCCTGTTCAACGAGCTGTATCAGCCTGTAGCCGGCGCACCTGCGGCCGCGACCGCGCCTGCCAAGGACAGCCAGCTCGCGTTCGAGGAGTTTTCCACGCGCTTCGACCTCTCGTCGCGCGAACGCGAGGTGCTGCGCCTCGTCCTGGTCGAGCGCACGAACGCCGAGATCGCCGCCGAGCTCTTCGTGACCGAGAGCACCGTCAAGTTCCACGTCCGCAACCTGCTCAAGAAGACCTCCTGCAAGAACCGCCAGGAGCTGCGCGCCGCCTACTCCAAAAATGTGTAAAAAGGGTCAGACCCTTTTTACACATTTTCTTGTAACTAAGGTGACTTCTTTAGAAAAAAGTGTACATATTTTTCTTCTGCGCCGAATATCCCCAGGTCGGCATTTGGCAAATCAGAAAATATGTACACTTTTGAAAATCTCCGGGTAGATACTTCTCTTGCGAACGCCGGCGCCTAGCACATGGTGGCGCCGGCATCGGATCGTTACGCGCCCGCGGAGGAAGTGCTCTCGCCGCCACCCGACGCGCCGCCGCCACCCGACGCGCCGCCGTCGCTTGACGCACTGCTGCCGCTCGGCGCCGCACTTGCGCTTGAGCTCGACCCATGCGAGCCGCCCGGCTTGCCCGGCGCGCTCCCGGAGCTGCCGCCATGACCACCCGAGGAAACGGCCACCTCAATCGCAGAACCCGTCGATGCGGTTCCCGCCGCATACGCCACGCCGTCGACGTAAAGCGAATGCCCGTTCAAATCGATCGAATCGGCATCGCACGTCAGGCTCTTCACGTACGAATCGCCCGTCAGCTTCCAGGTCGCCCCGCCCGAAAGCTCGACGTAGACATCGCCCGCCGCGCCGTCGGCATTCACGGCACCCTCGAACGTCGAGCCATCAGCGAGATACAAATTCAGGTTAGAAACCTCGTCGACCACCATGTCGCCGTCGATTTCCTGACCCGAAGCCTTTAACGTCACCTGGCCGCCGTTCGAGCCCTCGGTGCCCCATCCTGCCGCTGCCGCGCGCAGGAACACGCCGTCGCCTTCGTTCACGATTTCGGCACCGGTCAGCGAAATCGTCGCCACGGTATTGTTGACGAAGAACACGTCGCCGTTCTTGTTCGTCAGGCTCCCGCCGTTCATCGCAAACGAACCTTCGCCATCAGCTGCATCGCCCGACATGGATTGATAGATCATGACAGCTTGGAACCATTCGGACTTGTTGCTGTTCTTCGTATTGTTGTCTGCCACGAGCGCCACGTCGTTGAGCGTGACCGAGTTCTTCCCCTCGATCACGACGCCTTGGGCTGCCGACGATTCCATTCGCGCGTCGCTCACCGTGATGTCGGCCGTCGAGTACACGACCGGGGAACCCGACCCGCTCGTCTTGTACGAACCGCCCGTCACGTTCACCGTTCCGCCGCCGCGGTCGGAGCGAATCGCCGCCGACGAACGGCCTGACGTCGCGATATTCAAGTTCGTAGCATTCATCGTGCCGCCGCCCGTTGTCATCAGACCACCCGAGCAGTTGCCCGCCGTCTCTATGACCGAATCGGAAACGTTGACCGTCGTGCCCTCGCCGTAGCTGAACACGCCGTTGGCATGCGTCCCGTCCGAGGACACAACCACGTTGCTCAAGTCGAGCGTCGCGCTCTCCGTTGCGAAAACCGCGGCGTTCTCACCGTAGAAGTCCGCATTGTCACCGTCCGCGTCACCCGTTTTCACGACCTTCACGTTCGAGTAGCTCGCCTGCTCGCCGCTTGCCTCGATAGCATGCTCGCCATCGGCGGCGTTCTCGATGCTCTCGGTCGCATTGATGCTGTCCGCCGTCGGAAGCGCCGCCGAAGAGCCGTCTTCCGCCGAGGAACTGCTCGCAGCAGAAGAACCGCCTGGCGCCTCCGACGAAGCGCTTGCCGCCTCCGACGAAGCGCTTGCCGAAACGCTCGAAGCTGCAGTGGACGACGCATCCGCCGAGACACCGTCGCTCGTCGTAGCGCCTCCGCAAGCCGTGAGCGTGAGTGCCAGGCACGCGCACGTGGCAGCTGCAGCCAGACCAGGAAAACGCGTCTTACCAGTTAGTACCATAGCTTCTCCATTCTCGCAAATCGCAATGGGACGAGAATAGGGCTCATTGCTGAAGCTGGGCTGAAAGGAATGCGTCAGGACCCCGGGAATGCGACAGGACCCGTAACCCTGACATACCGACACGCTCACTGCATCGTCTCGAGGCGCTTCGCCGCGCGCCAGTTCCTCAGGGCGCCGAACGTCAACGCCGAGAGGATCAGACCGCCAGCGATAAGCCCGGCGCCGAGCAGGGGAAACATTAGCCCGTCGAATTCGACCGACGACAACACGAAGCAAAAGAGTCCGAATCCCAGAAGCGTGATGGCTATGGCGCCGTAGGCGATGCTCTGTTGCAAGAACGTCTTGGCCGGCATCCTCTTCCGCGCTATCAGGTACGCCGTATCCCGCGAATACGTGCGGCACGTGTCGACGCCCGTCGGGTCGTCGCCGATCTCCGTGAGCGCGGCGATGTAGCTTTCCCGCTCCTTCCAGGAGGTGTACGTCATCCCGGCAAACCACAGCCCCATGCCGCAAATGGTGAGGAGAGCCTGCCATCCTCCCGCCGGATACGCGAAGAGCGCCATGATGGCCGCCGCCGCAGTGCAGAGCCCGTACACGATGGACAGCCCCGTATAGAGGGAGCGCCCGCCCTTCAGCTGGTTGTACAAGAATTCGTCGCGTTCCGTCATGGCAGTTCCTCCACCTCGAGCTTTCCGTCGGCGAAGCGGAGCGCGCACTTGGCTGGATGATCGTGCGCGTAGTAATCGCCTGCCAAGTAGTTGACCAGGAGATACGGCCCCTTGGCATCCTCGGCGAGCTCGACCGATTCAATCTCGTACGCACCGTCGAGGTACGCCTCCGCCTCGACGTCGGTTATGTAGCCGTAGAGCGAAAGGGCGATGCCGCTCGGAGCCTCGTCCCCATTGTCGTTGAACTCCGCCGCGAGGTGCTCGGGGTTGCCATCGCCGTCGACATCCCAGAGATAGGCGCCGTTTTCGTTGGAAACCGTGTTCCCCATCGCCGCCTGCTCCTCTTTCACCTGGGCTTTGAGCGAATCGATGAGCGCGTTCAACTCGTCAGGGTTCAGAAGCGGATACAACTTCCCGTCCACGCCAACCGCATATCCCGCCGCATCGAACTGGAACGGCACGACTTCTGTCCACGAATCGAACGAGAAGCTCACGAAAGCGTCCGCCTCCCCTTTCTCGGTCGGATTCGCCATGTCAATGCGAATCGCGCACAGCGCATCCCAGTACTCGGCGATGAGGTCCTTGTCGTGGATATACCCGTCAAATGCGCCCTTTACGAACAGGCGCAGGCTCTCGGGAATGCCCTCGCCGCTGCGTATGCCCTTGTCGAACTTGTCGAAACTCGCGTGGCGTTCGCGCATGTACGCCGACAGGGGCGTTCCGCTTTTCTCCGTGGGCGCGCGGTCGACGGACTTCACGAACTCCGGCAACGTGTGCAGAACGTGGGTGAGCCCGTATTTGTCGGAAAGCAGCTTCCCGGTCATGACCACATGCGCGCCGTCGGCCGGATAGCCGTCTTCGTCAGCGCCGTCGATCGCGAACACGACAAGCCCGCCGATCTTGCCGTCGGGCCCCCTCGCCCCGATGCAATGCGACTTCAGCTCGGGGATGTCGAGAATATCGCCCTCGATGCGAATGACCTCTCCGTTGTGCTCGCCTTTCTTGCAGGCTTCCGCCACTTTCTGCATGTACTCGTACTCGCCGTCGGGCACTATGAGATCCACGTCCGCAAGGTCGTCGGCCGTGACGGGGGCCGTTCCCTCCGCCTCGATTTCATCGAGCATCGCCCGGTACTCGTCGGCGGGAATCATCTCGCCCGTTTCGGGATGTTGAATGGGCGGATCGAACGGCCCGCCGTTGTCGGCATCGGGGCCGAGGTCCTGTATGGGGCCCGAATTGGAGACGTCGGCGGAGCTGGCGGCGCTGGCGGATTCGCCGGAAGAAACGCCGACCGTATTCGAAGACGACGATCCATCCACTGCACCCGACCCTTCCGAACCGGATGGCGAGCCCGCGGGTCCCGCGCAGGCGGAAAGCGCGAACGCGAACGCCAGCATGAGCACCACGCATCCCGCAAAGGAAATGGCTTTCTTCGCCTCGTTCATCTTCAACCCCCTCGCACCATGAGTGTGCGTATCCATCGATACAACATGCGCACTGCATCGCGTCCAAAGCGGGAACGGCGAACCCCGCGCGTTCGTCGGAAGCGTCTATTTCACTGTGCCGCCTTTTCGCACCCAACGCAAGAGTAAACACTCGACTTTCGAGGATAGTTTTCGAATAGGAGCTCTCCGGTCTGCTCGCACGACAACACCAGACCCCATCGCCCTGCCGTGCTCTTTCCCTAGCGACTCGCTACGTTGACTCGCTCGGGCCCGAACGCAAGAATCGGGATAAACGGAAACGACAACCAGAAGGAGCAACGAATGAAAATCGCCATCCCCAGCGAGACCGCAGACGGCCTCGCCTCGATTCGCAGCGGCCATTTCGGCCACACCCCGTACTTCACCGTCGTCGAATACGACGACGCGATGAACATCGTCTCCGCCGAGCCGGTCAAGAACGTCGACCACGACCAGTTCGGCTGCGGCGGCGTCATCGAGTACGTCCTCGGCCTCGGCGTCGACGGCATCCTGACCGCAGGCATGGGCCGCCCGCCCCTGATGCGCTTCACCGAGAGCGGCGTGATCGTGTACGCCGAGACCCAGACGCCCTACGTCGGCGACGTGGCGAAGCTCTTCGCCGAGGGTCGCGTGCAGCGCATGTCGCCCGAGGCCGCCTGCAATCACCACAACCACTAAACCGCCCCGCACGCCAAGAAATGTGTAAAAAGGGTCAGACCCTTTTTACACATTTTTTATCTCGACGCACATTTGCTCATTTCGCCCTCTATTCTACAGTTAAGCGCTTATTATTGAATAATGTACGTTATTCAGTCTATTGCGTTATAAAGGGGCATTTATGACAATTCGCGTCGTCTCCGATTCCGCATCGGACTTACTGGAACTTCCCGAAATCGACTACCGCACGGTTCCCCTGAAAATCATGTTCGGCGGGCACGAGTACGTCGATGAAATCGGAACCGACGTCGAGGGCATGGTGCTTGCCCTGCAGGAGCACAACGGGCCCTCCACGACCTCATGCCCGAACGTCCAGGAGTGGCTCGACGCGTTCGAAGGCGCCGACGAAGTCTTCGCCGTGACGATAAGCGGCAACCTGTCGGGCAGCTTCGCGTCTGCCGAAATCGCAAAAGCCGACTACTGCAAAGCGCACCCGGAAGCGAAGGTCCACCTCTTCGACAGCCGCGCAACCGGGCCGTTCATGCGCCTCATCATCGAGAAGCTGCGCGATGGCATCGTCGCGGGATTGTCGTTCGAGGAAATCAAGGCGGGCACCATCGAATACCAGAAAAGCCTGCGCATCCTCTACGCGCTCGAATCGCTCAACAACCTCGCGAACAACGGACGCGTGAACCAACACGTCGCCAAGATTGCCTCCGTCCTGAACATCCGCAGCATCGGGCACGCGAGCGACGAGGGGACCGTCGAGCTGCTGCACAATTGCCGCGGGGAGAAGCGCACGCTGCGAACGCTCGTCAAGGAGATGGTCGAGCGCGGCTGCGTTGGCGGGACCGTTCACATCGACCACTGCCTCAACCTCAAGGCCGCGTTGGGCCTGAAAGCGGAGATCGAGAAGCAGATTGCGGGCACGGCCGTGCAAATCCACCCCTGCACCGCCCTCTGCAGCTACTACGCCGACAAGGGCGGCCTCATCATCGGCTACGAGGTCGAAAGCGCTTGACCTACGGCGAAACGCCCCCTCCATCGCGAAATGTGTAATTAGGGTCTGACCCTAATTACACATTTTCAATGGTAGAGTAGACGGCCGAAGAGAGCTTGCCCATGAGCTTCTCGGCCGATGCGGTATCGAACGCACCAGAATCGCCCGGAGAGCAGAGCGCAACGAGGACATACGGGTGGTTGGCGAACACGATGGCGCCGTCGTTGCGCGCCGTGTCGACGTCACCGGTCTTGTTGGCGCTACGCACTCCGTTGGGAAGCCCTGCAATCAGGCACGACACGTCAACCTGGTCCTGAAGCGTTTCGAGCGCGAACTGGCTCGCCTCATTACCGACGAACTCGCCGCGGTACACGAGGACTAACATGAGCGTGATCTAGTCTTAATACGTGTTGTTTTACACACCTGGCTTATGCGCTTCGTTATTGAATATCTTTCGACAC
>ODAI010623187.1_pt1 | contig 11260 bp, 8 predicted proteins | sample 1539321 | NCBI WGS metagenome assembly ODAI01 (sample SAMN02144231, study PRJEB22623) | gut metagenome | biome: sheep rumen | host: Ovis aries | place: New Zealand
ACTCATAGTTGCTACCTCAAGTTATCTCTTTATTATCTTCTTCACAAATAGTCTTACATTCCACTTTCTAAAGAATGCACCACTACTTTTAGTCTTATAGTCGTTCATAACTTTGCCATAATAAGAACTCTTTGCTGTAGGTTTTCTCATATTATTTTGCTTAACTTTTTCTACAGTAGTTTTCTCATATATAAACTGACCTTTGACTTCGTCGAAGACTTTCTTTCCATTGTCAGTGTTAAGCATTATAAATGATGTACCTTGTCCATTATATATGTCAGGGTGATATTTCTTTACTTTCCAGAAATCTCCTATGGAAAAATCTCCTTCTCTTTCTGTTGTAGTGTACTTACACTTGTAACACGATGGTCGCATAATAGATCTATCGAAATACAACCAACTATATTTTCTAATTGAAACCTTTTTGCCGTTTATAATTGCATACACTGACGGATTCTTCCATCCTTTTTCTTTACCTTTAAAAGTAATATATTTGATTTCACCTTTTTTCTTTAAGAGGTTTGAATAATCTTTCCAAATCCCAGGGCTACCAACACCATGACAAATAATATCACAAGTAAATAATGATTCTGTTTCAACATTACTAGCTTCACAGTATTTCTTTATTGCTGCAACCTGGCATGGTGTTCCAACAAATAATACATTTGTCTTCTCATTTAGTAATTCTTTTATTCTCTCATAAATATCTTTAGATATAGTTGATTGGAAATATTTAGAACCTTGGCACTTTTCAATTTGTTCTTTGTTATTAAACAAAATATGCTTTAGTTCGTTTTGATTATAGTCATAGCAAGCTGCACATACATATCCATCATTATCAATAGCCCAATTTGCCAAAGCATTAAACACTCCACCTGAAGAACTCTTGCCTAATACTTCTTTATTATTATTGTATAAAGCATACACTTCATCTTCATCTACTTTAGACTCTTTATTCTCAGTATCAATATTTAATAATTCTTTTTCGAAAGAATCAAATAGTGATTTTTGCTCTGCTATAACATCAGAAAAGTCAGTACTATCATCATTTGTTTCTTTTTTAATTCTTTCAGCCAGTTTATCCCAAAACTCATCTGATATATCTTCCGACATTCCATATCTGTCTTCCATATGTGAATAGGAAAGTAAATCGAAAAGTTTTGATGTTTCGATAGTCTTCTTATTTGCTCTTCTATCTATGGCCATAAAAGGTGTGTGTTGATTTAGGGCAAATAGCATTGGATGATAATATGCCGTAACAACAAAATCAGCTCCACCTATAACATCTGCCCATTCGAAAGGGTCAACCTCACACAAGTTCTTATTAGCGTTATACATTGGTCTAGTCAAACATACAAAATAGTAATCCTTTCCAAGCCTCTTTCTCAATTCTCTAATTAGACTTGGTCTATCATAGACCACTGCTACTATCTTCTTTTTTGGTAATTTGTATTTATCTCTTATTAACCGTTTTAATTCTTGTTTTCCTTTATAGCGGTCATAGAAAAAAGTAGGGTCACAGTTTCTATGAGAAATATTCTCTCCTACTGTTGAATTCACCATTTTTTCGGTACACACGTCTCTCACGCCTATATATTTATAATCAAGATATAGATTCTTTAATTCTCTTTTCATGCTACCTGGAATCTTATCAAGTAGCATTCTACCAGAAGCTGCATAACTCATCTTAACAAAAGAGTATTTCCCTGGCAGCCAGTATACATTTGGGAATCCTCTTGTCCCTTTTCTCCAGATTTCATCACTTCCTGTTACTAATACATCATATTCCCCCTCTATAGAATCAAGAAGTTTAATATAATCATTCTCCAATACTAAATCACTTGACAAGTTTTGTTCTTCTTGAATTTCAGTAAACATTTGGTCTTGTCTAATATATTTGATGGCGTAAAGTGGTCTTTTCCACCTTTTTTTCTTATAAACATATTCTTGAGTCTGTAAGTTATAATTAACGATTTCACAATCTATATTTTCATATTCATTTAGTTTGGCACACAAAGAATATGCTTGCAAAAAAGCACCATAATTGTGTGAGCGATGATATGTTAAGATCCCTACTCTCATTTTTACTCTCCTAAAACACTATCTATACTATTTCTTACGTTTAAATATCTTATTTACACTGTTCTTTACTATATTTAATCCCATAAAAGCAAATTCATCTCTGAATATTAATAGAATTACACAATAGCAAACTGCGCCAATAACTATTAAAGCTGCAAGTCCTATAAAGTTAGCAGGAAGAACTCTCTGTGCAAATAATGTGACCATCATCATAACTACGCCCGCAATAATATAATGCCAAGATGAAGAAAAAATCTTATAAACTTCAAATTCCTTGAGTTTATAAACATAAATAAGTTGAACTATCAATATTACAATTTCACCTACAACGGATCCTATTGCTGCCCCAACGGCTCCGAAGAACGGAATACAAGCAGCGTTAACCAACACGTTTATTATTCCACCAACAATAACAATATACATATATGCCTTTTGTCTGCCTGTTGATATCAAATACTGCCTTCCATTTGTATGGTTTAATCCCATTATAATAAACAAAGTACTCAGTATTGGAAGTATAATTTTAACCCTATCATAACCCGGCCCAAAGAACACCGGAACTAAAACAAAGTTGATTCCTATAACCCCAAACATCAGTGCGCAACCCAAAGCCCAAACAAATCTATACGAGCGATAAAGCAATTTTTTCATTCCTTCCATCTTTCCTTGTGCAAACAACCTAGATATTTTAGGAATAGTCACAGTTCCAAGTGCTAGTATAAGCATTATTGACATCTTTACTATTTTATCTGACTGTTCATAGCAACCATTCTCTGTTGCTTTTCCGGAAATCCATCCAATCATAGATTTATCCAGCATAGTGTATATTTGGCTCGCAATAGTAGGAACAAATAGTTGAATAATAATTGATATACTATTAAATGGTCTAATCCCTTTAATGTTTGGCTTTTTAATCAGTTTTCTCAATGGTATCCACATAGAGATATTAGCTAGCAACGACCATCCAGCTAAGCCTAAAACGTACCACCACAAATCACTTTCATCCTTAACCACAGTAAAGATGAAAATAACATTAACCAATTTTATTACATAGTTTCTGATTGCTATTATTTTGAAATTTTCCATTCCTTGGAAAAACCAAGTTATATCCATCATTATGTCTATCAAATAAATTCCTTGCAATGCTGCAATGAATTTATTTTCTGACAATACAATTACATAAGTAAAATATATGACAAGTGATATTGATGCTAATATTGCACGTAGAGAAAAAATATTCCAAAAGAACTTTGTTCTCTCAACAATATTATCTCGAATTATGCTTAAATTTCTATTAGAATATGTTGAAGTTCCAAGTGCAGAAAACAGCACAAAGTAAGAAACAATCGAGAATGTGTAACTGTATATTCCTATTCCGTGTGCCCCAAGTACTCTAGAAACATATGGAGTGGTAATTAAAGGTACAATTAATGAAAGTATTTGATAACTTGAGTTAAATAAATAATTTTTCTTTATGCTAGGCTCTTTCACCTTTCATCATCCTCCTTAGTATGTATCACATCATTGTTTTCCATAAACTATCTGGTTTACACAGAATCTTTTTTATGACATAATCTTTTTTCATAAACATCAATGAACTTATCAACCAGGGCATCCCATGTAAATTCATTTTCTATCTTTGTTTTTGCATTCTCTATTATTCTATCTTTCTTCGCGGAATCGTTTAGCAAACTCAAAATGTTATCTCTCCACTCTCCCACTTCAAAGTTATCAATAATAGTTCCATTTTCATTCTTGTCGATAAGCATATCCGAACCACCATTGTATGTTGTTACGACTGGTGCTCCAAAATACATTGCTTCTAACATAACCATTCCAAATATCTCATAGATAGTAGGCAACAAGAAAACATCTGCATATGAGTAAACCAAAGGCAAATATTTTTGGTCTATATACTCCTCATAAATAATCGCATCTTCTATGCCTATTTCTTTGGCATGTTCAAAACATTTTTCTTTATATTCTTTCTCGCCTCTTCCGACCATTAGAAGGTTAGTATTTTTATCTTTTTCATTTACTGCTTTGAAAACATCAAGCAAAAACAAAATGTTTCTTCTAGGTTCAATCCTACCAACATACATCAGTATTTTTTTGTTATCTTTTTTCAAAGATTGTAGTCTAGTTGATAGTGGCGATTCTAGCATTTCTCTCGCTTGTAATCTTTCAAGATCAATGCCTACTCCCACCGAATAAACATCTTTCAATCCTCTTTCTTTAAGAAATCCCGTAGATAGATTACTCTTTGTATCAAAAAATATTCCTTTTTTCTTATACCGAGGCAAAACAACTTTATCGATAATTTTGCACTTTTTGTTATAATCTTTGTTGAAATCTGAATAATATGTTCCGTGGTATACTACTAACTTTTCAGGAATAGTTTTTGCCAACAGCCAAGATTCTAATTGATCATATCCACCACAATGGACAATATCATAATTATTACTTAACTTTGTTAAACCCTTATATATTCCGTTTTTTAAGAAATCGTATGCTTTTAAGTAGAATACCTTAAACGTTTTTCCTTCATCATATTCTATTTCTATTACGTCTTCCTTTTTTCCTCCCCAAAAAACAACATCACATTGATGCCCTCTTTTATTAAAGGCTTTAGCCAATCCAGTTTCTTGAATATTATAATGGGCATTTTTTACATCAACATACCCTGGGGAAGATCTGACTAACAATATTTTCATTTATACTTAACCTTTCTTTATCTTTTTAAGTAGATATAAGAGTTTTGTTCTATATAAAAATGTTTTACTTCTTTCAACTAGATAATCTTTTTTAGATATGGGGATAAACCTTTGAATGTGTACATCTAACTCTTCGTTATCTAAATCCACATAGTACTCTTTTCTTTTTTGATGTGGTATGGCACTGTTTCTTACCATTTTTCCATCTAGTTTAATAGCTTGTTCTATATCTATCGGATAGAATTCATAGTGTTCTTCTATATTAGAAAAGATTTTTCTCCCCTTATCTGTATTTATGAATACATTTGTATATCCCATATCATCATCTTTTAATCCCGGTACTAATTCTGATGCATGCCAGGAATCAAATATAGTGAAATCACTTGGGTGCGTGTCTGTTTTGAAATTACACTCATAGCAACTTGGTCTTGAACTAATTTCTCTGAAGAAACTCTTCAACATATAATCAACACGAGCACTTCCATTGTACTTGTGTCCATTTTCAAAAGCTAACTCCATAGTCCCACTATGGTAGCCATATGTCTTTTTCCTAAAAGATACACTCTTAATAGTTGATTTATACTTTTTCTCTTGGTAGTCTACATATTTTTTCCACAATTTAGGGGAGGGAGTTCCGTGACATATAACATCAACAGTTATTAAACTATCATAGTCTTTTTCCAAATAATTTAGCAGTCCTTCTATCTGGCATGGGGTCCCACTAAAGCATACTAGTACTCCTGATTCCAATTCTTGTTTTACTTCAGAAAAAGTATTCTTCAAATCACTTTGAACATACTTTGAACCTCTTAGTTTTGATATGTCATTCTTGTTATTATTACAAACAACAATATGTTCTATTTTTTTATTATCAGAATATGTAGCTCCTACCACTTTGCCATTTTGCGCCAAAACATACTGTGCTAGTGGTGTAAAGAATCCACCTGATGTACTGTTTTTAACAATATCTATACTGCTTGAACGAGCACAGATAGCATCAACTTTTTGGGAATTATTATGTTTATTCTGTATTGGACATACTGACTCACATTTATGACATTCAATACAATTGCCTTTGTCAATATGTGGATACAAAAAGCCTTCATCATCTGGCTGCATTGAAATACAATTAGTCGGGCAAATATTAAAACAAGCGGTACATCCACAGCATTCTTTTTTCGTTTCTAAAAAGTACATAGTTATATACCTCAAATCTCTAGTTTGCCTAGTTTCATTTTCCTTCTACTTATTAATCCCTCCTTATAAAAAGGGACTTCTTTTCTATAGTTAAAGTAAACTATCATCAAATAGATTATAATCCAATGCCCCACAGTTCCTGCGCCAATCGGATGATTAAAAATCATCTGAAGGAAAATAGTAACTAATAGCAAATAGGAAATTGAGTCTTTTTTAACTGATAGAAAATAACAAATATTATAAATGAATGTTCCAACAAAAGTACATTCTAGATATATTCTCAACAAATCACTATGTAAACTTCTGTTGGCAAAATCACCCTTTCCGTAATGATTAGTCAAAAAATAGGTAACAGAACCATAGCCGAACTTAATTTGATCTGAATTAGCAAACACGTATGCCGTTCTAGTAAATCTATCCATTGTAAAATCATTAAAATCTATTCCAAATGTGGCAAGGAATAAATTGGAAAATGAACTTGAATAAAAGAATTCTAACGCAAATGGTACTGCGCAGAAGAAAACAATAGTAAGCCAGAAAATCCATCTAGGAATTTTTTTATCTTTAATCATTGGTGCAAAAATAAAAAATAGAATTGCCATTATTACAGAAATACGTTTGAGTGTCAAAACTGTTAATATCAGACAAACCAATGATTTTCCATTTCTTTTACCGTAGCGAATTAAATAATATAGTTCAAATAAGACAAATAGCATCGAACTTCCGTTTTCAAACGGAGAAGTCGAACTTGAAAAACTAATCGACATAACAGAAGAAGGATTTAGCATAGCAATATTTCCTAAAAGGAAAATAGCAACTACAACATAGAAGCAATTATCAAGTATTCTAGTAATATTAAAATAATCCACACTAACCACAAGAATAACAAAACCGAGTGGTAGCAAAAGATACATGAATTCTGATATTGCAAAAGTTCTAAATCCATTCATTATTTGAAATATAGCAGTGATAACTATGAGCGAACCAATTGCTAATAAATATAATTTTGCTTCCTTTTTAAATACACCATTCTTGAATAATTTTTTTCTTCTTATAATGATTAAAAGTAAAAACAAAAAAGCAGAAGAAATCATTAAAATATATTTGACCTTTATTTGATCGACAAAGTCTGAAATTGGTTGAAAAGGACCAAAGAATATATTTTCAGAAAAAAGAAAACTAGCAATTGTTATAATCACTAAATAATATACAATTGTCTTTTTGTTAATATTTTGAATCTTATTCATTATTCTGTCTAACTAAACTCCTATTTGCCAATGGAACCAAATGCTTGTTCTAAATATTCTCTAGATTCTATACGTATATCTTCAAGCTTATTATCTATAATCGAATAATCAATGTCTCCTTTTGCATCTTTAATGATGTCTCCAGAGAATCTTCTATCTGACAATCCTAATTTGCCACATAAGTTATCAATTCGTGTGTTCTTTGATGAACTTGAATTATCTGAGTATCTATTAAAAATGACAAGTTTTCTATGACAAAGAATTGAGAAAACTGAACCATGGAAAGAATCTGTACATACATATTCTGCATTTCTAATCAAGTCCACAAACTCTGCTGGTCCTGCGTCTGTAACAGAAACATCTCCAAAGTCTAAATCTGCATCTACATACTGATGAATCGATACTATTGGAAGTCCAGTTTCTTTGCTTAATCTCAATACTTCTTCTCTATATTTCTTATCTGTTCCTAGTATGTAAGAGAAAATGTATTGTCCTTCTTGAACTCTCTTACTTGGCAGCATCTGTTCCCACTCATCTCCGGTAAAAAGAATTGTTGGGTCTGCAACCACTGGAACATCTCTATTAGTTAAATCCTTTACAATCTCACTCCCACTCTCTTCTCTACAACTAATAAACTGAATTCTATTTAAATAATTCTTTGTTCTTCTTCGCTGATACCAAGGAATCTTTTTCACTCCAAAGCTTGAAGCATATGAGATTCTAATTGCATCATCGTAAGTGAACATTAAATTATAGAAATTTGTTGGCAATCCACTTGGTGACCATAATTGATCACTTCCAGCAATAAACGCCGAATACTTTTTGCTTTGCTCCTGCAATTCATTATATCCATAATATGTTATTATTGGAGCTGAAAAAAAGTTTTCTCTAAACCGATTAAAAGCATTTGTTCTCTCGCTTACTTCCTTTTTTAATTCAGGATGTTTATTTAAGAACTTTTTCTTTCTTCTCTCGTTTAGTTTATCTTGCCAAATAACTCCATTGAGAAATCTTGGCAAACTCTTCAAAGCAAAAAGAGGTGTATATTTCTTTTTGTATGATAGAAGTTCGTAGTTTATACCGTAACCATCCAACATTTTCTGAGTAGCAAATGATTGGAGCATACTACCATAATTATTATTTTTTATTTCAAGGCAAGCACCTATTAAGCCCTTATCACTATAATCTTTCATCATTGTTAGTTCTAGTTATCTCCTTTTACTAACTTAGCCTTAATCAATATTGCTTTTATATTTTGCTTAATGCATTGCTTTGGTAATACTTTTTTTACTTGTTTATTAAAAGATTTTCCATTCTTTATTGCATCAAGTAAACTTTTGCGTTTCTCGGGTAGAACTGGTGGATAGTTTAACTGTTCATTGTTTGAAACGGCCTTATCCAAATCCACTTCTCTCAGTTCGACATTAGCATCTCTAAGCAGCTCATCCCCCTTATCTGTCTGGCATAGAATCAAGGAAACTCCTTGTTTGCTATTTTCTTGATATAATTCACTTCCCCATGAATCACCTAATGTAATATCAGATACTCTTTCTAATTTTGAATAATTACATTCATAGCAGTTTTCTGTGTGAATATATCCATTTATATAAGCAATTGTAAATTTATCACTTACGCCTTTAGTAGCAAGTCCTTTGTTTTCACACCATATCTGTCTTTTGTCATTTGCTCTGAATGTTATTTCTTTTGTTGAACCAAGCGAAATATCATATTGATTTAAAAAAACATTTAATAGTTTAGGTGAAGGCGTTCCATGACATATCAAATCAGCTGTGTATAGTTTTTCTGTATTGTCAGTAACACTCTTTTTCAAACCTGCCACTTGGCAAGGAAGTCCAATAAACAAAACTGACTGATTGTTCTTTAGATCTTGTTTTATCTCATTGTATATTCCTTCAGGATTACTTTTTACATATTTAGAACCAGCAAACTTCACTAGATCATTTTCATTATCTGCTTTATGAAATCTGAACTGTCCATTCTCAAAATAGCAACTATACACTACTCCACCATTTCTAATAAATGATTTTGCAATCGAAGTTGCCATTCCACCTGAGGCACCTTTGGCGCGAACATCTTCATCTTTCGCCCAACCTTGGTACCACACTTTCGGTTTTACAAACTCTGGAGTATTATTCTGTGGACACACTTTATGGCAAAGTCCACACTCAATGCATTTATCATTTATTTCTGCATTGTAAAAAGACAATTCATCTTTAACTTCTATCGCCTGTTTAGGACAAATATCAACACAAGCCATACAACCTGCACATTTGTTTTTTTCACAAACTGTCTTCATTATTTCTTATATGATTCAATTATTATTAACAAAATGAATCTTATATTCCTTTCTGCAGTTTCTTAATAACAGTTATCCAAACTTTCTCAAGTTTCTCTACAAGTAACTGCTCTAATTTAAAGAATAGTCCTTTTCTAATTATGTCTATAAAAATACAGATCACTAATACCAGCATTGAGAATACTGTGACATAAAAAGGCAAATATGATTTATTCGAAAGAATACTCTTCACAAATGGCAATTGTTTTAAAACCGAGCGTACTGTTCCTTCAAACAAATATGCCGCAATAACACTACCTGCCACATAATTAATTATACGTGACTTAAAGTGTATTCTTTTGAATATTAAAAATATCAAAATGCTTCCAAAAAGAATAGTTATTGAACACTCTCTCCAAAATGGACCGAACATTCCCCCTGATTTTTTAACAATAAATGTTAGTAAAGAGTTAATAGCTGTTCCTGATCCTATAACAATTATTAACCACATTACTAGTTTTTTTAAAGAATAATCACAATCTCTATATTTTTTAATATATCTGCCAATAAGATATACTATGAACATATTTATTACACCTTTTCCTCTATCACCCACTATGTCAATATAAATGAATGTTGGCGCAATATAAAAGAAAAACAACAATATCATTAATAAACGTCTGAAGCTTTGTTCATCTAGTTTCTCAGATATTTGATTAATAAAAGGAGAAAGAATTAAGATAATCATATAGGCAGTCATATACCAATACTTACCAGTTAAAACAGGAAATACAGCCTTAACCGCCTCTTTTGCTCCCCCCACTGCCGAAAGACTAAAACTATGAGCCATAACACATTTTACAATTACACCAGCAATAGAATATGTCCATATGATTAGTTCAAATTTTACCACTTTTTTAAAATCATATTTTATGCCAAAATAACCAGATATCAACATAAAAATAGTTACTCCCATATTGAAAGCACTATTGATTGTTATCCCATAGATCCTATCTACTCCAGTGCAAGTCATATAATATGTTCCAAAAAAATGCATACAAATTATTCCATAAATGCATAGCAAGCGTAATAATTCAAAACTCGATTCTCTTTCTAATCTTTTCATAATTAACCTTTCTAGATTTACTATTTAAAGTTATATTATTAGCATTTCTTTTAATATGCTGATTGACTTTTGTCTTTGTTCCTCCATTACTGAATTTGCATACGAGAAATCTATTTCTTTCTCTGCAAGATTAGTATCATCAAAATCTTTTAAAACCCTATCTGTGAGTTTTGTAAGATTTAAAATGCTCATATTACGAGTGCCTGTTTTGTTATTCGGTAAAACCTCAACAAATGGAGTGTTGAAATTTATCGCAAATGCGGTTCCATGGAATGAATCTGTTATTATGCATTCTGCATTCTTAATATATGATAAGAACTCTCCTAAACTCGGACATAAAACTAGTTTTCCAGCCCTAGTTATTTGGTGGTATGAAACCGATACACGAACCAGTGGTAGTCCCATTTGTTTTGAAACCTTCTTTGCATACTCTTCTAGTCTTTTATTATTGTGCAATTGATATACCAATATATATTTTTTCTTTTTTATTGGCTTAGTATATTTTTCCCAAAACGATTTGTTTAACAATAATGTGGGATCTAATACCTGTTTGGCTTTGACACCAATTCCATCAAGAAGTTCTACTGCACTATCTTCT
>ODAI010711738.1_pt1 | contig 11260 bp, 14 predicted proteins | sample 1539321 | NCBI WGS metagenome assembly ODAI01 (sample SAMN02144231, study PRJEB22623) | gut metagenome | biome: sheep rumen | host: Ovis aries | place: New Zealand
AGCAGCCTTTGGGCATAGACGTAGAAATAGATACTGAGCCCGTAGGCCACGAAGCCGAGCAGGAGGACCAGGGGGACTACCCACAGATGGAGGATGCGGTAACGAACAGGATGCCAAGCCATAGTCTTGGCGAGATCGATTCCTTGAAGATCATCAGGGCGATCAGGGCTGTCGCGACGATCTCAAAATTATTCAGCAAGGACGCGTTCGCGGCGGTGGTCATGGACAGGCCGAAGAGAAGACAGATCGGGGCCGCTATATCCAGAAGGACCATGGCGACCGTATAAGGGAGTTCCTGCCTGGTGAGCCCGGATTCCCTTTCGGGACGGCCGCTCATCTTCCGGATGAGGAAAATCACGATCATGCCCAGGCCGGCTCCAAGATAGAGAAATCCGGCCATCAGTGTGGGCTGCATATAGGCAAGCAGTAATTTGGAAAAAGGCGAGCTCAGGGCATAGAGGCCGGCGGCAAGGATCGCCAGGAATATTCCGTGTTTCATTGTTGATTTCATTCTTTGGGCTCCGAACAAACTGTTTGATAATGAACAAAGTGTTTGATATAATCGTATAGGGTTGAAGTCCATCGGACAAGAACCAGATAGAGGCGGATGTTCGTTATCAAACAAATCCGCTGATTTGTTCGGAGGCAGACAGAATGGATCGGAGACAGCAGAAAACACGGCAGGCGATCTTCCAGGCGTTCAACAAGCTGCTGGAAGAGAAGCGCTTTAACAGCATAACGGTGCAGGAAATACTGGATGAAGCCAATGTCGGAAGGAGCACCTTCTATTCTCATTTTGAGACCAAGGACGCTCTTCTGAAGGAAATGTGCACGGATATATTTGACCATATCTTTTCCTATGAGCTTCATTCGGAGACTTCCCATGATTTCTCATCATCGGATCACGGCCTGCAGGAGAAGATCACCCATCTCCTCTACCATTTGAAGGATAACCGGAGAAATGTCCTCGGCATCCTGTCCGGTGAGAGCGGAGAACTCTTCATGCGGTACTTCAAGGAATATCTGGCGACCATGTTCGATCAGTATCCGGAGTGCATCAGGAAGGATGTGCCGAAGGAGTTCGCCGTGAACCATCTGGTCGGAAGCTTCGGGGAAGCGGTGACCTGGTGGATCGACACGAAAATGAAAATGCCGCCGGAGGATGTGGCGGACAACTATCTGAAACTGATTGGATACAAGGAATAAATAAACAGGATCGGAGGAAGGATCGTATGGGAAAATCGCTGGTAGCAGTCAACGCCGGACCCCGCCTTAAGTGGAATACGGACACATTGATCAATGAAGCAATCAAGGGAGCTGAGTCACAGGGTGCGGCGGTGCAGAAGTTTGACCTTTTCCGCCTGGAAAAGTACACCGGCTGCATCTCCTGCTTCGGATGCAAGAAGGAGAAGTTCAAGGGACGCTGCATCTGCAGGGACGGGCTGACCCCGGTCCTGGACGCCATAAGAGAGGCGGACGGCCTGATCATCGGATCGCCCAACTATCTTGGAGACCTGACGGCATCCTTCCGGGCCCTTTATGAGCGACTGATCTTCCAGAATCTGACATACAGCATGGACCCGGTCTGCTGCAATGAGCATCTGATCCCGGTGGTCCTCTTCATGACCAGCAATGCTCCGGATACCGCTTATACCGGACTCTTAGACAACTATCAGCAGGTCCTCAGTAACTTCGTGGGACCGACAGAGGTATTCGTCAGCGGCGACACCCAGCAGCTGAAGGACTACAGCAAGACGGACTGGCCCTGGTATTTCGATGCCGAAGCCAAATACAAAAGACATGAGGAAGTATTCCCGCAGGAATGCAAAAAGGCCTTTGAAATGGGGGCCGCCCTGGTTTTGAAATAGGGGGCTGATGAATAATATGGATACAGCCGGATCTGAAGGAGGAAGCATGGCAAAGAAAGAATTGAAACTCCGCGCCCTGGTGGCGCCGACTGAGACCGTGATCGCCTCAGCCTTTGCGCCGGACGAGGTCAAAAGGATCATCGCGGATGAGTCCGTTCTGAACGAGAAGGGCAGAGTCGTCCTTGAGAAGCTCCGGCCCATCATCTATAACGAGGAGGAAGGGGTCTACCACAGCCTTGGCGGGAAGATCGCCGATGCTTTCAGGACGGGAGCAGAGTTCAGGAAGTCGCTTGGATAAAGGGGAGCATGCCATGAAAATGGAAGGAGAAAAGAGAGGGACCGAAGACCGGGCACGGCAGATCTACAGCCGGTTCCAGGCCCGCTCGTCCAAAGACAATGAGTATCAGGACTGGGCCGGATACCGAAGGGAACTGACGGATTTCGTCATCCGGTCAACAAGACCGGGAGCATCCCTGCTGATCCTGGGCGCGGGCAAGTGCAACGACCTGGACCTCAAAAGGCTGGCGGCCCACTGCGGGACCATCATCCTGTCCGACTACCGGCCGGAGATCGCGGAAGATGCCTTCCGTCGCTACGGCCTGGACCCTGAGGACCGTTTACAGGTCGCGGCCTCGGACTACGTCGGGATCACAGACGAGGATTACATCAGCTACACAGGCCAGTTGCTGGCGATCATGGAAAAGCTGGCCGGGCCGGAAGATGAGACAGGCGCAGAGGATGGACCCGGCCTGGAAGACCTGGCCGGCCCTGACCTTACCGCCATGGGAGATCTGCTGGACCAGATCTACGAGCGCAACAGAAACTACCGGATCGACCTGGGCGTGGAGTCCTGCGACAACGCGGTGATCGCCGGGGTCCACAGCCAGCTGAACAATTCCTTCCGGGGGATCTTCCAGTATGTCCGAAAGGACACGGAGGACCGGATCGGCAAGGTCAGACTGGCGGAAGACCTGAACAAATACATTTTCCAGATCACGAGAAAGAGGACCGCAGATCTGGTGGACCGGTTCAATGAGGCGGTCTTCTCCATCGCAGGAGAAGGAGTGATCTACGGCTATGAGAAGAACATCATCTATACTCCCGAGGGAGCATCGGTCCCGGTGATCGGCACCGTGGACGGAGCACGGCAGGCTGGTGAGGCCATCGAAGGTCTGACCAGGGAAGGAGAAACGGGCTGTATCTGGCCCCTGTCCCGCAGGCGGGGGATCAAGTTTGAAATGGATATCTGTTATCTTAAAACAAGGAGGTAATAACCATGGACAAAGACAGTTTGAGAAAACAGGCGGAGGAGATTCTGCAGAACGGTAAAGGCAAGGCGGCTGCCATCCTGGAGGATGGAGGCAAGATGGATCAGCTTTTGCAGCAGGTGGAAGACAAGCTGGAGACCGTGCCCGGGGCCGGAAGCTACCTGGCGGAAGTTCCCCGGATGATCGCCCTCCTGAAGGACCACATGCAGAAGGATTACACTGAGGCCCCGACAAAGTCCCTGATCATGATCGTCGCGGCCCTCCTGTACCTGATCAACCCAAGGGACATCATTCCGGACAGGTACCTGGGCGTCGGCCTGCTGGACGACGCGGCGGTCATCGCGGCCTGCATCGCGCTGACCAAGTCGGACCTGGATACTTACGATGCATGGAGAGATAAGAAGGAGACAGTATGAACACGACTAAACTGGTTCAGGTCGGCCTCGCCGTCGCGGCGGGTCTGATCCTTGCAGTCCTGGCCAAGGGCGTGCAGGAAAGCGAGTATTATCAATGACGAAAAAACTGGCGATCATCCTGGAGATCATCCCGGTGGTCTCGGCCATCATTTTTAATGTCCTGGTCAGAGCGCCATTTGACTCGGCCGCCCTTCGCTGGGCTGGCCTGATCACCATGTTCCTCGGCCTGGCCGGCTTTGTCTTCTTCTTTATCGGCCGCAAGCTGGCCGGAGGGGACAAACCCGTCCTCCTCCTGGGGATACTTGACTGGCTGGCCACAGCGGCGGTCATTTCCGTTTACGTTCTGGCCATCTTCGCCATCGGGATGTGAATCTGACAGACTAGTGAAAGAAACGGAGAAGGGGAACATGTGTGACAATACAGAAATAACTGAAGAACAGAAGGCGGACAAGCTCTGGCCTCTTAAGATCCAGTTCATTACCCTTGGACTGCTGCCACTGATCCTGGTGGCGATCAATATCCCGGAAAGCCTGAAGGAGCAGTTTCCTTTGCTTGATCGTCTGTACGATATCGGGACCATCGCTGTAGCCATCGTCCTTCTGTTCGCATTTCCCATCGGCCTGATCGGATTCCGGCAGGGAAGAGACGAGAAGCTGCGGCCCAGGCTGAACCGGAAGACCATGATCCTGGGAGCGGTCAACTGCATCATCGGCGCGATGTTTGTGGGCATCGTTCTGATGGTCCTGTTTTTCGGATTTGTCGTAGGGATCTGATGAGGCCGTGGTATATTTGAGGAGTGAGAAGATGAACGAAGCATTAAAAGAACTGGACAAGGAAGAACTCATCAAACTGGCGGAGATCTATTCAAAGAACTGGCTGGCCTGCGACGGCCTCTGGTTCCAGGCCGTGGAAAAGCGGCAGGGAATGGACGGGGCCATGGACTGCGACAAGGAGATCTGGAGATCCTTCACCGTTGCCGAGGCGAGGCGGATCAAGGAATTTCTGGAGCTGCCGCAAAGGGCTGGTCTGGCCGGTCTGGAAAAGGCCATGCGGCTTAGGCTCTATGCCAATCTGAATGACGAATCCTATGAGATCAGCGGAAACCGGATGGTCTACCGGACCCTGAACTGCCGGGTCCAGAGGGCCAGGAGCCGCAAAGGCATGGAGTGGCACCCCTGCAAGGCCGTCGGCGAGATCGAATACCCGGACTTCGCGAAAGTGATCGATGACCGCATCAGCTGCAGGTGCATCAGCTGCTACCCCGACATCACCGAGGATGAGCGGGAAGGATGCTGCGCCTGGGAATTCATCCTGGAGGAGTGAGCCATGGATAGGGACAGGAAGAAGAAGGCCTTCGTCAGCAAGCCCTTCGATGAGCTGACGGCGGAGGAACTGTACGAGATACTCAAGTCCCGGAACGAGATCTTTGTCATCGAGCAGAACTGCATCTACCAGGACTGCGATGACCGGGATCAGGGCTTTCATGTTTTTTGCCGGGATGACCGGGGCCGGGTCACCGCCTACATGCGGATCTACCGGATCGATGAAGAGCCGGAAGTCTACCTGGTGGACGGCCAGGCGATCTGGTCCGGCAACCTGACCGAAGAGCAGATGAAAAGAGGGACCAGGATGGCGGATTATGACCGGACCGAGAGGGCCGGCAGCCCGGATCCCGGGCCCGGCAGCAATGAACCCGGCCCGGATGAGGTCACCGTCCAGATGGGGCGGGTGCTCACCCTGGACCACGGACAGGGCCTTGGCCGGGAACTTCTCCGGGAGGGGATCCATACCGCCTGGGACATCATGGGGGCCGGCCGGATCTTCATCGAAGCGGAAGAGGATGTGGAAGGATATTATGCAAAGGCTGGCTTCGTCCGAACATCGGATGTCTTTCTGAAGGATAACATTCCCCATATCCACATGGAGCTGAGAAAAGTATGGTAAAATAAAGGCGAGATAAAAGCTATGATGACCAGACGGAGGTTCTCAACATGACCGAAAAACGGATTTTCTGCCCCAGCTGCGGAGCGCCCAACAGTGATAACAACAGATTTTGCGACCAGTGCGGAGCTCCCCTGTATCCGGAGCAGACGGATCAGATGGACCAGACAGAGATTATGGACCAGACCGAGCATATGGACCAAACGGAGCATATAGAGCGGATGGATATGGATCCGGACGCCACCGAACTTATGGACAGCTCCATGCCGGGGCCGGAGCCGGGATTCGGAACCATGCCGGGCCCAGGACCGGATCCCACGCCGGATCGCGGATTTGATTACGGACCGGATTACGGACCGGATTATGAACCGGATTACGGAACTTACGGTGGAACATATCCCGGAACGGATCCCGGAACATATCCCGGATTCGGGCCGGATCCCGGACAGGGACAGGGTCCCGGGAAAAAGACCATGCTGATCGTGATCGCGGTGATCGCGGCTGTCCTGCTGGCAGCGGCCGCCCTCTGGTTCTTCCTCCACGATGGAAATGACGGAGAAGAAGGGTCTGAGGGGACCCAGACCACCGAGGAGGCCGAAGACAGGGATGATGCCGAACCTGCGGAAGAAGGGGGAGGGGAAGTATCTGAGTCGGATATCAGCGTCCTGTCATCCGACTGGGATTGGGATTCCGCTTATTACAGTTCTTCCAGCGACATGTACCAGGTGGACGCCATCCTGTACGTCAGCAACAGTTCCGATACCCCGGTCACGGGCATCCTGTACAGCGTTTTTGATAAGGACTATAACGTGATCGAAAACGATTCTGATCCCGGTGAAAATTTCTATGCCGTCGGATACGTCGGGCCGGGTTCGGAAGGGATCATGGTCGGCAAGGTATGGACGACACACAAAAAGATCAGACCCAATGATGATACCTACGAGGTGGAGAGGGTCTATGCCAACGGCGGCCTTGACGATTACACCGTCCCCAGCGGAATGATAACGGACCGGTACGGACCGGACAACGACTATTACGACGTCATGCTGAGCAACTACAACGATACTGAGGTAAAGCAGTCTGCCACTGTGGTCGCTGTACAGCGGTCCGGCAGCAAGATCAAGGATTCGGACGCGACCGGCACCATCGAACGGCCGATCCCGGCAAATACGGACGACTTTACTCAGCAGAGAGCGTTCAATGATCCCAATCTGTACGGGACACCTGGTGATTATGAAATCTATGCGATCGATTGGGAATATCTGGAATCGGTCGAACTCGATTGATATTGATGGAGAGCTGACGGAGAATAGACGAAGATGATCTACATTATCTGTTTTGTGATCGCGGTCGTGGCTTTTTTCGCCGGGATCATCGCGGCGGTCCAGACAAAAAACCGCAGGCATCCGGGCGGGCTCAGGCCGGCCTATTACATCATGGGCGGAGTATTCGTCTCCGCCACCAGCCTTTTCCTGCCCATCTACGCGGAGAGCTTCCAGGGCGATGAGGCCGGAGGGCTCAAGACCCTGCTGATCGCCATCCATAACGCCATAAGGCTCTTCATCGTTGACGGTGAATTCAACATCATCGATGAGAACATCACCGGTACGCTGGGGAATATATGGATCCCATATTCCATCCTGGCTGCCATTCTGTTTGTATTCGCGCCGATCCTGACCTTCGGCGCCATCCTTTCTCTGGTCAGAAACGTATATTCCTATGTTGCCTACATCATGGTATGGTTCAGAGATGTCTATGTTTTTTCGGAGCTGAACGATGAAGCCAATGCCCTGGCCAGGAGCATCCGGGAAAACCATCCCTGGTGCGCCATCGTCTACACCGATGTCTTCGAAGACAATGACGAGGCCTCCTATGAGCGGATGCAGAGAGCCAGAATGATGCAGGCCATCTTTTTTAAGAACGATATCGAATTCATCCGGTTCGGAGCCCACAGCAGAAGAAAGCGGATCATATTCCTGACCATCGGCCACGATGAGCAGGAGAACATCCGCCAGTCGGTCAATCTGATCGACAAATACAAAGACCGGGACAACACAGAACTCTACGTCTTCTCCACCGGTAAGGAGGGAGAACTGCTGCTGTCGGATCTGGATAAGGGCAGGATCAAGGTGCGCAGGATCAACGAGCGGTCGGCCATGATCCCCCGCTATCTTTACGAGCGGGGCGAGGTCCTCTTCGACGAGGCGGCAACGGGACAGGACGGGATCCGCAGGATCAATGTGGTGATCGCCGGCATGGGCCAGTATGGCGGCGAGATGCTCCGTACCCTTGCCTGGTTCTGCCAGATGGACGGCTACCGGATCACCATCGACGCCTACGATCTGAAGCGGGACGTCCTTGACCGCTTTCGCGCCTTCTGTCCTGAGCTGATCAGCCCCGAACACAATGGATTTTTTGAGCCCCAGGAAGCGGGCTATCTGATCCGGATCCATCCCATGACCGATATCGGGACGGCTTCCTTCCTCGAATCGGTACCCAAAGAAGAAGATGGGGCGACCTTTGTCTTTGTCGCCCTCGGAAGCGATGAAGCCAACATGAGAGCGGCGACCGAGCTAAGGGTCATGTACGAGCGGATGGGCCTTCATCCCAGGATCGTTACCGTGGTCCAGAGCAGTCACGTCAACCGGGCCCTCGCGGGCATCCGCAACTTCAGCGGACAGCCCTATGACATCGAGTTCATCGGAGGGATGGACGATGTCTACTCGGAGAAGGCCATCATGGATTCGGAGCTGGAGAAGGACGCCCTTGAGCGGCACCTCCGCTACGGCAACGACAAGAAGGAAGAGGAAGAGAAGTTCTGGAAATATGAATACAACTACCGGTCCTCAGTGGCGACGGCCCTCCACGCCAGGGTCAGGATCCACTGCGGCATGACCGGAGCGGATAAGAAGAAGGAGGATCTGACGGAACAGGAAGAGAGGACCATGGAGATGCTGGAGCACCGGAGATGGAACGCCTACATGAGATCCGAGGGATATGTCTTCAGCGGGAGCGCCGACCCTGCCAGCAGGAATAATCTGGCCAGGATGCATCACGACCTGGTTCCCTACGATGTACTTACAGGAGAAGAACAGGATAAGGACAGCAGGGTGGCTGCAAAGGGATGAGCGAGATCTACCGTTACGATGCTTTTATTTCATATAATCACAATCCTGTAGATGTCAGGGTTGCCAGGATGCTGCAGCAAAGGCTGGAGCATTTTCGCCTGCCCAGAGGCGTCAAAGAAGCCAACGGGAAGGACAGGATCGGCCGGATATTCCTGGACAGGGGAGAGCTGGAGGTCACCGCGGATCTGGATCAGGATATCCGGAACGCCCTGGAGCACACCGAGTATCTGATCGTCATATGCTCCCCCAAGGCCAAAGGATCCCGCTGGATCATCAGAGAGATCGAATATTTCCTCCAGTTCCACAGCAAGGAAAGGATCCTGACCGTCGTGACGGAGGGAGAGCCTGCCGACGTGCTCCCGGAGAACCTGCTCTTCCGGGAAGTGGCCCTGGAGGACGGCAGCGTGATAAGAGAGCCGGCGGAGCCCCTGTCCTGTGATTACCGGGGACCCATCCGCCAGGCCAACCGGACCGAGCTGCCCCGTCTTGCGGCAGCCCTTCTGGGCTGCAAGTACGATGACCTGGTCCAGCGGCAGAAGCATTACCGGAGAAAAAAGATGGTCCTGACCCTGGCAGCGGCAGCCTTTGCGGTAGCCCTAGCCCTGACCTACCTGATCTGGAGCAACCATCAGATCAGGAACAATTACGAGACGGCCCTGATCGAACAGTCCAGGACCCTTGCCATGCAGTCGGAGAACGCCCTGAGCGCGGGAGACCGTATCGGAGCGGCGGAGTACGCCCTTCAGGCCCTGCCGGGGGAGGATGGGGACCGTCCGGTCGTCTCTGAAGCGGTGCTGGCCCTGAGCCGGGTGACGCGGATCTACCGTACCCCATCCATGGAGGAGACGATCCCTGTCCGGGAGTATACAGGGTCGACGGAGCAGGCCTTCGCCGTGGGCGGGCAGCTGCGGAAGATACAGACCGGGGACTTCGGCGATGACAGTTTCCTTATGGCCATCTACACTGACGGATCGGCCTGGATCTGGGACGCCGTGACCGGAGACCAGCTGATGGGAAAGCAGACAGAGGGACTCAGGGAAAAGAAAGGGACCATCTATGACGGGATCTTTTTCGGAGAGGGGAAGGCCCTCCTGATCTGCGAAGACAGTCTGACCTGCCTTGACCTGATCAGGAAGGAGATCCTCTGGGAAAAAGACTACGACTGGAGCTGGGGTCAGATAGAGAACAGGAGAGGGCCGCTGGCCGCCGGCGGGGCCATATGGATCCCCGTCAGCAAAGCGGGCAGAGAAAAGGATTTCATCTGCTGCATCGATCCCGAAGACGGAAGGCAGATCAGGCTGATCCCGACAGAGGGAAAGGCCATGGGCCTTTGCGCGCCCGAAGACGGGAGGGAACTGGCCTTCTCCTGCCGGGACCCTGAGGACGAAGAAAGCGACCGGATCTATACCCTTGACGCGGATGGGAAGAAAGCGGAGGAGATCGGCCGGCTGACCACGGTCACGGATCTGATGTACATGGACGGATCCACCCTTCTGGTCACCGGTATCGATCAGAAAATCGATGAAAATGATGTAACAAAATACGATTTCGTGGATATAAGAGAAGAGAAAGGACGATCAGTTTACAGCCTGGCGTCCGAAAAGGGGGTCCATCTTCTCTGTATGGATACGGAGACGGGCCAGCTGCGGTGGGAGACGGAATGCGATGAGTCCTTCAGCGGATATCCTTCCCTGCAGTGGCGAAACAACCAGAAACTGTTTCGGGGCAGGATCGCCCTGACCATGGGGAATATCCTTCAGTTCATCGATCGGGCAGGAAATAAGAAAGAAAGGTTCATCTTCGGATCCGCGGTAAAACAGTACTATCTGTTCGCGGAAGAGGAGGACGAAGACTGTTTCGGCGCGGTGCTGCAGAGCGGCAACCGGGCGACATGCGACATCAGGACAAAAAGGCTCAGGGAGGACTACGGGATATTCCAGTCTTACATCAGCGAGGCTAAAGTGGTGAACGGATCCATTGTGGCCTGCAGCAACGATCAGAACAAGGCTACATCCCACGACAGGCTGATCCAGTACCGGTACGCCGGCTCTGACCAGCGCTGGCAGGACTATGAGCCTGCAAAGGCTGAGGTCATGCAGAAGACGGAAGCCCTGGCGGGTGAGCAGGTGATTCCCTATAAGGACTCGTTCATCGAGGTCAGGCCCAGATTTTACCCGGATAAGGAACTGGGGAAATCCTACGCGGGGATCCATGTTCTGCGAAGAGACAGCAGTGACGGCAGGATCCTGTGGGAGAAGCATTTCACTGACGACATGAAGAACTCCGACGGGACAGTCGGCCACCAGATGGAATGCGTCGGGATCGACGAGATCAGCGGAAGCCTCTGCCTTGCCAGCGTGGAAATGAGAGAGGTCCGGCTTGGACTGATCGATCTTGAGACGGGGAAGGCCCGGACCAGATCGATCTCTCTCGCGGATGGGCGGGAAAGCACCTATCGGGCTATTGAAGGAGCCCGGGCGGTCAGCGGCGGCAGGATCTGTCTGTGGGTGAAGCACGAAGAACTGAATGGAGACAGTTTCATCAAGCAGCTGTAGATCCTGACGGTAGGCCTGGGTGAGAAGGATGAGCTCACAGCCTTTCCCCTTCAGGAGCTGACGGGGAAGGAGACAGCGGACATC
>ODAI011775179.1_pt1 | contig 11259 bp, 12 predicted proteins | sample 1539321 | NCBI WGS metagenome assembly ODAI01 (sample SAMN02144231, study PRJEB22623) | gut metagenome | biome: sheep rumen | host: Ovis aries | place: New Zealand
ACTAAATTTCATAATAGCCATTTTTCATTCCTCCTTTCCTTAAAAATTAAATAGTCAACTTACCTGTTGTAGCATCACAAGCAGTAATCTTTGCACCAACAGTAGGGGTGGCACTAAAGCATTCCTCAGAATACTCAAGAATATCACCACGAATCAGAGTATAAGCTTTCGCAACAGTGCCAGCAGGAAGATAGAAATTCTTCTCATCAGCAAACTTGCGTGTAAAGTTTTCAGCAATAATAACAGGCATGTGAATGAACAGAACATCAGCATCAGCATCAACACTGTTAACTTCTACATACCAGTTTCCATTAGTTGCTTGACCCTTAACTTCCAGTTCAAATGTAGGAGCAGCAGCTTCGGCATAACGGTCAAGTTCCTGCCAAGCACCACGACCAACAATTTTTCCATTAGGTGTATCATTTGTCAAAGTGATATTATAAATATGAGGAGAGCCAGCAGAGGCAGCCACTTTGGTAGGAAATGATACACCATACTTTTGAATGGTATATTTAATAGCCATAATTTTTCTCCTTTCAAATAATTTAATATTTACTTTTTACTAAACAGATTTCCATAACGACTCTTAGGTTTTTTAGTATTTTGTGTTGGTAACCTAAACATATGCGTCTTTGTAGTCTCTGTTGTATTCTTATTTTCAAAATTAATCTGATTTCCAGCTTTTACATATGTAAGAAGATATTCATCACATTTCTTTTGAACATCTTCAATCGTATAATTGAGATGGAGTTTATCATCATTAATTTCATTTACAAGATTGTCATAATCTTCTGAATGACCTGCTAATAAAGAAAACTCAGGTTTGCAAACAATAGTTTGTTTTTCAACCTTAGCTTCAGCATTATGATAATCATTTAATTCTTTTTCGTATAAAGAATAATTAGTTTTCATTTTATCAACCTCAGCTTCTTCATCAGCTGTAAGATATACCGCTCTGACAGCTACTCTGTCCCCTGTAAGAGAATAAACTCCTTTACGAACTTTATAACTTTGTCTATAAGCAGTGCCAGTCCAATAATCAACCATTACAACGCAATCATCATAAACAATACAAGAATAATAAGTTCCATCAGATTCAGAGTATGTATCATTAACAAGAGTTGTTAATGCATATTGAATATCATTTAAACTTGTTTTAAAATTCATATTATTTACAGAATATTCAATACTGTATCCTTGTGTATCTTCTGTATTCTTATTATCGTTTTCTTCTTGATTATCATCAGAATTATCTTCTTGATTATCGTCTTCTTGATTATTATCTTCAGATTCATTTTCCTGATTATCTTCAAAATTCTCAGAATCATCTTTAGTCGGAGGAGTTTCATTATCCCCATCATTATTTTCTCCAAACAGCTCTTCAAATTTTGTTTCTAATTCTTCATCAGACAAAGACTCATAATCAAAATCAATGTCATCAGCAGTTTTACCATACTTGGCAAGCAGCTCTTCAAATTTATTCATTTGACCTTCTCCTCCTTTCTCCAAAGTTTGTATATTGAAAGTGGCAAGTACATTATTTAATTTTGTAACCGCCTCTAACAAATCATTATTCATATTAAACATACTATTATTTTCTTTACTGAAATCAGTTAATTCAATATTACTTCCTTCCATTCCTTCTTCAACTTTATTACCTTCTTCATCTTTACCAAGAATGGTAATACCAGAAAGATAAAAATCTTCAATGTTAAGTACTTTTTCTTTTGCATCAAAAGATAATTCAGTAACATTAATTTCAATACTAACTGCTGATGTAATGGTTTTTTGAAGAATTTGCTTTGCATGAGAATATTCTTCAAATAAATAACCATCTACATTTACATAATATTTTCCTTTATCATCATCATACTTTAATGTAGGAGTTGCTGAATCTGGAATAACACCAACAATCTGTTCATCATAAATATAATTCCCGTCTTCATCTTCATGTATAGCGTGCCATCCAAACACTTCTTCTTTTTCGCCATCTTCATTTTCTATTTCATGAATATAAGCAAGAATAGGTTTGTTTTTAAAAGTGGGAAAAGCATTCTTCATAACTTTACTAGAAATAGAAGAACCATTTCTGTTACGTCCTGTATGACATGCTTGTAGATGTACAGGAGCTAATCCATATTGAGAATTATCTTTATCAAAAGATAAAGAACCTAATACTTGAACAACAATTTCAGAATTAGATTCTTTACTGGTGAATTTAACATTTTGATTTTGTTTAAGAAAGAAAGAATATAAATCATCTAATGTAAACAATTTTTTATTCTTCATAGATAATTTCTCCTCTCGTTTATTAGATAATCATTTTATCTGTAAACTCCATATCTTTTTGGTCGTGAGAAGAAAAATCAAAAGATTTATCATTAAGGAATACCCATTTGTCTCCCTCTTTAGGAAGTTCTGTATACCCTTCTTTTTTTAATAACAACCAAATTTCTTTATCAGAAGTTTTAATAAAATTTTTTTTACTCATTTATATTTCTCCTTTTTATCCATTTGAACGGTCTCGTTTCTGTCTTGATTTCTCTCCATCGTCTGTAAGCTCTTCAGGGTCTTTCTTTAAATCTTCCCCACCTACATTACTTGTTGTATGTGAAGATTGAAGAGGAGATGTGAGAATATTTCCAAGCCCTAATATATCTTCTTCAAAATGATTTAAAGCCAAAGTCTCTAATTCTGAAAAACCAGATAATACATTTACTGCAAGTTTAGTAGGAAGAGAATAAGTTGCGTTTTCCAAAAGTTCTTTTCTTAAATCGGATTTAGTAAGATAAGAAACTTCAAAGAATTTTACTTTACTAGGATCATTAATATAATATCCTGTAAATCTATTTAACCAACCTTCAACCTGAGGAAGAAGAGAAGAAATTGCCATCTTTGTATCTAATTTAATTGCAGCAAGTAAACCAGTAGTACCTTGAATAGATTGAGAGTTTAATAATTGAGCACCACCACTATTATTAAGTACATTTTTAGTTGCATTAGATACTTTATTAATATCTGCATTTTTGTTATCGTCAAATGAAATTGTTTCCAATTTTCCTGGCACTATAGCCGCAGAAGTGTAATCTGGAACAGCACCTTCACACATTCTATCAAAATATTCAATTAAAATTTCTGGGTCAACTTTCCAGTCATCTATAGTCTTACCAAGGGTCTCCATTGACAAATAAATCATTTTATATATATCCTGTTCATCCGCAATAGCTTGCACATTTTTTGTATCTTCTAAAGCAATAATATCATTTAATATACCACTAAAAGGAGGAACTATTACTGTCCAATCTTCCACGTTTTGTTTAAAACACGCAGTATATTTTTCAGGCATTAACATCCAACGATTGGCAATAGTATCTTTTTCATATTCCTTATACATAGAAAGAAAAGGCTCTCCCCAATAATCCAATAAATCTCTGTTTGCTCCAGAAAAATACATCATATTAAAAGCATATGCAAAATCACCATTTGTAAACTGTCCTACCAATTTACAATATTCTGGAGGTAGTGGCATTATATATAAACCATCATCGTTATAATAAGCCACTCCATAAAAAACATCTTGAGTAAAACAAGTAATAAATATTTTTAAGAAATTAACTGGCAATTTCATATTATCCAACATAGCAGCCGTATCATAATAGCTGCGAAGAATTTGTTTATCGTTGTTATTTTGAATTAATGAATATTTAGGAATAATACTTCTTGCATTAAGTTCAAACATACAAGCATTATATAAAATAATTCTTCTATATACCTGACTACGGTAAAACATATACCAAGAAAGATTTCTTAAATTATTTTCATTACTACCTATATTTTTTAAATATGTAATTAACTGTTCTTTATCAAAAGTTGCAATAGATTTCCTATAAGTTTTAGTTACATCTCTAAGTTGATGCAATACACTCATAGCACTTGCAAAATTATATTTTTCTTCATCAGAAAACTGTTCTTTAATTTGTTTCATTTCCTGAGTAGTTATATGTTTATCTGATGCGCTAATTGCTGCATCGTATTCGGTTTTTTTTCTTCGAGCCAAAGCGCACCTCCTATAATGTTTTTAATTTTAAATTCCCCTTTTTAATAGTTAATCTTTTTACTAAAGATTCCGTATCTTCATTATGAGGACGTAGTTGTAATTCTAGTTGTGAAGCACACCAGTAATTATAAGCGATAGAAGAGTATCTATCTTTTCTACAACCAGATGGTTCATATACAGTTATTTTATTATTCTTAATATAATATTTAAGTTTAACTAATTCATATACTCCCAATGTACATTGAGCATATGGCATTTTCATTCTAGCCTGTTCCATTGGGCTCATTTTTTTATATGGTTTATAGTCTTCGATTATAATTTCATCTGCATTTTGTTCTGGAATTAAAAAATTGATTCTACCATTGTTAATAGCATTTCTTAACAATACACAAATTGTATTATTAAAATCAGCTGTTGCTTTTACTGACCACACCACTCTCAAAGCATTAGGAACTTTACATCTAGCAGCCATTTCATCATTATTACAACAGCTTAATGCTCCATATACTTCTCCTGTCTCTGGATCATACTGGTCTTTAGCTATAAAATCTGCTATACCTAAACCTACTCCATTGGTATCAACTACTAAGTCGGTACATTTGTACTTATAAAAATATCTCATTATTATTATTCCTAATTCATCAGTAGTCAATCCTTCAAAGTTCTCTCCATAAACAAAATTAGATTGATAAGTTGTAGTAGTAGTTCTTATAGCATCATTTATATAAATAGATGAAGCATCATTTTTCTTTTTGTTCGTTGATGCCATAAGTGCAATATCTACAGACATAATTCTTTTACCATTAGCAGGAGGATTAGGTATTGGAAATTTCTCATTATAATAATCTAAAGGATAAAGACAATGTTTAACTCTTCTTATTTTATTTAATGAATCAAATTTAAATAATCCACCTTCAGTATCTCCATACCACAAACACTCATCTTCCATCGAAAAAGCAATTTCATTAAAATCCGCTTCAGACATTTGGTCTTCAAATTGTCCACGATGAAACATACCTTCTCTGATAGGAAGTTGATAAGGCAATCCACAAATAAAATACTTTTGTTTATCATTAAAGAAATTTGCTGTATATGATTGTACTTTTGTATAAGCCCATGAACTTTTAAAATAAGCAGACGATAAATATAATTCCTTATTTCGTTCTAATAGATGCGCATACTCTGGTTTTCTTAAATAACCGGGATTTCTAGAGCTTTTTAAAAATTCTCTAATAACACTATCAAGAACTTTTTTATCAACCATTCTAAATTCATCAACAACAATTATATTAGCTCTTGCAGAACGGGCGTTTTCGGTGCTTGTTCTAACCTTTATCCACGAATTCCCTTTAAAATATATAGCTGCATCATTCTGCCCAATTTTCATTTCTTTAATACAAGACTGTAAAATAGGAGAATAAGGATATATTTCATCTTGTATTTTAAGTAAAACTTCACACCCTTGTTTTAATGTATTACTAGTAACAACTATTTTACTTCTTGGATATAAAATTGCTTGACAGCATAAATAGACTGCTGTTAACCATGATTTTCCGATTCCACGGCAAGCAATAAATGCAAAGTAATTATTATGCAACATTGCCCATATTAAAATTGCCTGAAACCATTTTAAATCTAAATTTAATATATCTTTACAAAACCTTTGAGGATTAGCCCGATAATATCCAGCTCTCCAAGCAATAGTTTCCATTATTTTCTGAGACTTCTCTCGCTCAAGTTCTTTTATATTTTTTTTATTTTCAACTATCATTTAATTCACGGTCAGCTTCTTCTCCGAATATTTTATTAAACAGAGTTTCACTGTCAGCTCCTTCATCATATTGAGGTTTTGTAACTGTATATTTAGACATGAATTTTTCATATATAGTGGAAAATGCATTTTTGATTCCCATCATTTTTGCCATGTGTCCTCTAAAGAAAACATCAATTAACATCCCTATATGATCAATATCTTTAAATTCTCCTTCAGGTTCTGGAATGGGTTTTTCTTCTTCCCATTTTTCAATCAATTGGTCAAATGATAATTGATTAGTCAAACTATCTCCACTACTTTGATTAGGTTTAATACCCAATGAACCTAATAAATCTTGTAAAGATTTATCTAAATCTTTCGTATCTCTATTAGCTTTAGTTGCCCTATCTATTTCCAACTGTTTAAAGCAAACACGTTTAAATAATTCTTCTTGAGCTTTATTATCACAAGGATATCTAGTTACCCAATCTTCATATTCTTTTTCAAGAAAATATAATTCTTCGGATGGATATTTACCAAATCGCTTACGACCAGTTTTTATTAATTCTTTAATTTCTTCATCATCTTCATCCGTTGATTCTGTATGAGTTCCAAAATCAGAATTAGCAAAAGTTTTATCTGTATATTGTGGGAGAGAAGATAAGGCAACAATCATCTTTTGCCACGCTGTTTCTATTGTTCGTTCTCCTACATCTGCTTTAACAGCTTGTAACATTTTATTATATAAAGCATCATCAAACGGTTTATCCATCATCCTTAAAACATTAATAGTCTTTTCACGATTGTCTTTATACGTTCCATCTTTTTTATTGTAATCAGTAGCAGCTTTCATAGTACATTTTTTACACATATGAAAATAACCACTAGCATTTGTTTTACTTTGATAAAAATTACTTTTAGACTGAAACGTATTACAACAATGACAATAATAATAATCAAATTCAATTAAATGATTATAATCAGTAGCAAGTGTATTATATGCTTCTTTTACTTGCTTTACTGTCATTTTCTTTATTTCGTCTTCAGTCTTTGCTTGTTTCATAAAAGCCATTTAATCCACTTCCTCCTTTTTAATCATTTTTTATTAAAGCTCCCAGACGGACTTGAACCATCAACCTATTGATTACAAATCAATTGCGCTACCAATTGCGCCATAAGAGCAAAAGTACATTAGGAAGTATAAATGACGTATCATGCCGTTTATACCTCCTAATCCCATATAATCTAATTCGAAGCAACTCGAATTTAATTTAATATAAACTTATAAGTTTCATTATGACCTTCATATTCATGGAAACCATAAATCATCACAGCGGCTTTACTTCCTTTCATTATTGAATCGGCAAAAGGGTCACTGCCCACAAACGAAGGACTGACTAATACTTCCGTGTCATAAGTACATCCATCATTTCCTGTAATAATTTTATGATTGTGTTGATGTCCTAAAACAATATAATCAATCATTTCATTCTTTTTAGAAGATATACTATTTAATAGGGTATTTATATCTTTAACCTGATGACCATGCATAGCAATTATCTTATATTGTAAAATTTCAAATTCTTTATAATCACTTGCTTCTTCATCAACAAACACTTCTATATTTTTATTATTAGCAAGACTGTCTTTAATATAATGTCCTATAATGTATTCCATATCTTCGCCCATAAGTTCACTGGCTTTTGTGCCAAGATATCTCATTTGAGAATGGTTCGAAGAAATAATATGATAATAATACACATGAGTATATTTAGAAATATTATTTAAAAACTGACTCATTACCTGACTTACCTGAACAGTAGCTTTCACAACTGTTGAATCATTTATTTTTAAATCATTCATATGAATACACCCTTGAATAAAATCACCAAGTCCAACAACATATAGAACTTTACAATCATGCTTCTTAATAAAATTAATAGTCTTCTCGGTTAAATCGACAAATCTAGCAATCATAATATCAGGTGAATATTCATTGTATTCAGTTTTAAAAGTAGCACCAGAATGTATGTCTGCAATAGTTAAAAGATATTGCTCTTCATCATCTTCGTATATTTGGGCTAAATCAGAGTCATACTCTATGTCAAAAACAGGAGATGGAAGAGTAGTAACCATATTACCAATCTGTTCATAATATAATTCTTTTCTTGCTTGTATCCTGTCTATTTTATTTCTTTCAATATTTAAAGTCTGTAATTTAATACGTTCTTTTTTTAATTCACTTATTTTTTTTTCTAAATCGTCATTATGTTCTTCAATAACCTTGGCTTGACTATCATTATATCCTTCAGAATATAATCTAAAATTTTTTCTATATTTAGATTCAGTAAAAGTTGTACCAAGTATATTATTAATTATATCTGCGACATCTTGCCAACTCCCGATATTATCTTTTTCAGAACAAATACGATTAATTAAATCTTTATCAGATTCATTTTCTAATCGGTTATATTCCATATTCACTCCTTTTAATAGATATAATCCATTGTACAATCTTCTCCAATTATCTTATCTACAACACCATATTCTTTTGCTTTATTTCCAAAAAAGAAAAATTCAATATCATAATGAGCATCATAGAATTCTTCTGTCATTGAAGTAGAAGATAAAACATGATTTTTATAACGATTATCAAGTTCTTCAATAAACTTCATAGTATCTTTAGCTTTGCTTGTGCTATTACTAATAGTTACATCTCCATCGTGCATTAAAAAGATTGTATTGTTAAAACAAATTCTTTCATGACCTGCGATAAAAATATGAAAAGCTGCACTAGCTACTAATGACATACCAACTACTTTAATAGGAGTCATAGATGTTTTAATAATATCTACTAATTGCATAGCAATAATGCTATCTCCACCTCCACTATTAATATAAATAGTAATAGGTTTTCTATCTTTAGTAGAAAGCCCTTTATCACATTGATTCCATTTAAGAATATAAATAATACAATTTTCAATTAAATTGTCAGAAATATCATCATTAAGAAGTAAAATTCGATTATCATAATAATCTCTAATAACTTCATCATAAAAAGTACTATCACCAGTTGTATCAAGAATTGATTTTAAATCCATATTTATTTCTCCTTTTAATCCTTTATTTTAAAATAATGGGGTTAAAAAATTTGACCTTTTTAACCCCAATAGTAATCATTTTAAATCCCTCAATGAGGAATAATACACCTTTAGGTGTAGAGCGATTTAGGAGGGATTTGAACCCTCGCTCCCCAGCGTGACAGGCTGGTGCTTTAAACCGAACTAAGCTACTAAACCATAAAAAATGGGGAGATAGATATTCTATCTCCCCATATAATTTACTGACGTTTAAGCTCATCAATACAATGTTGTATTGTCGCTTTATCCTTAGATGTCGCATCTTGTAACATCATCTCAAGTTTATTAATCATTTGGTCTGTAGCTGTATGTCTACTGTAACCATTATCATAACCATAACTATTATTACGACCACCACGATTATTATAAGAATTATAATCATTATCATAATAACCATAAGACGGATTCATACGATAATTACTATAACCACCTCTATAAGAACCTTCTTCGTCATAACCCATACGTTCTTCTTTTTCACAAATATCCATAATATCTTTAATAATATCTACAACAGTATCTGCGATTTCAAGAGTAGTAGGATTAAGTTCTCCTTGAGCATTAATTTTTCTCACTTCATCACAAAGCATATTTTTTAAATTATCTAATTCTTTCATATCTACTACCTCCTTTCTTAAGCAGTTCTATCTACTGTCAGATTAGAATTCTGAACATTAATAGGAACACCGCTTGTATTTTCTACAGAGATAGTAAGACAGCAGCCAGCAGGAACTGTAATATTCGCAACACTGGTCACATTAAAATACGCCCCTAATGCAGTGGGAGTCACACGAGCACGACTTGTTTGAATAGCTTCTCCATCAATTGCAAGAGCGAGACTTATTTCTCCAGCCGCTCCAGAATCAGGAATAGCTATATTGCCATTAAATTCAACTTTATATCTTGCAAATTTGGCACAAGGGTTGTTAACGATACCTCTAAGAGTAAGGATTCCAGAACCATTCCTATGAATCACATAACCACGAGTACAAGGAATAGAATCTTCAAGTAATACATTTTGACCAGCTTCCACAAGCTGAATCGGATTGTATACATACTCAGCCATGATATCACCCCCAATTATGCATTACATCCACAACCGCAGCCATAATTTGGCTGACAGCAATTAGGATTCTGGACGATCCATGCGGGTCTAGGCGTGGGCATGAGATATTGTTCTAATATATTTGTCTGGGCTGCATTATCAGCAAGAATCTGTGCTGTCTGTGCATTCTGAGACGCAAGTCTATCAGATGTGTTGATAGTAGAACGAAGAGCATCAATCTCATTCTGCATACCAGCAATACGATTTTCATAATTCTGCTTAATACCATCCATTTCAAGCTGGCAAAGCTTATCCATAACAGCCTGTACTTTTGCATCTGTGTTAGCACGAGTGGCAGCTGCTTCAGCAGAAATCAGCTGTTTTGTTTCAGCTACTGCAAGCCTGTTATCACAACAACAATTTTGGAATGCCATTCCTACATCATTAAAGCTCTGCATTGTAGCCGCTTGATTGTTTGCCATTGTTTGAAGCAGATTTGTCTGAGCATTACAACGAGAAATTTCTGCATTTGCAAAACCATTAGAAACTGTACCGTTAAGACCAGTAATACCATTCATAATTGCGGATTGGTCAAATCCTCTTTGAACATCATTGTTGATAACATATGGCATTGCACCACCGCCATTATTACCAAATCCATTACCACCCCAATTACCCATCAGAGCGAATAAGAAAAGAACGATAATCCAAAAAGAACCATCACCCCAATTACCAAAACCGTTACCATTACCAGTCACCGCAGCAACATCTGCTGCACTAAGTCCACCATTGTTACCATCAGTTAATCCCATAATTAATTACCTTCCTTAACCAACTAAATATAATATTAACGAGTTACTATACATAAACTTTGCAAAGTGTTAGTACCGTTTTTATCTAAATAAACCACGCATTGATTGAGCCATTGACATAATCTGATTTAATTGCTGATTATTCATTGCTCCATTGTTAACCATGTTTTGAAATCCAGCTTGAGGATTTTGTAGCATCTCTTGCGGATTGTTAACATTTCTTGAAGCTAACCATTGCATTGGATTATTTTTAAATTTATTATATTCAGACATGATATACTGCATGTTCATGAACGGATTATTATTCAATGTTTTTCCTCCTCTCCAAATCGTCTATCAAATTCATCTGAAACAATTTTTCTTATATCTTCTAAAGAAAAGACAGGTTGAGTTACATCTATCTCTTCTACGAATACATATTTTCTTTTCTTATTAGGGGAAGACCCATCTAATAA
>ODAI012017534.1_pt1 | contig 11259 bp, 7 predicted proteins | sample 1539321 | NCBI WGS metagenome assembly ODAI01 (sample SAMN02144231, study PRJEB22623) | gut metagenome | biome: sheep rumen | host: Ovis aries | place: New Zealand
TAAGAATTCTTCGCACTTTGGGCGGTCAATCAGAACACGCTCCTCGGTTCCGGGCATCCAGACCTTTCCGGTCAGCGCCTCCGCGGGACAATTTCCCACACAGACTCTGCAGGCGCCGCAGTGAGATTCCGTCTCCGGTTCCGAAGGGGATATGGGCGCATCCGTGAGAATCACGGCGCTCCGCACGCAGGGTCCGAAATCTCTGAGAAGAAGCCGCCCGTTTCTTCCGATCCAACCGAGTCCCGCAGCTGCGCCGGCCCGGTCAATCCGGAACCGATCTGCTTTGCGGATCCCGGGATATTCTCCCTCCTCTGGAAGCATTGCCATCAGGCCTTCTGCACGGTATCCCTCATTCCGGAGCTTCTCCATGCCGGCGAGAAGAATCTCGGCCAGGTTATGGTCCATCCTGGCACAGGCTGCCGTATACTGCCCATAGGGGCCCGACCGGAGATAGCCCGCAATCCGCACCGGAAGGCGGAGTAAAACCACAATTCCCTGCTGCATCGAAGACTCCTCCGAAAGCCAGGAAAGTCCCGCAGCCGCACCGGCCCGCTCCGCGCCGTTGTATTTCAGATATTCCAGCAGTTCTTCTGTATTCATCGTCAATTCTGCCTCCCTCTGCTGTATTGAGTATACCTTATTTTCCTTCCGTTTGTCCATATATGCACCGCGCCGCCCCAGGCTGTGCAGAGGATCGTCGTCCCGGCATCACGGAGGCGATTTATGGTTTCCTCTGCCGGATGTCCGTAGGGATTCTCCTTCCCGCAGGAGATCACCGCAAGTCCCGGTTTAAAGCTTCTGAGAAATGTCTCCGATGTGGATGTTCCCGACCCGTGATGGGCTGCCTTCAGCACGCTGAGCATCCCCCGCTGCTCAGCCTCATCCCGGAGAATTCTCTCCTCTTCCGCCGCGCCGATATCTCCCGTAAGCATCATCCGGAATCTCCCGTATTCTGCAAGAAATACCAGGGAATGGGCGTTTCTGTCAGGAGAGCCGGTTTCGGATGTAAATCCGGACGCTTTTCCGGGATTCATGCACAGGAGCGTAAGGTCCCCGCATCGGAGCTTATCTCCCTCCTTCATCCAGACAACCTCCATTCCCCGCTCAGCCGCCGCGTTCTCCAGCATGCCATATGCCTCATCTCCTTTTCCTGCGGCCGGCATTACCAGCGTATCTGCCTCCACATCACGGCATTCCTCCAGAAGGAAACGGATCCCGCTTACATGGTCCTCATCGGCGTGACTTACGAGAATATAATCCAGGTGGGAGGTGCCAAGGCACTGCAGCGCAGGCAGAAGCCGCATTTCCCCGAGGTTCTTTACATCCGAGCTTCCGCAGTCCGAAAGGATTGCATGATCGGCGGTGCGCACAAGAAGTCCGTCTCCCTGTCCCACATCCAGAAACCAGAGGTCCAGTCCCCGGACCGGGTGCCAGAGGAGAATTAAGAGGGCGGCAATGATGCAGAGGCACTTTCCGGAGCGGGATGACACCGGTCCCCGAATTCTTCCCCACAGCCCTTCGTCCGGAACCCCCGTCCTGCTCCCGATACCGAATGCCATCCAGAGCAGCAGATAGAACAGGACAATTCTCCACAGGGAAGGCCGCCCCGGGACAAGCTGGGCAAAGGGAATCCTTCCCGTCCATTCACAGAGCCTCCGGTACAGAAGGAAGATATAGTGGCAGGGCCCCATGGCCATCCGTGCCAGCCGGAATACCCCTGCGGAGGCGCCGGAACATCCCCACAGCATTGCCGCCCGGGACAGACTCCAGAGACCGACGGCGCAGATGGCGCTTCCCGCCGCGTAAGCCAGCAGCGGAATCACGGCCAGATTTAAGAGGAATGCCAGAACCGGCAGCCGGAAATAGTGCCACAGCGTAATGGGCATCACAAAGAGCTGCAGGAAGAGAGAAACCCGCAGCGGCGCAGGAATCTGCCGCTTCTCCTCTTCCCCGGTAAAGAGCCTCGCCCTGTGTTCTTCCTTTTCCAGATCCCCCAGAATTCCGATGGCAAGCACGGCGCCGAAGCTGAGCTGCAGTCCGGAGGAAAAGAGCAGCCAGGGAGAATGGACCGCAAGCAGAAGAAGCGCCAGTCCCCAGGCGGACAGCATGTCATAGCCTCTCCCCGGTATCGCTGCCGCGATACGGCATCCCACCATAAACACGGCCCGGAAGACGGAGGCGCCGAATCCGGTTATGGTTCCGTAGAGCAGAAGGAGAAGCCCCGTAACGAAGCCGGCGCCTGCATACCCTGCGCCTGCCTGCCGGAACAGCTCATAGACGGTAAGCCCGATGAGAGACACGTGCAGGCCGCTGACGGCCAGAATGTGGCTGATGCCATTGTCCCGGAAGAGCTTCTGCAGGTCGTCCTCCAGCCCGCTTCTGTCGCCCAGAAGAAGGGCGCGGCAGATGGCCGCATCCTCCTCTGTGCAGATTTCCCCGAAGCCCCGGGAGAGGAATGCTCTCGCCGGGTCTGCCATCTGCACCGCCGGGCTTTTTGGCGACGCCCGCTGCGACACCGAAAGGCGGTCTGCCAGAAGGCGGTACCGCACCCCCTGCCCCCGGTAATGCATCCGGAAATCAAACTGTCCCGGGTTGGTCGCCTCCTCAAACAGCGAAAGCATTCCAATGGCCAGGACCCGGTCTCCCGGGGCCGGGATTTCGCTGCAGTCCTCTTCTTTTACCGAAAGCCGTACCTTCGATGCCGTCTGCTCCCCGTCGATTAAGACCTCCGACAGAAGAAGAGTAAGCTTTCCATCTTTTTCCTCCACCCGATCGGTGAGCCCCAGAAGGCGCACTCCCCGCCGGGAGCCATTTTCCTCCAGCAGCTGTTCTGCAGGCTCCTTTGCCATGGCGCCATGCATCCGGAATGCGCCCGATAAGAAGAGAAGAAAGAGTATCAGGATTCTTCCCGCTGCCTTCTTGGATATCCCTTCCCCGGTCCGCAGATAAGCTGCCGCAGGCAGGGCAGCCCCCGCAATAAAAAAGAGCGCCGGCAGAAAAAAGGGCATACCTGTCCCCTCTGCCGTCGCTCCGTCTGCCAGGTAAGCCGCAACCTCTCCAAGTACAAAGGCCCCTGCAATCCAGATCATTGGTCTCTTTATGATGTTTTCTCCTGTGTCTTCCTCCGGTCCCTTATCTGCCCGGAAGGATATAACTCTCGTTTCTGTCCAGCGGTTCCGATAAGCTGATGGAATGGAACGGAACGTCCGCCGTTCCTCCGATGGTAATCTGCACCCGGTTCACCGTCTTCAGGGCCGTGAGGGAATCGACGATGGCGTAGACCGGAATATAGTCTGCCACCGTGAGCTCCGCAGCCGCAAAAGTACTGTCCAGATTCACATAGCAGATCCCGTCGGTATTCGAGACGCCCAGCCCCCTGGTATCCTTCGGGATCACTGCCGTTCCTCCGGCCTGGGGGCCCGCCAGCAGCTGATCCACCACCAGTTTTTCCATAGATGTGCTCATGTTGTGGACGACCTCCCGCTCCTCGGGAACCAGCGATGTACCGGACTCGTCGGCAAAGTACAGGGTCAGCTCCACCCGCTCAAAGTCGTTGACATTCGCGATGCTGTAGACGAAATCGCTTCCGGCAAATGCGCCCACCGGGTTTCCCGCATCATTCTGCAGCGGCTGTCCGTCGCAGCTGATGCTGATATAGTCCACCCCCGGAATCTGGGTAAGGGTTCGGGCCAGTGCCGCCCGGCACATGATCTCCCGCTCCCTGGTCATGTTGTAATAGGACTTGTCAAAATTCAGCGTCAGCACATTGTTCTCAAGAAACAGATAGGCGAGCTTTGTCTCTGCGGGAAGCGCGGTCTGGTAATCGCTGTTTCCGGGCTTTTCGCCCATCTCTCGGAAGATTTCCTCCGCCAGCTTCTCCGTATCGGTCTCCTCTGTTGAGTATATCACATTTTCCAGTGCCATGCCCGTCGAATTCAGATAATAAATGGCGTAATCGCCCTTCGCCGGGTCCGGCAGCCTTGTCTCCTTTTCCCCGCAGCCGGACAGCACAAGGCAGAGCACCGGCAGCAGGAATATCCGCATTCCGCGCAGATACTTCCGGATTCTTTCAAGCATTTTTACTCCTCCCGGCAGCGCTACTGCGCGCTCATATCAATATAGTTTAACGGTATCCGCACGGTAAAGGTGGTTCCGGTTCCTTCCTCGCTCTTAAGCCGGATGGCGCCGTGATGCAGCAGAATAATGTTCCTGGTTATGGCCAGGCCCAGTCCGGTTCCGCCGCTCTCCCGGGATCTCGCCTTATCCACCCGGTAAAAACGTTCAAACACATGGGGCTGGAATTCCGTCGGGATACCGATACCATTGTCCGAAACCTCAATATAAAAGAACTTATGGTCTGCGTCCAGCGAAACCCGGACCCATCCCTCTTCCCGGTTGTACTTGATGGCATTCTCCACCAGGTTGGTGACCGCCAGGGTAAACTTGACCTCATCCAGGTCGGCCCTGACCTCCCGGATGCTCTCGTAGGAAAGCTCAATGTTGCGCTTTCTCGCGATGGGCCGGAGTCTCCGGAGCACATCCTCCACCAGGGCATTGACCGATACCGACGTGATGGTCAGATCCGGGGAGGACCGGTCCATGCGGACCAGTGTCAGCAGGTCATCGATAATCTTCGCCTCCCGGTCGATCTCCCGGGAAATGTCTTCCATAAATTCCTGGTACAGCTCCACCGGCGGATTGTCCATGCCCATCAGCGAATCTGCCAGCACCCGGATAGAAGTGATCGGCGTCTTCAGCTCGTGGGACACGTTTGATACGAACTCCTGTCTTGACTGATCCACGGTCCGGAGCGTATCGATGGTCCGGTTGACGGTATCGGAGATATCTGAGGTCTCCGCGTAGGTATGGACGTCGATCTTCTGGTCCAGATTTCCCTCTGAGACCACCTTCAGCTGATTCTGAAGATTCCGGAAGGGTCTCATCAGCAGCACGGCAAATACGATATCCAGCGCCGCCGCAGCCAGCAGTAGCATCATCTGCAGCAGGCCCGTTTTTTCCATCACGGCCTGGGGAATCTGGCTGAGCTTTTCCGTGGAAACCGTCATCAGAAGGATGCCGCTCACGCTCGGGGCATTCTCCGTGCTCTCTCCCACCTGTTTTTCACTGATGGGATAAGCCACATAGTAGAACTCTTTGGTGTCATTCATGTGATACTGGGGCTGTCCGCCGAAGGCCTTCAGCACCTCCTCAACCACGATGGTGCGGCCCTCCGACAGCTTGAAGGAATCCCGCACAATCCGGAAGTTCTTGTCGACCACCACCAGTCGTCCGCCGAAGATGTCCGCAGTGGAATTCAGCTCCGCGTTCAGTCCGGACACTCTGGCCTGGTCCTGATAATTCTTCATATATTCCGCATCGGTCATCTCATTGGCAAGAATCAGGCAGCGGTTCTGCGCCTCGATGCGGTTCTGGGCAATGACCTCCTGCCGGAAATACCCCGACAGCGCCCGTGTCTGGATCGCCAGCGGCACAAAGGTCACCAGAAGAAAACAGAGCACGAGAGGGAGCTTCATACTGATATGTCTCATCCATGATCTCCCTGTCGTGCTCATCTGTAACTCCTTAGTATGGAACGGTTTTTCCCGGCTGCAGTTCTATTGTATCAGAATGCAAACTTCTTTGCTACCGCAAAAGCAAGAGACCCCGGTCCGATGTGAACCGCGATGCTCAGCGGAAGGGGATCGATCAGAATCTCCTTCCCCGGGAACAGCGCTTTTGCTTCTTCGCTGAATTCCTGAATCGCCTCATAATTCATGGTATGGGCCATCATCAGGTGCATCCCCTCTGCCGCCGGGTCATTCCAGCGCGAAGCCAGGTCATGCTCCACCGCCTTGATCATCATATCCTTGCCCTGCTTTACCGTGCGGGCCTTGGCAAATGCATCCAGTTTCTCTCCCTGGATGGTCAGAACCGGCTTCAGCCGCAGAAGTGTGCCCAGCGCTGCCGCAGCCGGGGTGATTCTTCCGCCCTTTTTCAGGTAGGTCAGGGTTTCCAGCATGATGTAGATCGAAGATTCCGGCCCTGTTTTTTCCAGGAATTCCCGGATGCGCTGTGCATCCCAGCCGGCCTTCACCATGGCGCAGGCATCGGCAACGGACTGTCTCTGGGTGACGGAAATCCGGTGGTTGTCCGCCACCTGGACTCTCCCGCCGTAATCCTCCGCCAGCATCCGGGCGGTGGCCACGGAACCTGTCAGGCCGCTGGACATGGGAATATATACAATCTCATCGTGGTCTTTCAGTACCCGGTCCCACATCTCGAGAACCGATTCCGGGGAAGGCTGCGAAGTCGTGATGTCCGCTCCCGCTTCCATCTGGGCGTAAAACTCCTCCTGGGTGAGGTTTACCCCCTCAAAGTATTCCTGTTCTCCAATCAGCACGGGCATAGGAAGTACATGGACTCCCATCCGCTCTCCGGCTTCCGGCGTGATTCCGCTGTTGCTGTCGGTAATAATTGCTGTCTTCATCATCTCTCCCGGTATCAAAAACCACTTGTAAACGTTATTCAAATCTTGGCATCTGGATCGCGAAACCGCCTGTAAATACGGGGTTTTTGCGGCATTAACGCAACTGATTTTACATCATTTTCCGGGGATATTCAAGAGCAGACTTGCCTTTCTTTTCTCATGGAATTATACTGAATCTGTATGCGCCTGCGGCAATGCGCAGGCGAATTCTGACAATAAGGAAATCGGGGGAAATGTTTATGCCATACTGTCCGAAATGTGATATGGAGTTTGTGGAAGGCATCACCGTCTGCACCGACTGCGGAGGTCCGCTGGTGGATAAGGATGTGTGGTTTGCCGAAAAGGAGACAAGGGAAGCGGCCGAGCGCGCCGAACGGGAAGAGCGCATGCGGAAGCTTCAGGAGCAGATGGAAGAAGAGGGCGAGGCACAGGAAAAGGCGCCGGAGCTGGTTACCATAACCCGCAAGGGGGCCCGCACCATGAATACCCTGTTCGTACCCGCAAGAGAACACGCCGAGGACCTTCGCTCCTCCCGCACAGCCTTTCTCGCTGTCGGCGGCGGCGCCTGCATTGCGGCAGCACTTCTCTGGGCCGGGGTTGTGAATCTCCCCATGGCCGGCGCATCGAAGGTCATTTTCCAGACCGCCATCACGGCGCTGGGACTTGGTTTTCTCTTCATCGGATGGAAAACCCAGGGTTCCATCGCGGAGGCACTGAAGAAGGCGGATGCCGAGGAAAAGCGCAGCGCGGATGTTCTGGACTGGTTCCGCAAAAACTGGACGGCAGAAAGCATTGATGAAAAGCTGCTGGCAGAGGACCCGACGCTGGAGGGCGCGGATCTGGATTTTAAGCGGAGCGCCTATATCAGTGACCTGCTGATCACCGGGCAGGACCTGCCGGACCAAAGCTACGCCGATTATCTGGCCGACAAAATTTACCAGGAATTATACAGCGAATAATACAAAACCCATACACAAAAGACGCGCCGTGAGCAGTTCTCCTGCCCCGGCGCGTCTTTCTTATATTCTTCTGTCTGTATGTATACGTATCGCCATTATCCCTGCTCGGTGCTGCTCTGGCTCATATTCCGGGTCTCTTCCCGAAGTCCCAGGGTAACCTCCACCTGACGCTCCACATACTTGCCGCCTTCCAGGCTCTGTACGGTCAGCGTCACGGTCTCGCCGCCGCGGTAGTAGGTCAGCATCTTCTGCAGCTCTTCGCCGGTCTTGACGGTCTGGCCGTCAAACTTGGTGATGATATCTCTCTCCCGCAGGTCAGAACGGGATGCGGCACCGCCCTCCACGATCTTGAAGACATAGATGCCCTCCGGCATGCCGTAGGCCTTGGCCATGGTGCTGTCGATGTTCTGCAGCTGGATGCCGATGTAGCCCTGTTCGTTCTCGGGCACCTGATCTCTCGTCTCGCGGGTCATCAGGTTGTTCATGATATCCTTGGCCTCGGAAATCGGGATGGCGTAGCCGATGCCTTCGATCTCGGTGCTGGCCAGCTTTGCGGAGTTGATGCCAATCAGCTCTCCGCGCATATTCAGAAGTGCGCCGCCGGAGTTGCCGGGGTTGATGGCCGCATCTACCTGAATCAGTTTTCTTGTGGAACCCTCAATCGGAACCTCCTTGTTCAGGGCGCTGACATATCCCACGGTCACGGACTGACCTTCGCCGAGGGCATTGCCGATGGCAACCACGCCCTCACCCAGCTTCAGCGCATTGGAATCTCCCAGGCTTGCCACCTTGATGGCCTTTCTGGTGTCAGCTCCGATATCGGCAAGCTTCACGGAAACCACCGCCAGGTCCATGTCCGGATCGGTGCCTTTCACCTGGGCCGAAGCCGTGGAACCGTCCACGAAGGTCACCTGCAGGTCCTCGGAATCTGCCACCACATGGTTGTTGGTAGCAAGAAGCAGTTCCGCGTCATTCTCTCCGACGATGATGCCGGATCCGCTGCCGGATGCCTCATATTTCTGCGGTCCGAAGAAAAAGTCATTCTGGGTGATGACCATCTTGCTGTTGATGGCAACCACGGAAGGCATTGCCTCTTCCACGATTCCGGAGACGTCATTGCCGGTGGATGCGCCGGCCTCTGCCACCGCCGCGGTCGGAATCACCGCCTCATGGCTCTCTTCGGCAGTGCTTTCCGCCTGTGCGATTCCGGAAACCGTCTCCTCCTTCACAGAAGCAGAACGATTTGTCAGGGCATTCACGCCCGCCATGGTTCCGCCGGCTGCGCAGCCGAACAGGACGCCGGCCAGAGCAATGGCCACTGCCTTCTTAAAGATACTGTTTCTTCCGGATGCCTTCTGCGGCTCTGCCGGAATCTGCAGCTGGCTGGCACGCCGCTCTGTATAGGTCTGCTGCGGCGCTTCTGCCTGCTGCGTGCTGTAGGTCTGCTGCGCAGCTTCGGTCGGCTGCGCGCCGTAAGTCTCCTGCGCGGGTTCTGTCCGCCGCGGAATGTAAACCTGCGGTGCCGGCTGCGGGGTCTCTTCTGCAGCACCTTCTGCCGCCTCGGCGGCTGCTTCCTGCATCTTTTCAGCCTCATCCTGCATCACGGCTGCGGTTTCACTGATTTCTCCGCCGGCTTCCTGCGCAGCTGCTGCAGCCTGCTGTTCTCTTTCTTCTTCATTGTCCAGGTCTTCCAGGATCTCATCTTCAAACATCATAATCAATTCCTCCTTGCAATAACGGTCAATTATGACGGGTATTCTTTTCTTTACAAATCAAATACTATCAATCAATTGTGATGGAATTGTGAAAATAGTATTGTAGTTTTGTGTCCTCTCCTCCGCAGAAACGAAAAGCCCGCCGCACCTGGGTGCGGCAGGCCTTATGTCAGTATGTCAGTGCCTGGGTATTATATCCCGGAATCCGGTCCAGCTCATGCAGGTACCGCTCCGCGATCATATATACAAAAACATCCGGTTCCTGCGACACCACATCCTCCAGGTCCAGATAATAGCGGGATGTGATGGTGGATTTGCTCACGCTGTCCTGCAGAAACCCGGTCAGATTCCAGCGGAAGGAATCGCCGCTCAGATAGACATGCAGGGGAAGTCCCTCCGGATTGGTACTCCTCTCCCGGATAACCTCGCCTCTTACGTCCTCCGAAACATCGGACACTTCTGCTGTCCGCGCCTCCTGTGCCTCATACTCTGTGCTGTCGAATTCTTCTCCCAGCCGGACCAGCTTCTGCAGATCGCCGGCCTTCTTTTCTTTCTCTGAAAAATGGTACCGTTCCCGGAAGGCTTCTGCCCCGGGCCATGTACTTCCCGTATCTTCTGCCAGCGTATCCACCAGGGCCCCGCAGGCGATGCAGGCGCCAATCCGGTTCCAGTGAGTATCGGAGGCGTAATAGACCTCTTCCTTCTCTCTGCCCTTCCGGAGAAGCTCTGCCGGATAGACCACCGGAAGAGAGGGACACGTCTTTCCGAGGGCGCCAATCAGCTGCTCTGTTCTGCCCTCATTTTCCAGAACCGCCACGGAAGAAGGCATGTAGTCATCTCCGTAGATCTGCTCCTTGTCCGGGGAAATCATCAGCACCATGCGGATTCCCGCATCGGAAAAGTCCTGCTGCATCTCGGACAGGTTCTGACTTATGCGGTCCAGCTCCTCCTCGGAGAACAGATTGGTTCTCTTGTAGGTTTCCAGGGGCTGTCCGTCCTCCGAGCGGTTAAAGAGCCAGGGACGACTGGTCCCGAAGACGACCTTGTCCTGTGCCATTTCCCCGAAAAGGCCCAGCTCCAGAGCACTCTGCGACTCCACCAGTGCCGTTTTCGCCGGCATGTGGTCATTGAGCCATGCCTCAAATCCTGCCGGAAAACGCTCCAGGTCCCGGAGATTCTTAAGCTCCGGGTATGCGGCAAGGGTCCGGTTTTCCCCGGTATCTTCCGGCGTTCCTCCCTGCAAAAGACATGCACTTACAGGCCACAGCCCGCAGAGAATCAAAAACAGGGCTGTCAGGAAGACCGCGGATATTCTGTTTTTCGCCATTTGTTATCCATCTCCTGCCTGTACCGGGCGTACTCATCCTGTCTCAGCCATCCGGGCTTTCTTCCGAAAGGCTCAGACCGCCCCGGCCGTCTCGCTTTCATCCAGCTCATCCATGCCGGTCGCTTCCACCAGATGATTGCTGATCTCCTTTACAGTATCGGAAGGCTCGTAGGCCGTATCGCCGAAGAAGTTTGCGTGCAGGCTCTTTACGTTGCTCTCCAGTGTTCTGGGAATGACGCAGAAGCCCCGCTTGCCCATGCGCCGCTCGCCCCGGGTTTCCGGGAATCCGGCGGTGCCGCCGATATGATAGTGGGATACGTGGGAGGCCATATAGAACATGTCCTGCACATCCACGCTGGTGGCCAGCTGCGGCAGTACCACGCCGATCAGCGACTGCAGTGTGGCAAGGTCCGCCTGCTTCACCTTCTCAAAGGCAAGCTGAATCACCTTCCGCTGCCGCTCGGTCCGCATATAATCGGAATCCATCAGACGGAGTCTTCCGTAGGCCACGGCCTGGACACCGTCCAGGTGCTGCATGCCGCCGGCCTTCAGCTGCGTCGAGGGAACCCCCGTCGCATCCACCGTCTCGGCGATAAAGGCGTTCATATAGTAGAATTCTTCCTGGGAAAGCTCCACGTCGATGCCTCCGAGAATATTGATCCCGTCGGCGACGGCTTTCCAGTTAAAGGTGGCATAGTCCTCGATCTGCAGGTCCAGGTTCCGGTTCAGCGCCTGTACCGCATCATTCGGTCCGCCCAGCATGTAGGCGGA
>ODAI012442345.1_pt1 | contig 11259 bp, 9 predicted proteins | sample 1539321 | NCBI WGS metagenome assembly ODAI01 (sample SAMN02144231, study PRJEB22623) | gut metagenome | biome: sheep rumen | host: Ovis aries | place: New Zealand
TTTAATCCTTCTTGATTTGTTGTTGGTACTGATAAACTTGAGGCATTTATTGAACTATTAGATGCTGTTATATTAAGCGGGGCTGTTGTTAGACTACCACTAACAATCTTTTTATTTTGAACAAAGAAAGTTAGACTATAACTAGTTCCAATTAATAAAACTAATGCTAATATAAAAACATAAGAATACTTCATAAAGAATTCTCTTGTAAAAATCTTGTTTTTTTTCTTAGGCTCAAATTCTCTCATACTTCCCTACCTTATAAAGCATATTATACCAAAAAAAAGAATAATATACAATGAATAGAACAATAAAATTAGATTTATTTATTAAAAAAAGAATATCACTATTCTTTAATTAATCTTTTTACATCTCTTGGAATTATTATTAATTTATCTGGATTATCAACAGTATCTTTATTAAAAATAATCTTTGACACATTATTAGTCTCAATATTTTCAATATGAATATTAGTTAATACTTTTGATAATGCTTTGCTTATTCCTCTTGCACCTATTTTCATTTTTAAAGCTACCTCAGCTAACCTTTCATAGAAATCCTCGGTATACTCTACCTCAATTCCACGATCTTCTAAGATATACTTCTCTATTTTTAGTGGACTAGAATTAGATTTTTTCATAATCTCTATTAAAGATTCTTTAGTGCATTTATTTAATTCTACAACTTTAGGAAGTCTAGACATAAATTGTCTATTCATACCATAAGCAATATAGTCTTCATCTGTTATACCTTGGTCGATTTCTTTACTTATCTCTCTTTCAAATCCAGCTTTTCTTTTACCAATTCTTCTATCTCTGTATTCTTCAATTCCTTCAAAAGCTCCTGAGCAAATAACAGTTAACTTTGTTGTATCAAACATAATTCGTTCTTCTTGAACCTTTGATCCAACATTTACTGGTACAACAGCCCCCTCAATAGATTTTAATAATCCATCTAATACTGCTCCACGACTTGGTCCTGAATGAGAATCATTACTTGCTTTTTTATCCACCTCATCAATAAATAAAATACCTTTTTCTGCTGCTTCTAAATTATCTCCTGCCGCATGATATAAATTTGCTAACATATCTGTTACGCTATCACCAGCCCATCCAGTTTCCGTATACTGTGTTGAATCAGCAATAAAGGTTGGTATATTAAGTAATTTTGTGATATTTTCAATAATCATGGTTTTCCCACTACCACTTTCACCACGCAACAAAATATTTTTCATATATTTTTTTGGATTATCTAGACCCTCTTTATTAATCATTCTACGGTTTTCTAATATTGTGTATAAAATTGATTTAACTTGTTCATCCTGTCCAACAACATCACTTGTTATTTTAGCAAATAAATCTTTTAATTCACTATCAAATATATCTTCAACATTTTTCTTCTCTTCAATACGTCTTATTTCTTTGGTTTCATTATTATTCCAAAATGACTCAATAGCTGGAACAAAAACATTCACACAATTCTCATCAATAAAAATATCATTTATTCCATTTAATAGTCCTTCTTTCATTATTCCATCAATAACAGAATGTAAAATATTCATACCAGGATCTACTTTTGAACAAGATTCAATTAAAGACTTTAAACTATTTTCATCAACAATTAATTCCTTACCATATTGATTTAAAAACTTTTCATAATGATGAAGTCTTCCATTTGAACTAAATAATACTTCATACTTTTCTTCATTAGTAAGCACATTTGTTGATACATCAAAAGTACAATCTGTCATAGTCATTATAGATTGCAAATCCATATTATCTAAAGATACATCAACTCTTTCATCAAATAAAACTACGAAAGTAAGAGTTCTAAAATCTATAATATTACCATTATAATTAATCAATCCTTTATCAGTAAAGAAACTTGGAACAGTATAAACACCATCTCCAAATATCTCCATTAATTTGATAAAATTATCTCGAATAAAAACTATTCCATGACTAGCATCAGTAGCATTTTCAGCTCTTGATAATAACTGTTTAATAATACTTTCTAAACCATCCTTTAATTCACCACCAATAGTAACATCGGCATAAGGAATATTAAGTTCCTTCTCAAGACATTCAATAATAGTTTTTTTACCACTGCCAAATGGTCCATGAAATAAAATATTATTCTTCAATTTCAATTTTAAATCTACAGGCAAATCACTTGCCATAATACTTTGATTCAAATATATTTCATCTACTAAATCTAATACAGCATTCCTTTGAAACAAAATAGTCTTATCCACCTCATCAGCTATTTCATCAGTTGATTTTATCTCATGAATAACAATATTAAATTTATCTTTAAATACCATAAATACTTTTTCAAATAATTTATAATCACTCACTGGAACAATTTTATCATTGGAATCACAATAAATATTTAAAAGTGAAACATCATCTATTTTTATATCACTATCTAAATCAACATAAAAATAGTCTTTATCATGTCTATTTTCATAATCTGCAAATTGCAAGTCAGGTGTGAAATCATCATTTTCAGCATAAAATTGATAATAGTTAACACCTTCTATTACTAATTTACGAAATAATATTGCCCTCATAACACCACCCAATATTTATTTTACATTAAAAATGTCTACAATATTAAAAATTGTCACTTATTTTACTTATTATTCTCTTTTTTAAAGAAAATAGCTGGCATAACAACTGTATTTTTATATTTTATATTAATATTATCCATTATTTCTTGTAAACTATTATCTTCTTTTTTATTATTAAATAGTGATACTTGCTCAATATTTTTTTCTCCTAAATCACCTAATCGAACCCCAATACTCCTAATTTTCTCTTTAATATTAATTTCTTCTAATAAATCTAATACATTTTGATATATTTCCATCGTATTATTAATGGGATTATGAATAGTTTTACCATGTGATAATGATTTAAGTGAAGATGTTTTATAAGTAATGGCAATATTTTTTGCAAACAAGTGGTTTTTTCTTGCTCTTAAGCCTACTTGATTAGACATATCCAGTAATACTCTTCTAATATAATTAATATCATCAGTATCTTCTTCAAGAGTTCTAGATATACTAATACATTTATTTGCCCCATAATAGGTTTCTACTTTAGAATTATCTCTACCACAAGCTCGATTAATTAAATCATTAGTTTGGTTTTTAAAATATTTGGATAATTCATGGGGATTAGCATTAGCCAAATCCCCAATAGTCTTAATTCCAATACTTTCTAATATTTTAGATGAACTCTTACCAACAAATAATAAATCACCAATTGGAAGAGGCCACATTTTATCCTTAATTTCATAATCAAATAAAGTATGTACTTTATCTGGTTTTAAAAAATCACTTGCCATTTTAGCACATAATTTATTATTACCAATTCCCACATTAACTGTAAAACCAAATTTATCTTTAATCTCATTTTTTATTTTATATGCCAGTTTTAAAATATCATCATATAAGTAATTAGTTCCTGTTAAATCTAGAAAACATTCATCAATAGAGGCTTGTTCAATAATTGGTGTATAATCTTTTAAATAATCATAAAACTTATGTGACATGCTAATATAATATTCATAATTAGGCGGAAAAATTAATAAACCTGGACATTTCTTTCTAGCCGTATACAAGGTTTCTGCTGTTTTAATACCATATTTTTTAGCTACTGGACTTTTGGCTAGAACTATACCATGTCTTTTCTCCTCATCTCCACCTATAACCGATGGAATTTCTCTAATATCCCTATCATATCCCCTACTGAGTAAATCTATTGCACTCCAAGATAAAAAAGCATTATTAACATCCACATGAAATATTATTCTCATAATTCCACCCCCATAATTATATCATATTCTCTTTACAAAAAAGTTTATTTTACTTATAATCTAATTGGTGATAATATGAACCTAAATAATAATGAAGAATTAATTAAATTTTTAAATATCCTTTTAAAAAACGAATTTATTAATCAAAATGCATATAAAATAATAACATTTTTTATAATAACTAGAAACTATGGTTTAATAAATTTAAAAGACAATATTGTTAACATATGCTATAAAGATCACTTAGAAACAGTAATATCTAAGGCAATAAGAGATGGCTTTAATCAAGATAATATTCCTTATACTAATGAAAACATTCTAAAATTACTAATAAATAATTATCATGAAAATGGTTTTTATTTCCATGTCTTTAATGCTAATAATTTAAATGATATTCTATCTAGTGGGCTTACTAGAAGTAGTGAAAAATTAAATAAAATAATTGAAAAGTATCATTTAACAAAATATTTTGAAAAATATAATAAAATAATTGTAACTGATTACTTAAACAGTGAAATTATTAGTAAACAAACTACTTTTCCACCATTAAATCAAATAAAAGAGATTATGAAAAATAGTAAAAACTTTATAATAGATGATTATTATATTATTGAAGAATATTATAATAAAAGTACTATAGATAATAATATTGGAATTGCTTTGATAGAAAGAAAGAAAAGTAATGATTATTTTGGAAAATATATTGATTTAAGTATTTTAAATGAATTGATAATATTTACTAAATCATGCCATATGTCTGATTATGACATTATTCATTTCATTACAACTACTATTTCACATAATATGCTAGATACATCAAAAAATATTCCTAGTAATTTACTTAGTATTATTTCATATAAGTTAAATGAAAAAGAATTAGAAAATAGTCGAACAAGATAATAGCAAAGACTATTTTTTTCATATACGTTAAAAACTTTACAAGTAAGACATTTTTATAATATAATTAAAATAATGGAGGATGTTAAATGAGTAAAGAGAAAAAGAAATGGGGAGATAGGCGTGATGGTAAGAAAATAGATGTACCAGCAATGGCTAAAGTAATGACTTATATTAAAAATCGTGAAGAAGCATATGTCTATATCAATAGAAAGTTTGATGTTACAGAATTAGTTAAATATATGAAAAAAAAGAAAGAAAATAATCCTGATTTAACTTATTTTCATGCATTTTCTATGGCTATAGCCAAAGTAATTTACAATAGACCAAAACTAAATACTTTTATTATGAATCACAAATTTTATCAAAGAAATGATGTAATTTTAACATTTACAGCCCGTATTAGTTTTGATGATAATAATAACAAAGAAGTAATGTCTTTAATCAAAGTTGATGAAAATGATAACATATTTGATTTAAGTAACAAAATAAAAGAAAAAGTAAATAATTTTAGAAATAAAAAAATACAAACATCATCCGACGACTCACTTGATACCTTAGGAAAACTACCCAATTGGGTATTGAAAATATTTATAGCACCACTTTTTAAATGGTTAGATAGACATGATAAATTACCAAAAAGTCTATATGATGAATTACTATATAATAGTAGTGTAATATTATCTAATTTAGGGAGTATTAAGTGTGGGGCAATTCACCACAACCTTACTAATTTTGGTACAAACAGTATAATTTTAACAATAGGTGATATTCACAAAGAACAAGTTGTCATGCCAAATGGTAAAGTAGAAATTCGCGATATAGTTGAATTTGGAATTAATTTAGATGAACGTATTGGAGATGGTGTTTATTTCTCTAAATCAGTTAATTTATTAGATTATATTATGAAACACCCAGAAACATTGGAGGATAATGCAAATGAAATCATCAAAGAAAAAAATAACTTCGAATATTGATTTAATTAAAAAATATTATAATAATGAATGTCGTTCACATTTAGAATATCCTAATAAAATGATTTATGAATACTTTATTGAAACAGCTGCTGAACATCCTAATTATATTGCTTATGAATATTTTGGTAGAAATGTAACATATCAAAAATTTGTACAACAAATTGCTGAATGTGCTAAAGCACTTAAGGGAATTGGTACTGTAGAAAATGAAGTTATAACTATTTGTACCCCAAATATGCCTGAAGCAATTATTATGTTTTATGCCATTAACATGATTGGCGCAATTGCTAATATTATTCACCCTTTATCTAGTGAAAATGAGATACTTGATTATTTACAAATATCAAACAGTACTAAAATAATTACTATTGATATTTCTGTTCATAAAATTGTAAATATTTTAAAAGAGACAAAACTTACTGACATTATTGTTTGTTCCCCTGCCGAAAATATGAAATTTGATCGAAAGTTCTTATACTGGCTTGCTAAAGGAAGAAAAATGCACTTACCAGAAAGTGATATAGTAATGACTTGGTCTGAATTCATTCCTAAAGGTTATGATTATACTGGTGAATATATTGCCAAAAAAACTAAAGATGATCCAGCAGTTATTCTTTATAGTGGTGGAACTAGTGGAAAACCAAAAGGAATTATGTTATCCAATTTAAATTTTAATGCCCTAGCTATGCAAGCACGGGAAATCGTTATGCCAAAACCGAAAGAAGTAATCCTATGCATTATGCCAATATTCCATGGATTTGGTCTTGGTGTATGCTTACATACAACATTATGCGTTGGTATGAAATGTATTTTAATTCCTCAGTTTAATTATAAGAAGTTTAAAAATTATATAAAAAAATACCAACCAAATTTTCTAGTTGGTGTTCCAACTCTATTTGAAAGTATGCTATCATCTAAATTTAAAGATACTGATTTAGCTTGCATAACCAATATAATTTCTGGTGGGGATACCATGAAACCTGAGTTAAAGAATCGTATTGATGCCTTTCTAAAAAAGCATGGCTCAAATGCTAAAGTTCGAGTTGGATATGGCTTAACAGAATGCACAGCTGCTAATTGTCTTACAACTCCTAATGAACTTAGAGAAGGTTGTATTGGAATACCTTTCCCAGATATGGAAATTAAAATAGTTAAAATTGGAACACATATTGAGGCTAACCCATTTGAAGACGGGGAAATTTGTTTTTCAGGACCAACAGTAATGCTAGGATATGTCAATGAAGAAAAAGAAACAATGCAAACTATAAGAACTCATGATGATAAAAAAACATGGTTACATACAGGAGATATAGGACATTTGGATGAAGAAGGAATGCTATTCTTTACTCAAAGATTAAAAAGAATGATAATATCAAGTGGATATAATATCTACCCAAGTTATATTGAAACTGTTTTAGATAAGCATCCAGCTGTTAACTTCTCCACAGTTATTGGAATAGACCATCCATATAAAGTTCAAGTAGCAAAAGCATTTATTGTTCTAAATGAAGGATATAAACCAAATAATGAAACTTTAGAAAGTATTAAAGCCCACTGTGCAAAAAACATTTCCAAATATTCCTTACCATATGAATATGAATTTAGAACAAGTATTCCCAAAACTAAGATTGGCAAAGTTGCATTTAATGATTTAATTAAAGAAGAAAAGGAGAAGAAAAAGAGATAATTGATAATTTAATCAAAATACTATATAATGGATAAGAAAGGGGAAACTATGAATAATAAAAAACTATATAAATCAAACACTGATAAAAAAATAGCCGGTGTTTGTGGTGGAATAGCTGAATATCTTAATATTGATTCAACTGTTATAAGAATAATTTGGATTATTAGTTCCTTTGCCATTGGAACAGGATTAATTGCTTATATTATATGTGCATTAGTTATGCCAAATCAACCTATAAATGAAGCTAAAGTAATTAAAGAAGAAACAAAAATTGACAAATAAAAAAAACTAGCGATTCAAAAGATAAATAGCTAGATTTAAATAAGTTGCAAACAGGCACCATATCAAATATGGTATTTGTAAATATGCAGCTTTTTTATTTACTCTATAAAAGCAAATAATCATATAAATAATTACTAAGTCCAAAACTAGTATCCAAATAAAAGCAAATAACCTTAACTTAAGACCAAAGAATATTAAACTCCACATAAAGTTAACAAAAAGATTGAGGGCATAGATTTTAATACAACAGCTACTTTGATAATCTTGTTCACTATATACAAGATAACTACTAATTCCCATAAAAATATAAAGAATAGTCCACACAATCGGAAATAGAAAACCTGGTGGAGATAATGGTGGCTTATTAAGTAAGCTAAAATCTTTTATTCCATTAATTGAAAGTAAACCAGATATTAATCCTATACCAAGTGGTATTAGTAAACTAATTATCTGTTCTTTAGACATTTTATTATTCAAACTATCACCAATAAATAATACTCCAAAAATAAAGAAATATTACTTAATTTATTAAACTATTTTCTATTTCATAGTCTAAAATATAATTATAGACATCACCATATAATAGATGATCATAGTCATCAATATAATCTAAGAATCCATTATAATCATGGTATTCTTTTTTTTCTATTGTTCCATAAACATCTTCCATTAGTATATCAATATCATTAACCAATTTAGCTACTCTAAATCCGTGATTGTCATTTAAATATTTAAAGGCTGAAGCCTTATCTAAAAACAATATCTTACGGCAACTATTTAAACCTATAATTGGGGATATTTTATTAACAATAGCCTCTTCTCTAGCATACAAATTAGCTAATCTAAGTGAATACTTAATACTAATATATTTCATTTCTTGATTAATTAAACCATTAATAAAACCAGATGTATTTTTTATAACATATCTAAACACAAAATACATTAGTATATCACTATAGTAATCATTAATATCATAACCATTATCACACATATATTTTAAATATGAAGACATGTTTTTATTATTTAATTCACAATGGTTAGTGTTATAACCTGGCATATTACGTAGATTATTTATTAATTCATTAGATGTCTTAGATAAATATATTCGATCCAAAGAAACAATACCAAATGGTTTAGGAATATCGGCTTCCTTTATTGCATCACTAAAATTAATGGACTTTAAAGATTCCAATTGTTCTAATGAAAGAAAATCAGAATACTCATTAATAAAGATAGCTACATATTTTTTTAATATCTTATTTAAATCATCTATCATATTTTATCTACCATAATAAATATAACATATTTTTTATCAAAGAAAAAGAAGTAGACACTTCTTTAACATAAATACTATTCAGTTATTGTTTTGAATGAATCTTGCAATGAATCAAAGTTGTTAATTGCAATACTATTTGATGAAGATGATACTTTTGCTGTCTTAGTTACTTCTAAAACATCACTTAACATTGATGAATTAGCTGTTTTAATAACATTATAATAGATTGTTCCAAAACAATGAGTTGAATCTATTTTACCATATCCAACAACAACATTTAAACCATTTTTATTACCTTCCAAAGTAACTAACTCTTGATTTTTTACAGTCCTTACTTGTGCCATTGAAAGATTATATCCGAGTGGTTTTAAATTTGATGCAATATTATTTTTATTTGCCTTAATAGTTTCAAAATTTGCTTTAAATACTTCGATTGTAGCCACCCATGTATCAGCAGCATCACCTATATATAATCCACCATTTTCAAAATAATATATATAGTCAGTTGGAACTTCAAACTTATAACCTGAAAAATATACAGACGTTGTATTTCTTGCTATTGGTTGAGTAGATGATGTTGGATTATTATTACTAGGGTTATTATTACTAGGATTATTTGCATTATTACCTTTTTTACCAAGAAGTAAAATAGCTAAAACCACAATAACTCCTATTAAAACTAATCCACCAATAATTACAAGCATATTCCCTTTTCCTGATTTAGGTTGTTGGTAATTCATTGGATTATAATTAGGATTATTAAAATATGGTGGTTGATTATTATTCATTGGTTGTTGATAATTCATTGGACTATTATTCATTGGTTGCTGATAATTCATCGAATTATTATTCATTGATACTTGATTATTTCTAACTGGTTCAAACTCTTGAGATAATTCATTATTACTTTCTTGATTATTTATTGGTGTTCCACAATATTTACAAAATAAGTCACCATTACTTATTTGTGCATTACATTTCTTACAATTCATTTTTTACTCCTCTTTTCTATAAATCTTTTTCTTCTATTGTAAAATTAGTTAATTCTTTAAACATATCACTTGATATTTTTTTATCATTTCCTTTAATAATTATTTCTAGATAATCAGTATCACTTATTTTATAATACAATACTTTCTCATCAACATAATAATACTTACGCTCTATGTTTTGTAGAAGAATTCCACTTCTATCGGTATAACCACCTTCATATAAATAGAATTCTTTTCCATTAATTGTAATCATTTTAGAATATGTTAATTTATTAGCTTTTCCATATGTTTCTTTAACATAAACATCATTAATAATTTTAATACTATTTTTTATACCTTCTTCAACATTAACAGCTTTATTAGTCGTATACTCCACTTCATAATCATAGATATCATATTCTTTATGATAATTTAATGTATAGTATCTTTTTTCATATATGTTTTGTTGTAAACTTAAATAATCACTTTCACGATATTTATCTGGTATTTTTAAAGTAATTTCACGAATTTTTTGATAATTATAATCAGTAAAACTTTTAAATCTTCCTATTAAATAATTACCTTCTTTCTCAATTTTAATATATTCAGAATAATTAGTAACATTTTTTATTTGAATCATTTCAATTAATTTTTTAGTTATTGGTAAATCTCTAGCTCTTATTTCAAATTCTATAATATAATTATTACTTAGTGAATATATAATAATTGCTGTTTCATTTTGTTCTTCATAAGCTTGTGAATTATAGTTTTCATCGATTTTTGTTGTCTTATATTTATAGCTATTTTTATATATAAAACCTTCATATTTATTATCAAGTTTTGTAACACTTTCTTTAAAATCACTATACTTATCACTCGATCCATCATGATATGATTTATATTTACTATATACATTTATTCTATCAGAATCAAATAATTCATAAATATGCTGATTATAGATGTTTACTGATATTTCTATTTTTTTATCATAATTATCATATAATTGATATTCACCACGACTAGAACTAATTGTTAAATATTTTTTAAAAACACTTGGTAATTCGTATTCCACTAGATAGTTATTACTAGCTGTTTGATATAAAGTTGTACTTGTAAGTCTTTTATCAAATTCATCGTCTTGTAGATATTCTACATTTGAAATATTCATTTTAACACTATCTTTAAGTTCAACCTTATCTCGCTTAATTTCAATATTATAAATAATATTATTAACACTATCTAATAAAATATCAAAATAATTATTAGCTGCCTCATAAATAACTATTACTAAACTATCACTTGTTTTATAAGCTACTACCATAACTTGGTTAATATCATTTTCATAAA
>ODAI010837414.1_pt1 | contig 11258 bp, 14 predicted proteins | sample 1539321 | NCBI WGS metagenome assembly ODAI01 (sample SAMN02144231, study PRJEB22623) | gut metagenome | biome: sheep rumen | host: Ovis aries | place: New Zealand
AGCGGCTTTACAGGTTCATAATATTGTCTGAGGGCATCAACGCTTACAATTTCTCTTTCAGGGTAACGGAAAGCTGTAAGCTTACCGCCGAACACACAACCTGTATCAATACAGTAAGTACCGTTTTGTGATTTGACTTCTTTTCCTGCGATATGACCATAGACTACAATTGCTTTTCCTCTGTAATCGGAAGCCCAGTCAAGGCGCACAGGCAATCCGTAGGAATCCATTTCGCCCGTAACTTCGCCATAAAGACAAAATTCACGGACTGTTGCCGAACCTCTGCCGATATATTCTTTTTTGATACCTGCATGGGATATGACTAATTTTCCGTCATCAAAAACATAATGGCTTATGAGACTGTCTATAAATTCAGCAGTTTCACGCTTGAAATCTTCGCCCTTTGCCTCAATTTCATCAATAGTTTTATCAATACCATGAGTAACAGCAATATTTTTACCACGCAGATATTTTAATAATTTTGCGTCATGGTTTCCGACAACTGATACGGCATTATCTGATTTTACCATATCCATTACAAGGCGGAGAACATCGGCATTTCTGTTTCCTCTGTCGCAGAAATCGCCGAGGAAAGCAGCTTTTCTACCCTGCGGGTGGGAATATGTACCATTAGTTTTAACATATCCGAGTTTATCGAGGAGCATTTCAAGTTCATCACAGCAGCCGTGAATATCCCCGATAATATCGAGGGGGACATGAATATCCTTTTTGTCGTTCCATAATTTAGTGCGGATTATTTCAGTATTTTCAAGCTGTTCGAGGGAGTTTATAACATATATGAATCTGAATCCCTCACGTTTAAGACCTTTAATGCTTCGTCTGACATCTCTTGCGTGCTGACGGATAACTCTTTCAGGGAAATTTCTTTCGGGGCGGAGTTTATTTCTTTCCTGAAGGACATCTTCTGGAAGATTCAGGACTATCGCAGCGGCATGGACATTCTGTTCTCTTGCGAGGTCGATAATTTTCTTTCTTGCACTTTGCTGTATATTAGTTGCATCAATGACAGTGAGTTTCATATTGCTGAGGCGTTTATTTGCGGCATAATATAAAAGGTCAAAGGCATCACCTGAAAATTCCTGACTGTTTTCGTCATCGCAGACCATACCTCTGAAAAAATCAGAAGAAAGAACCTCTGTTGATTTGAAAAATCTGCTTGCAAAGCTTGTTTTCCCTGATGATGTACCGCCTATCATTGCAACAAGGCAGAACTCAGGGATTTCTATTCTGAACTTATCCATTTTTAGTAAACACCCCCATTTGTGTAGGATTGCCGAGATTTTCGTCATTATCGCCTATACCGCTTATCACGCAGGTATAATTGAATTTTTCACATATATGCTCTGTCCATTCTTTAAATTCCAGTCTTGTCCATTCAAAGCGGTGGTCGCCGTGACGGAAGGAATTTTCCTGCATATTCTCATAATTTGCATTATATTCTCTGTTTGGAGTGGTAACAATAACTGTTTTCGGGCAGGCAAATTCAAATACTGAGCGTTCAAATGCAGGAATCCTCATAGGCTCTATATGCTCAATGACCTCTATCGCACAGGCGCAGTCATGACCTTCAAATCTTTTGTCTTTATATGTGAGAGAAGCCTGCATCAGGTTAAGCTTATTCTTTTTATACGGATTCATTCTGTCGAGGTGAAGTCTCTGGGCAGCCTTTTCAAGTACGCTGACAGAAACATCACAGGCAGTAACTTTTTTAATTTGCTGTTCGCTGAGGAGCAGGGAAGTAAGGCGGCATTCTCCGCAGCCGAGGTCTATAACAGTTTCAGCACCGCTTGCAAGCACAGCATTTTTGACAGCCTCCATTCTGAGGGTATTGAGCGGAGTATGGATTTCCTTTTCTTCTTCGGCGGAAATATCATCGGAATCTGTTTCTTCGTTTGCGATAAGGATATCAATAGCACGTCTTGCATAGCTTTTTTTGGCATCAAAGTAACGTCTTGCGATTTTCTCCTTATAGGGGTGTTCAGCGAGCCAGCCTTCGCCATGGTTGAGAAGTTTCTCTATTTCGTCCTCATCTATGTAATAATGTTTCTGTTTGTCGAAAACAGGGATAAGAACATATATATGGTTGAGGAGCTGGGAAAGTCTGACTTTTCCGCTTATGGTGAGGTTTATATATGGAGAAATACCCCATTCGGGGAATTTGGCATCGAGCATATTTCTTTGAACATTTGTTTTATATCCGAGCGGTTCAAACATCTGCTGTGCAAGTTCGGTATCTCCGTTATCTTTGAGAGAATATATTGTTGCAGAGAGGTCAAGGGGAGTATCTGCAAGTTCCTGTTTTTTATCGCATCTTCCGCTCATGGCAGTTCCTAAAATTCTGACAATTGCAGTACTCAGGAAAGAATTTGCGGCATAAGGTCTGTCATTGACATAATCAAATAAACCACCGTCCCTGCTGCCAGCCTTTCCTCTTGCGAGGTCAATGGGGTCAATATCGAGCAGCAGAGCGGCAGTTGTGCATTTATTGCTGACTTCGGGATAAAACACATAGGCTTTTCCGTAGTTGAGTTCAAATTGCTGAGTTCTTTCGGGGTTTTTATGTAAAAGAAAACCGAGTTCCTGAGTATTTTCACCTTTGTATGTAATAGTTAATAACAATATATCACTTCTTTCTTATTAAACATTTATACACATTATACCATATATATGTTTTAATGTCAAGCAAGCATGGTAATATATTCTTGGATTCTTGGATATATAATTGATTTTTTCAGTCACAACACACTACACATATAATTGCGCCAAATGCAAGTTATCCAATAGAAAAGCCCTTACTTTAAAGTAGGGGCTTTGTTATGGGTACATATTACATAATAACCTTGTTTATTTCCAATTTTCTTGCAATTTTTTGAAAAAAAGCTAATAATTAGGGCTTGCAAATGGCTATATATAGCCATTCTTTATAGAAATTTTTGAAGCGTATACTTATACATTTTATTAAAATGGAGTGTCTAAAAACGGCTATTTTTTATGTTTGCTATGCTCTGTAAATTGCATATCTTGCGCAAGCCGTGCCGTCAGCTCCTGCGCTGTAAGTGTTGCCGACAGTCTGAGCGAGGCTTATTTTGTATGAGCGTTGGAACTGTTACCCACAATAAAAAATTTTTTGTCGGCTTGGTCTTGACGGGTTCTGAATGGCGTGTTATAATGTCCCCTCGACGGGGGCAGGAGAATTATAACTTATGGTGTATGCCGTTCTTTGAAGCGTTTTGATAGAATCTTTTTTACTGCCTTTCTTAAATGTTTCAATAGAAGTATATCTACCAGAACGGCATACTTAGAGATACACGGCATAACTTACAGTAGAATTATATCTTTGTGTATTTGGCTTTTTGATTAGAATTTTATTGCCGTGTATCTCCCCCCGTAGAAGGTTCCCCCTTCCCTTGCTTGCTTCCTGACCCCCGTCGGCGAAGCCTGTCGCAACACGCCATTCAGGTTCTGTCAAGACTGCCGCAGGCACCGACAAAAAAATTTTTATTGGACTCTTTCTAACGACAGCGGACAACCCCTTAAAGATGACCCCTTGAGGTGCTCCCCCGGAGGGGGCGGGGGGGGAGAAATAAAGTTCACGGCTCGGAGCTGTTGCGGTTAAGCTTTATTTTTCCTGTGTTATCTTTATATATTGCCTTAACATAAATTTTACTTGTTTGCTGAAATCTCTTTCAGTTCCCTTTGCCAAATTTTCAATTTGTTCGATTAAATCTTTTTCAAACCTTATTGTCTTTTGTTGTGTGTCGTTGTCATACACTTTTTTGTTTTCTTTGTCCAAATTATTCACCTCTTTTTTGCTAATTATAACGAATTTTAATTTTTTTGTCAATTCCTCTTGACTTACTTTGTCTTACATACTATAATATGATTGTAAGACAAAATATTTATTTGTCTTACAAAAAATGTCATGTGAGATGTAAAAAATGCTTAGCGATATAATTAATAAAATAAGTTCTATTTTAAATTCTATGTCAGGCTTTTCACTTTGTATTATTTTCTTTTTCTTTTTCGGCTTTTGTTGGGAACTTCTCCGCTATGCTTTTGTTTTTCCTTTTTATAATGCTGTAAAGAAAAATCAAAAAGAGAAATTAAAGGAGTTTGAAAATAATTAGAGTAAGAATAAACATAGATGGAGAAATAAAAGTTTTGAATGTCAAAGAGATTTCAATAACTTCTTATTCTGATGCGGTTGTACAAAATATTATAACTGTTGACGATAAACAATATCATTGTGTTGAAGATGTTGATGATTTGGAAGATGGTTATGATTTTGATTATACTTTTTCCGAATTTACACTTTTTCAAGGTTAATTCTTCTTTGGTAGCTCTGAGGAAGTTTTAATATATAACTCTCCGAGGTCTTACGGCTTCGGAGAACACACCCGAAAAGGGAATTTAATGAAAGGAGTAAACGCTATGAAATGTTATGTAACTGATGTAGTAAAGATTGATTACAATGACAAGAAGACAGGAGAACCGAAAAGCTTTATCAAATTTGGCTGTGTTCGTAACTCTATGAAGTCTTCTATCGGTAAGGAAGTTTGTGAAGTTCTTGTGTTTGATAGTATGAAAGCTGTCTACTCTGGCTTAGTGCGTGATTTTGCGCAAGATGATTTTGCAAAACTTGAAGGCGGTTTCATTGAAGTTGACTTTGACAACAGGGGACAGCTTTGTAACTTTGAAGTTTTGCCGCCTGACCCTGATGCGGTAGTATGGGGGTTCTGATATGACTTTCTTTGTGATGTTGTGTTTTCTCGTTGGTCTTGGAACAATATTTGTAGCCTTACCGATACGAATTTACAAGTTTCTCAGGAATGGAGGTATAAACATTGGAACAAGAAGAGTTGATGAACGAGGAAACGACAGAGACTATGACAGAGAATACAGAAGAAATGACGGAAGAACCGACAGAGCAGACGGAAGAACTGCCGACAGAGGAAGAAACATTGACAAGCTCGACAACGGAAGAGGAATTGACGACCTCGACAACAACAACTATTCCAGCGACCTTGGACGTTGAAGCTTTAAATGCATTTACTCATTACGGTATAGGGCTTATGCTTTTGATAGTCCTTTTAATTGCTTTCAAACTTGCTTACAACTTTTTCCGAATTTTCTTTTAACTGAAAGGGGGTGTAATTATGATGATTAATACAATTGCTCTTGCTGCTGATGGTGTATGGCACGGACTTTCAGCCGAAATGTTCAGCGGTGTCTTTGATGACCTTTATGCTGCTCTTCCTATTATCGTTCCTGCTTGTATCGCTTTGCTTGGATTCAGAAAGGCTTGGCGTTTTGTCATTGGTATGATAAAGGGGGCATGATTTCCGATACAACATATATGGATTGTGTCGCTAAACCCTTAAAATTTGGGGTTAATAAGGGGTTTAAAGTATATTTTGCTTTAAACTCCTTTATTGTTAGGTGGTGATTTTATGTCAATGGTTAATAAACTTCCTCCAGTGCCGCAAGATGTTGATTATAGTGACTATGTAATTTATTATGTAAATGGCAATTACAGAGTATCTTTTTTTGATACTCTTTCAAATCCTGTCCTTGACAGTTCTTCTTGTTTACATTATGACAACCGTATTATATATGATTACAATTCTGAAACTGACAGTTGGGATTATTTTACCGGTTATCTTGCAGGTACAAGTTATACTGATTTTAGTGATAACGATGTTGAAATAATAGCTTCCACTGTTGATATATATAATAATGACGGTACAGTATTTTGTTATGGTTCTTCTGTGCCATATCGTGACGGAATTTCTTTAATAGGTGATTCTTTATCAGGTTCAGACTTTGCTTCTGTTCTTGGTGATTTGTGGACAATTACACCATTATTATTGGTTGTCGTTCTGGGTCTTGTCGGATTTCGTAAAGCATGGGGATTTCTTCATAATTTAATAAGAGGTGCATAATATGAAACGTTTTACAGCATTTTGTCTTGCTCTCTTAATAATTTTTCTTCCTTTTTCTTATTCTGAAAGATATATAAATTCATATGCTGCAGAGCCTTTTATAACTTATTCTTCTGATTGGAATTTTGCTGATTATGACTTTATTTTTCTTGGTGGTACTTCTTCTGTAACATCAATTTTTATGTTAAGGTCAAATTCTTCCAATAATTATTCGGATAAAATTCAATTTTTTGTTTCTACTGATGTAAATAAAACATCTATTTATTTTAGTTCTAATTCTCATAGTTTAGATTATTATTCCCATTCTTATCGTATCAAGTCTCCTTTTACCTCTACTGAATATATTGACTATTCTTCAGTTTATGGTTTTAATTTTTATGGTACTGATTCTTTTCATATCATTGCTTCCACTGCCGATATTGTTGACCAAGACGGCTACACTGTTTTTCACGCTGATTATGATGAGTTTTTAAGTTATTTTACAAATGCTGATAAAGTCAGAAGTGTGACATCTGATTATTCAACTTCTGAAGAGCCTACATCAGAGGGCGGCAGCAGCGGAGGTAATTTAAATATTGACTTTTCTTCTCTTACTGATTCACTTGAAGGCTTTTTTGATTCATTGAATGATACTTTAAATGATTTGATTGATGTAGTTTCTTCAATCCCTGATAATATTTCTGGTGCTGTTAGTTCTTCTTTTCATGAAGCTGTAACTGATTATTTAAGCAGTATTGATAACAGGCTTGCTAACATTCTTGAAATGATACTTACTAAAAGTTTACTTACTGAATATTTGCAGGATATTAAAATAGCTGTTGAAGATGCCGATACTCATATAAATGATTATTTATCACAAATCAATGTGAAAAATGGTGTCATAAGCAACACATTAGGCAGTATTTTAACTGAAATTCAGTCAATCAATACAACTTTAACGAATTTTTATATAGATTTTCCGCAGGAGATTAAAAAAGTTACTGATAAAGTCGGAATCCTTGAAACTACTCTTTCTGCTTTTCTTACTAATTTCAATTCTTTTGTTACTTCTCTGACTTCCAAACTTGACAATATAAGTTATGACATAATAAGCAAGCTAAATTCTATTCAAGTAAACGAATTGACAGCAATAAGCAATAAGTTAAACGTTCTTTCAAGTGGTTTTCAGAATGTTGTAAATGCTGTTAATGGTATTCCTGCAAGTATACAGGATATACTTGAATACTTGTTTATTCCGCAGAATAACGACTATTTTAAAGATATAATTGATACAATTAATGCAAAATTCGGCTTTATTCATCAGTTTATTGAACTCGGTGATGTTCTTGTTGACAATTCAGGTTCATTTACAAATACACCGCCTGCCTTTAAAATTGAATTTAAAGATAATAAGTATTTGGGGAATGTTACTTTCAATCTGGTTGACTGGTCGAAAGTTTCGGACTATATCCCATATGTCAAGGCTCTTACTTCTGGCATTACTTTATATCTGTTTATCAGAAGAACTTGGAAGAAACTTCCCGAAGTAATCAGCGGAGGAGGTTGTTAAATGGTTATTGATACAATAATGGAGATAATTCTTGCACCAGTAGAGTATCTTCTTGAAATACTTTCAATTCCTGTTGTTGGTAATTTGGTTATTCCTGACCATGTTTTTGATACACTTCTGGAAACCTGTTCAGGTCTTGGGTATATCCTGCCGATACCTTTAATTCTTGGCTGTCTGGCTTTTTCCTTTGCCCTTGACCACTTTTATATTATCTGGGCTTTGTTCTGTCGGTTAAAGTCTTTCGGTTCTTCTTCATTCTGGACGAGGTGAAAAAATGCACACTTTCATAAATATAACGCTTAAAGTTCTTTATGTTCTGGCGGTTGGTTTATCTCCTTTCTTTACTGCGTGGTTTGTCTGGTGGTTATACTGGCGTTACTTTGAGAAGCTCAGACCGATACCGAATGAAAAAGGAAAATTCAAACAACATGGATTTTTAAGAAGATTGTTTATTGACTTTCCTAAACAATGGGCATATGACAGAATAACTATTGACCCTAACACATTCAAAGAATACGGTATGCATTTACTTTGTGGTGAACAGGGGAGCGGTAAAACAACATTAATGGCTTATCTGGTGAGAAAGTACAAACAGGAATATCCAAAAGTTATAGTTCGTTCTAACTTCTCATGCAGTATGGAAGATTACCCCTTGACGAGCTGGGAAGAACTTACACTTGATACCAATGGCATATATGGAGAAATTGACTGTATAGATGAGATACAAAACTGGTTTAGTTCAAATCAAAGCAAAAACTTTCCGCCTGATATGCTTACAATCATAACACAACAGCGAAAAGTCAGACGGTGCATACTTGCAACTTCTCAGATATTCACGAGAGTTGCAAAGCCTATCCGAGAAAATACTTATCTGATGTACTATCCTATGACTTTTGTGGGCTGTTTAACTTTTGTTCGTGTTTACAAGCCGATACTCGATGAACAGGGGACACTTAAAGAACGGAAACTTCGTAAATTCTTCTTTTTCGTTCATGATAAGGAACTTCGGGAAATGTTTGATAGCTACAAAACTATATGTACTCTTCGTGATTCTGGTTTTAAAGAGCCTGATAAACAATTGAAAAATGATTCTTTTTCTTCGTTGTCGGAGGGAACTCCCAGCGGCAGACCGTAAGCGGTCGCTGCTGGGAGTTCCGACAATGAAAAAAGCATTATTTTTTTAATTTCTTTTTGTTTGTTGAATTAATAAATAACTTTGTTTATCTATTTAATTATTAAAAGAATAAGCTTTTGAAAATTTTCTGAAAGTTTAAAATTAAAATGTTCATGTTGCGTTTTTTATGCGTGCGCACGAAACTCCGTCCAGTGCGCTGTTTCGGCTTGCGTTTGCCGTGAAAAAATTGCACTTCAAAATTGCACATAAGGGCTTTTGTGTAATTTTCAGGGGGCGTAAAAATGTACTAAATATTAAAAAGTTATTTGATAATACAATAAAATTATTTTCAACATAAAATTGTTGAAAAGTTCAGAGGTGATTTTTGTGAAAAAATCTGATAAAAGATTCCGTCGTTTCGATTTGGAATACAGTTATTACTACGCTGTCCATGATGAGGACAAAAATTTAATATCTGATATGTCGGAATCTGAATGGCGTAAACAAATGACAGAGTATTTTAATTCTTTGTCTGAGAGTGATAAGTTTCTTGAAGTCGTTTTTGCTTTTCATGATGCTGATATCAATGAAGACGGAACTGAAAAGGGCTTGCACGTTCATGCTGTTGTAACTCCAAAAGACCCTATGTCACAAAATGCAGCATTTAAGTTCTTCAATACTTCCTCAAAGTGGAATTGTCAGCCTTGTGACAGCTATGTTGATTCAATGCGCTATCTGATACACGTTGCAGAATCAGCTATTGAAGCTATGAAAACTATCTATCTTCCCGATATTGTTCAGGGTTGGTACAAGGATATTGACGGAAATGTAAATCCTATGACGGTGAGAGCCTTTCAGGAGCGTATGAGGAGGAAAAAAGGCAAAAAGGCAAGGCATGAACAGAAAAAAGTTCGTGATACCTGTGTTTCTTCGATTATGAACGGTTCTGCGATTTCCTCAGATGTTCGTGATATTTATGTTGATGATACATACAATGTCGGGCTTTCTCCTGTGGACTACCTTTCAGACAAGAGGATAATTCAAGCCGCTGCTGCTGAATGGTTAGAACGCATTACAGAATTTTATCAGTCTCACCAATGCCCTAAAACAACGGTATATATTTATGGTAAAGGCGGAACAGGTAAGACCACACTTGCTACTGCGTTCGCTAATTCTGTTGCCGATATTCACGGAATACATGAAGTATCTTCAAAAGGGGAGTCAACTACTTTTGACTTTGCAGGAACTTACAAAGGTCAGAGAGTTTCTGTGTTCAATGAATTGTCGGCTTCCTTTCCTGTGGAACAGTTTCTTTCTGTCTTTGATACTCTCAGGGCTGTTCCTGTCAGTTCCAGACACGTTGACAAGCTGTATTTTGCAAATTATGTCTTGCTGACAACTTCCGTACCTCTGGAAAACTTCATATACAATCTTTGGAGACCTTACGCTAAAAAAACCGCCCTTATTCCTGTAAATGTCCGCAGCTCTCTTTTAAGCAACGGAGCCGATGAAGCTACATGGCTGAAAGCATATCTGAAATATATTCCTGTTGGCGATGATAAAATACTTCAGATTCGCCGCAGAATTGCCGTGCGTGTCATCATAGGAGACGACAAAACCGCTACAATTTCCGTTCTTGACTGCAAGCATAATTCATCAGACTGCTTTGCGTTCTCCAGTAATTACAAGGACCCGTATATTGATTTCAGTCAATTTCCTTATGATGTTACCGACGCTCAGAACTATGAGCATCAGAGGGACGCTGTTGTTAAGTCAATGCACAGGGCTATTGAATATTACTACGAGCTGAACGGATTCAAAAAACCTGACGAATATGAAAAACCCGATTTTAAGAATGAAAAGGAGAAATGAAAATGTTAAGTAAAACATCAATACAGGCTATGTATATCAATCGTGTCAAAGATTTAAATTCAATTTATAAAGATTTTGCCAATCTTATTGACCGCAAAATTAGCGGAGAAGATGTTGAGGAGCTTTATTCTGAAATTTCGGAAAAGGTTCTCAAACTTAATACTGAACTTGAATTACTCAAACGTATTCTTGATGAAGATGTTCCGGAGGTGAAAAGTAAGTGAACTGTGAATACTTTATCTCATGCAATAAAGATGATGAGTGCAAATGTGAAAACTGCATTTACTCAGACAGTGAAGTGTGTCCTGCTGATGCAGAAGAACACAAGCTTATCTGTGATGAATAAGAGGGAAAAAACGCTGATTCTGTCTTACCTGTATAACAACTATACAAGACTTGAACAGCAGCTTCGGCAATTACAATTCAATGTCAGATACAGAAGCATTGATGAAGTTGACTGTCTGGAACTTCTCATTGCTGCCGTACAGTTTGATTTGTTCAAAGACGTTTCTTCACACATAAGAGAAATTTTAAAGCTTGAATCTGACAACGAGTAGGGAACTACTGTATTTTTCGGCTATACTATGAATAAAAGGGGCTTTCCAGTCCCTTTTTTGTTTTTCATCAAATTGCGCCAAATACAAGTTATCCAATAGAAAAGCCCTTACTTTAAAGTAGGGGCTTTGTTATGGGTACATATTACATAATAACCTTGTTTATTTCCAATTTTCTTGCAATTTTTTGAAAAAAAGCTAATAAT
>ODAI011110040.1_pt1 | contig 11258 bp, 9 predicted proteins | sample 1539321 | NCBI WGS metagenome assembly ODAI01 (sample SAMN02144231, study PRJEB22623) | gut metagenome | biome: sheep rumen | host: Ovis aries | place: New Zealand
TCGAACCTCTTGATCGCGGCAGACTGTACCGCCTATGCTTATGGTAATTTTCATAATGAATTGATCCGCAATCATACTACACTCATCGGATGCCCAAAACTGGATGAGGGCGACTATTCTGACAAGCTGACCGCCATTTTCCGGAACAACGATATTAAAAGCGTAACTGTCGTGCGCATGGAAGTGCCTTGTTGCGGCGGCATCGTGCATGCTGTAAAAAAAGCGCTGCAAGCAAGCGGCAAATGGATTCCCTGGAGAGTCGTAACGATCTCGACAGATGGGAAAATATTGGATTAACGCAAAGCCCTATCGATTGTTTTTCGACTCTGCGTCCTCTCATCGAAACAATAAAAGACCGCCGACAAAAGTCGACGGTCTTTTATGATGGTGCGGATGTTCTTAACCAACCTAAAGTACAGTTTACAAGGGACTACACAGGGTAGGTATCTGACGGGAGGGGTGCCGCCAGTCAGATTTTCCATGTGATGTTCAAGCTGTCGCTTGTGGCGGCTATGGTGGTGATCATCAAATCCACCACACGCCGCTTGTCATCAAAAGATACATTCTCCCAGGTATCGAGGTAGCCGGAAATCTGGCTGACCTGTTCCGGGCTGATGGCCTCCACAGTCAACTCCGCTATCCTTGCCAGAAGTTCCTGCTTGCGCCCGTCCAGTTCCGCTATCTTCACATTCACATAGGAGAACAGGACATTGTTTGCCCCCGTCAGACTGTCCACCAGCTTTTCAATCTCGCTGTCTACATGGGCAAGTTCCACTTGCAGGGCGGTGATTTTCGGGTTTGCCTTTGCCGCTTTCTTTTTTCCTGTCAGCGTCTTGTAGCTTGCCAGCTTCTTTACCATCTGCTGATAAACAACCGCTTCCAGTTCCGAAGTGATGATTTTCCCACAGCCAGGACAGCTTTTATTGTCCAGCCGTTTCGTGCAGCGGAGATACTGTTTGCCGGAGGGATTGTAGATACTCATAAGAGCATACCCGCAATTCCCGCACTTGATTTTTCCTGCCAGCCATGTGTGGGTGGCTTTCCGGGCAGACTGGATTTTCATGTTGTTCATCAGCTTCTTGCGGCAGGTCAGCCAGGTGTCGGAGGGGACGATACCCTCATGGGGAGCCAGTACCAGCATTTGGTCTTTTAAGTCGTTTTTCTTGCTGGCCTTTACATCTCGCCCTTGATACAGATAGCAGCCGTTCATGCCCGTAAAATCGGCAACGTCATTGACAATGACTGTACCTTGACTTTTGAAAAATTCGTACACATCAAGGTCTGCCTGCACATAGACAGGATTGCGTAACATCTGCGCCAGCGTGGGGCGTATCAGCTCTTTGCCATGGAACAAAATCCCCTGTTCGGCAAAGTACCGGGTAATGTCCCCGTAGGAAGTTGTGGGCTGGGCGTACATCTCAAACATCAGCCGGATATTGGCCGCTTCCTCCGGGTTTACCACCAGCTTCTTTGTGTTGATACCGTCCATCTTGATAGGCTCCGTATGGAAGCCGTAAGGGGCTTTCCCGCCCATCTTAAAGCCCCGCTGACTGCGGGAGTAGTAAGCGTCCGTTACCCGCTTCTGTATCGTTTCCCGTTCAAGCTGGGCGAACACGATACAGATATTCAGCATGGCCCGTCCCATCGGCGTGGAGGTATCAAACTTTTCCGTAGAGGACACAAACTCCACATTGTACTGCTGGAACAGCTCCATCATGTTGGCAAAGTCCAGAATGGAACGGCTGATACGGTCGAGCTTGTAAACCACGACCTTTGCAATCAAGCCCCGCTTGATGTCCCGCACCAGTTCTTGAAACTTCGGACGGTCTGTGTTCTTGCCGCTGTACCCTTTGTCTGTGTATTCCTTGCAGTTACCGCCTTTCAACTCGTATTTGCAAAATTCAATCTGGCTTTCAATGGAAATGCTGTCCTTTTTGTCTACCGATTGTCTTGCATAGATTGCGTCTATCCGATTGTTCATATTGTCGCTCCTTTTCTTAAAAAAGAAACGGAGCTGCTGACAGTTCTATTATACCGCCAGCAGCCCCGCAAATCAATGATGGGTTTGGAAAACCTTATGTCCCGGCTTCCTCACTCTCCCGCTTGTCGGCGTACTTGCGGAACACCTCATAAAGCTGCTGTTCCAGTTCCCGGCGTTTGGCTGCTTCCTGTTCCGGCGTGAACACCGGGGAGAGATTTTCCAGTGTGATTTCCTTTCCCTGAAAAGTCACGATTTCGATTTCCTTTTTGTATCTGATATTACTTATAAGATCACCTTTCCTTTCCATGCTGCCGCTGTTGCCGTTTCAGTTCCGCTAAAATCTCCGGCGGGATACGGTCAACCAGCCGCCGCATATCGTCCAGTTCGCTTTTTAACTTCGCCCGTTCCATCGTGTCATTCATCTTGCCTTTTTCGCTGGCCTTTGCCCTGACTTCCAGCTTTTCATTTTCCGCTAACAAGTCATTGATTGTGACCTTGTATTTTTTCAGTTGCCCGGAGAAGTTCTCCATCTGCGGAAACCACTTTTTCAGCATGGAGAGGGCTTCCTCTTTCTTCTTTCCGGCGTTCAGCGGGGTAATGCCGGAGAGAACCGCTTCAATGGCCCTCGCCTGTTTGGAGAGGTTGACCGCCTGTTTGAACAGCCGGGTGGGGATATGCTTCCGGCCCGTCTTGCTGGCGCTCTCCCCACGCTCCAGGTCGGGGTACTTCTCCACCATACAGGCGTGAAAATCGTCCTGCCACTTCGTCAGATTGGCCCGGTTGCCGATGATCTCTTTGGCGCACAGGCGGTTGTCCTTTGTCAGCGGCACAAAAACCAAGTGTAGATGGGGCGTTTTTTCATCTATGTGTACCACCGCCGACACGATGTTCTCCCGGCCCACCCGGTCAATGAGGAAGTCCGCCGCCCTCTGGAAGTAGGCCGCTATCTCCTTTGGGGACTTTCCCTTGAAGAACTCCGGGCTGGCGGTAATCAGCGTATCGACAAAACGGGTGCTGTCTTTTCGAGTGCGGCATCCGGCCTGCTCAATGCGGCTCTGGATGAAGTGATAATAGCGGCCCTCCGGCTTGACGATGTGGAAATTGTACTTGCTCCGGCTGGTGTCAATGTCCGGGTTGCTGGCGTACTGCTCCTTTTTCCGTTCATGGTGGGCTTCCAGCGGCCTTGCCGGGTGGCCCTTATGCTTCTCAAATCGCAGAATTGCGTGTTGTGCCATTGAACTCCTTTCCCCATTCCATTCCTTTCCGGCGGGTTTTCCCGCCGAAAATATCTCTGATAGGATTGGAATGGAATGAATGTAAATAGATGGTTTTAATCTCTGTATTTCTATATACCGTCAGATTTCCGTACTTCAAGAGGATTGATTTTCGTACTCGCCAAGTACGGTTTTCAGCCCTCCGGCGTACCATAACCGGATTTCTTGAAGTCGGTGTTTGGAACCGCTTCATAGGATTTCGGGTAAATGCGGTTGGGTTTTCCACAGCCCTGTTTCTGGATTTCCACCAGCCCCGCATACTGCAACTCCCGCAGGGTGTTGACCGCTTTCTGCCGCCCGCAGCGGAGCAAAGCGACCACCTCGCAGATGGGGTAGTACAGGTAGACCCGCCCGTACTCGTCCGCCCAGCCGTTCTTCCGGGACAACTCCGCCCGGCGCAGGACAAAGGCATACAGCACCTTCGCTTCGTTGCTCAAGGGCTGGAATGTGGGTGCTTCAAAAAGGAAATTGGGGAGCCGGGTGAAACTGAACGCCTTTTCCGGCTGGTGAATATAAATCGTGTTTGTCATAGCGTGTTTTGTGGACGGTTAGAGGCCCGTTTTCCGGGGCGAATGATAAATGATACCAGCCGCCCCGGTTGAGGGCTTGCGGAGCCTTGCAAATCAAGGCTTTTCCCGCTCTTAACTGTCCACAGCAGACCTCCTTTTCCGTTCACTTTCTGTTTTCTGCCGCCTGTGAACTCTGGCGGCGCAGTCCGGGCAGTATTTGCCCCGGTTGGACTTCGGGACGAACACACCGCCGCACTCCGCACAGCGTTTCAAGTCCCTGTCCCGGTAAATCTCCGCTTCCAGCGTCCTGTCCAGCGGCAAGACCGCCCAGCGGAACCACTTGCAGCAGACGGAGAACGAAATCATCTGCGGACAGGCGCAGGTGTCGCCATCGTCCAGCGCAAGGCAGTTTCCGTCCTCGCAGTTGCAGCACTCCCGGCGTATCAGGCCGCTGGCTCGTCTCTTCTGGGGCGGGGTTATGCGGTAGGGGGAGCCGTCCGGCCTGTGTTCCAGCGGCGGCAGGTGTTGATAGGGTCTTTTGCTCATGCGTCCCTCCGTTTTCTTTGGCGTGTTCTGTTTCCAAGGTGCTTGTCCATCGATGAACTATCCCAAGTCTACACCTTTTTGACCGCCTGTGCCGTATATCCAAGAGGTAGGAAATCAGCCTGAAAAACTCCCTATTTCCACGCTCTCGGATTTGTGATATAATCAAAAAAAGATAAAAGACAAATTCAGGTTTCTGGTCTTCTTGCACAAAATAAAGGAGGAGCTATTATGCAAATTGTTTATATTCCAAGCGAATCAATGTCTGTTCAAGGTAAAAAAGATGAAATCTATAAAAGATATGGGAAAGACTGGAATATTAGAGAACAGGGAGGAGGTAACGGAAATTGGTTGTTGACCAGAAAAAGTGATGTGCTTGTAGATGGAAAAAGTTATCGTACTTTTGTACTTGAACACTACGGTAAATCCAAGCTGACAGCGAAGCTTGTTGATAAATTTCGTGAAGATGTAGCAAATGGTAAAATAAAACTGTAAATGCCTATGCCGTTATGCTATGAGCATAGTACATAGCATAACGGCTTCTCTTTCGTTGAGCTAGCAAGGAGGGTGAATATGTCTTTATCCATACAAGAGCGATTAAAAGACCTACGTGTGGAGCGTGGCTTGACGCTGGGGCAGCTTGCGGAGCAGACCGGGCTTTCCAAGTCTGCGCTGGGCAGTTACGAAACGGAAGACTTCAAGGACATCAGCCACTATGCCCTTATCCGGCTGGCGAAGTTTTACGGTGTGACCGCTGATTATCTGCTGGGGCTGTCTGAAATGAAAAATCACCCAAACGCCGATCTTGCAGACCTGCGTTTGAGTGATGAAATGATTGACCTGCTGAAAAGCGGGAGGATAGACAATACCCTGCTGTGTGAGCTGGCGGCGCACCCGGATTTCCCCCGGCTGATGGCTGACCTTGAAATCTATGTGAACGGAACGGCACTGAAACAGGCGCAGGGTGCAAACGCCATAGTGGACACGATGAGCGCAACTGTTATAAAAAAGCATAATCCTGGCATGAGTGATACGCAGTTAAGACAGCTTATCACCGCCCATATTGATGAGGACGAGTTTTGCCGCTATGTGATACAACGGGACATAAACGGGATTGCCCTTGCTCTGCGGGAAACACACAAGGACGATTTTTTCAGCGTCCCAGAGGATAACCCGCTAAAAGAAATGCTGGAAACTGCTGGTGAAATCGTCAGCCAGGACAGCGACACGGAACAAGCGTACTTGGCGTTTATCTGCAAACGGCTCAAGCTGAATTTTAGGAAGCTGTCAGTAGAAGAACGGAAGTGGCTGAAAAAGATTGCGGAAAAATCCGACTTGCTGAAGAATCCAAAACCGCAGAGAGGACGAAGATAAAAAATGCCTGAACGGCGGTTCTGGTTTTTCAGAACCACCATCCAGGCATTTTGTTTAGTAATAGAAAAAGGTGCAGTTGATTATTGCGTATTGTCAATCTCTCTCAAACCGGGTAGTAAAAATACGGCAAGCGCAACGATGATAATGCCAATTCCGCAAATGACAAACCATTTCTCAACTCCCAGCCGCTCCGCCAGAGGCCCGGAAATGACAAGGCCAAACGGCATGGCGAGGGAAGCGGCGCTTGTCAGTAGAGAAAAAACTCTCCCCAGATATTCTGGTTTGACCGTTTCTTGAAAAATCGCATTTTGCACACCGTAAAATGGAGCGGAAATTCCCATAACAGTACAGCACACAACAAAGACAAGAAATGCGTCTGGCGGCAAAAGCCCGGAGAGCATATTGCTAACGCCCATCAGGAGAACGGAAAGACCGATGGTGTACCGCCGTTTCTTAAAACCGCCCCAAATGCTCAGAATGACTCCGCCAAGCAGCATACCAACCGCAAAAGCAATTTCAGCGGCAGAGGCATGGGCCGGTGTTCCTTTGAAGTATGACATACAGATGAGAGGAAAAAGCGTACTGATTGGCATATAAAAGAACATATAAATTACACCAATCCAGAGCAGAGCAAAGAGGCCCCTGTTTTGCTTTAATACCACATACCCCTCTTTCATATCCTGTAAAAACTGTTGTCTTTTCGTTTCTGGACATAGTTCAGGCGTTGGTATGGACGAAATCGCAACAGTCACACAGGCAAGGATTGCACCCACAATATCTAACAATATAATTGCATTAAGAGGCCAAACAGCATATAAAAACGCTGCGGCAGCTGGACTGATAATCGCACTTACTGCTTGCATGGTCTGCGTGTAACCAGCGCATTTTGTAAGTTCCTCTTTTGGCACAATCATAGGTGTTGCTGCGCTGAATGCTGGAGAATGAAAAGCAGTTCCCGCACTTCGGATTAACAGGACAACCATAATAGACCATACGGGCAATTCCATGTAAAACGCCACCAGCGCCAGAATACCGCCAGCGGCGGCAATTATCAAATCCGCACCAATCATTACGCTTTTACGGCTGTGCCGGTCAACAAAAGCACCTGCAAACGGGCCTAAACAGGCTTGCGGCAAAAATCCAATCAGTGTTGCCGCCGTCAATATGATTGCAGAATTAGTTTTCGCAACCAAATAAAAGATAATGGCCATTTGCAAAATACCGCTGCTAATAAAGGATATTGCTTGTCCGGCAAGAAGTGTAAAATAAGTTTTTCTCCATGAATTGTTGTTTTGGGTCATAATGCGAACCTCCTTTTTTATTGCATTGTTCCTTTGTTTCTGCAATAAAAAGCAGGCGTTGTCCCACAGAGAGGGCAGACGCCTGCATAACAACAAAGCACGAAAAAACACCACGATACAGTTCAAAGACTGCTCGTGTCAAACCTACGTGTTCCTTTGCATACGCACGCAAAAAAAGCCCACCATCATGTGGAAAGGTACTTCTACTTTTTATTGCTTATTAGCGTACACAAATTAACACACGTAAGCCTCCTTCCAATCTCAAACTGTCGCACAGTATAACACACATCCGATAGACTTGTCAACCATTTTTAACCTTGTTTTCCATCTTGTTTTTCCATCTCTTACGGGCAGTAGCAAAGCCAGGCGAGCCAGTCAACGGTCAAGATGAACGGCGCTTTCAGCGCCGCCGTTGACAGTCTCGCCCGTCTTTGCTAATGGGTAATCAAGGCGGGAAAGCCATTTTAGGGCTTTCCCGCCCATTTCAATTTTGGGAGAAGAAAGGCCCCAAAATGAACGAGTGCGGCCAAACACTTTTAGGGATTGGCCACCTTGTCCACCCATCCAGCGGGGCGGCGGGGAACGGTCAAGGCCGGGCGTCAGCCCATTCATTTCAGCCTTGACGGTTTCCTGCCGTCCTGCTACTTTTCCCGGAGTGTGGCCACACATCTGGTCACGGTGTCCAGAGCTTTGGGACTTTTTGTCCCATAGGCCGGGGGCGGAGGACGAGGGACGGGGGCTTTCATAATACGCCCTGTCTGCTGCTGAAATCAGCCCTTTGTTTCCGGCTTACCAGCCCCAAACAAAGCCCTGCTTTCCTGCCGCGTCAAATGCCCTTGCCCTCCCCGGCGGCAACGGTATTTTCAGGGCAACGCCGACAGAGCGTATAACACACTACACTTTGCTCCGCAAAGTCGTGTGCCAAATGGGGCGCTGCCCCCTTTGGAAACCCCCGCAACAAACAGGTGCTATGCACCCAGCCGGGAGCATAGCGCCGTTTGTTGTCAGCAGCCCGTTTCACGGTCTGCGTGTAGTTCCTTGTAAACTGACCTAAATTTCACACTTAAAATCCGGCTGAAGGCTCACATATTTCCTCGCACATTTGCCGACATTGCGTCTCTTTGATATGATCATATCACGATATTTTAAGGGTGCTAATTTTTATGGAAAAGTACAAATACGATGAAGGCAACGGTCTTTGGTACGAACTGCAAGGCGACTATTACATTCCCTGCCTGAATGCTCATGTACGGTAAAGAAGCAAGCAACCGAAAACAATAGATAGACCGCCAGCACTACACTATTCCGAACCAAAGACCAAAAGATAAGCATTTTGAGAAAATCTAAACTTTTGGATTTTCCTACAATGCCGACTACGGCGGAATCCCTCCCACTCCTTATATATTTCTTTCTGTATACATTGAATTTGTATTTAGTAAAATGCAGACAACACCACGGATCGGCTTTTGGCTGGACAATTCCAACCAAACACCGCAGCAGACAGTAGAAACCATTCTGAACGTTAGGAAGCCGGTATGATTGTTACATATAAGGGGAAGAAAAATTTCTTTTAGATACTTGTTTTCCTAAAACTGATGTGATATAATAATTCAATTCCAGAAAAGGAGTAAAAAATATGCGGCAAGGTATTCTTAAATAAAACTATAATCAAATAGTGGGAACAAAGGATTATGATAGCTCCTTTTGTAGGGGCTTAGTTTTTTGTACCCAATTTAAGAATACTTTTGCCTTATCAATTTTGACATATCCCCAAAAACAGCACTCACAAACAGGTGTATGCTGTATATGTGTATGTCCGCAAATTATCATCCCCAGTGGTAAAAGTATTTTACTGCTGGGGATTTTTATGCCCTTCGGGGCAGTAAAGGGAGGACAATCACATGAAAATAATCAATATTGGAATTCTTGCCCATGTAGACGCTGGAAAGACGACCTTGACGGAGAGCCTGCTATATGCCAGCGGAGCCATTTCAGAACCGGGGAGCGTCGAAAAAGGGACAACGAGGACGGACACCATGTTTTTGGAGCGGCAGCGTGGGATTACCATTCAAGCGGCAGTCACTTCCTTCCAGTGGCACAGATGTAAAGTTAACATTGTGGATACGCCCGGCCACATGGATTTTTTGGCGGAGGTGTACCGCTCTTTGGCTGTTTTAGATGGGGCCATCTTGGTGATCTCCGCTAAAGATGGCGTGCAGGCCCAGACCCGTATTCTGTTCCATGCCCTGCGGAAAATGAACATTCCCACCGTTATCTTTATCAACAAGATCGACCAGGCTGGCGTTGATTTGCAGAGCGTGGTTCAGTCTGTTCGGGATAAGCTCTCCGCCGATATTATCATCAAGCAGACGGTGTCGCTGTCCCCGGAAATAGTCCTGGAGGAAAATACCGACATAGAAGCATGGGATGCGGTCATCGAAAATAACGATAAATTATTGGAAAAGTATATCGCAGGAGAACCAATCAGCCGGGAAAAACTTGTGCGGGAGGAACAGCGGCGGGTTCAAGACGCCTCCCTGTTCCCGGTCTATTATGGCAGCGCCAAAAAGGGCCTTGGCATTCAACCGTTGATGGATGCGGTGACAGGGCTGTTCCAACCGATTGGGGAACAGGGGAGCGCCGCCCTATGCGGCAGCGTTTTCAAGGTGGAGTATACAGATTGCGGCCAGCGGCGTGTCTATCTACGGCTATACAGCGGAACGCTGCGCCTGCGGGATACGGTGGCCCTGGCCGGGAGAGAAAAGCTGAAAATCACAGAGATGCGTATTCCATCCAAAGGGGAAATTGTTCGGACAGACACCGCTTATCCGGGTGAAATTGTTATCCTTCCCAGCGACAGCGTGAGGTTAAACGATGTATTAGGGGACCCAACCCGGCTCCCTCGTAAAAGGTGGCGTGAGGACCCCCTCCCCATGCTGCGGACGTCGATTGCGCCGAAAACGGCAGCGCAAAGAGAACGGCTGCTGGACGCTCTTACGCAACTTGCGGATACTGACCCGCTTTTGCGCTGCGAGGTGGATTCCATCACCCATGAGATCATTCTTTCTTTTTTGGGCCGGGTGCAGTTGGAGGTTGTTTCCGCTTTGCTGTCGGAAAAATACAAGCTTGAAACAGTGGTAAAGGAACCCACCGTCATTTATATGGAGCGGCCGCTCAAAGCAGCCAGCCACACCATCCATATCGAGGTGCCGCCCAACCCGTTTTGGGCATCCATAGGACTGTCTGTTACACCACTCTCGCTTGGCTCCGGTGTACAATACGAGAGCCGGGTTTCGCTGGGATACTTGAACCAGAGTTTTCAAAACGCTGTCAGGGATGGTATCCGTTACGGGCTGGAGCAGGGCTTGTTCGGCTGGAACGTAACGGACTGTAAGATTTGCTTTGAATACGGGCTTTATTACAGTCCGGTCAGCACGCCGGCGGACTTCCGCTCATTGGCCCCGATTGTATTGGAACAGGCATTGAAGGAATCAGGGACGCAACTGCTGGAACCTTATCTCTCCTTCACCCTCTATGCGCCCCAGGAATACCTTTCCAGGGCTTATCATGATGCACCGAAATACTGTGCCACCATCGAAACGGCCCAGGTAAAAAAGGATGAAGTTGTCTTTACTGGCGAGATTCCCGCCCGCTGTATACAGGCATACCGTACTGATCTGGCCTTTTACACCAACGGGCGGAGCGTATGCCTTACAGAGCTGAAAGGATATCAGGCCGCTGTCGGTCAGCCGGTCATCCAGCCCCGCCGTCCAAACAGCCGCCTGGACAAGGTGCGCCATATGTTTCAGAAGGTAATGTAAAGATACATAATCGTCAAGACGGCAACAATCAGAAGTTATGGAGGGTAACAATGGAATATAGTAAGGAAGATTTAATGGAAGCAAAAAAGCAAATTTGGGGAGTGGGAGAGAACATGGGAACAGAGGAAAGTAAAAAAATCTGGGAGGAGAACGCACAATTTTGGGATAATGCAATGGGTGACGAATCTAATGAATTTCACAGAGAGGTAGTGCGTCCCAAAGTAACGGAACTTCTATCTCCTAATCCTGCGGATTACATTTTGGATATTGCGTGTGGCAATGGAAATTATTCTTCGTATCTTGCACAAAGAGGCGCTTCGGTTGTCGCTTTTGATTACAGCAAAAAAATGATAGAATTGGCTAAAAGACGGCAATCACAATATGCAAAACAAATTGAATTTTGTGTGGCGGATGCGACCGATAGAAAAAGTATATTAGAATTAAAAAGAAATCGA
>ODAI011199241.1_pt1 | contig 11258 bp, 10 predicted proteins | sample 1539321 | NCBI WGS metagenome assembly ODAI01 (sample SAMN02144231, study PRJEB22623) | gut metagenome | biome: sheep rumen | host: Ovis aries | place: New Zealand
GCTCCGCTCGCTTACTCTGTACGTCAGACCTCATCTGCTTTCGCTAACGGCACCAATGAAAGGGCGGCACTCAGGTAGTATGCAAATTAGTATTTCAAATCGATCCCCCGCAAGGGGACACAATTAATTATGAATTGAAAAAGGACGGCTTCCGCCGTCCTTTTTTACTCTTTATCACTGCCAAGCAGCTTGTATAATATGCGGTAGAGCTCCATTGCCTCTTCCGGCTCCAGCTTCATGCAGCTCCCTATCTTCGCCGGGACCTCCGCTGCCTTCTCTTTGAGCGCCTCGCCTTCCTCGGTTATCTCCACCAGAAGGACCCTCTCGTCCTCAGTACTCCGGCTCCGCTTTACCAGACCCTTTCCCTCCAGACTCTTCAGCACCGGAGTCAGCGTGCCGGAGTCCAGAAACAACTTCTGCCCAAGCTCCTTTACACTGAGCTTTCTCTCCTCCCAGAATACCAGCATCGCTATATACTGCGTATAGGTCAGGTCCAGCTCCGTCAGAAAGGGACGGTACTTCTTGATGACCTCCCTCGAACAGGCATAGAGCGGGAAGCAAAGCTGATTCTCCAGTTTCAGTCCGTCAAATTTGTCCTTCATTGTCAGACCTCCGTTCAGCCTGCCTGCTGTGACTCGTTGTATGCCGCACGTACTGCCTTTGCAAGCTGGTCCGCACAGGATGTGGGACGTCTGCCGCAGAGGTTGCCCCGGAGCTTGTCCTCTATCTGGTCAACGGTCCAGCCGTCCACCAGCTTGGATATTGCCTTGAGGTTGCCGTTGCACCCTCCCATGAACGATATATTCGTGATAACGTCGCCTTCGATATGGAAATTTATCTGCTGAGCGCATACCATTTCTGTTTTGTAAGTGTAATCCATAATGTCCTCCTTAAAGCAGTGCTTTTATTTTTGCGTCGATGTCCTCAGGCTTGACTGTCGGGCCGAAACGCTCTGTAACGTTGCCCTCACGGTCAATAAGGAACTTTGTGAAATTCCACTTTATCTTGTCACCCAGGATGCCGCCCTTCTCTTTTTTTAGGTACGTGTAGATGGGAGCCTCGTTCTTGCCGTTGACCTCTATTTTTGCGAACTGTCTGAACGTCACTCCGAAACGGGACTGGCAGAAGTCAACTATCTCCTCTTCCGTGCCGGGAGCCTGTGCGCCGAACTGGTTGCAGGGGAAATCAAGTATCTCAAATCCCTGCTCCTGATATTTCTCATAAAGGTCCTGGAGCCCGTCATACTGAGGAGTAAATCCGCAGCCGGTGGCGGTATTTACAACGAGAAGGACCTTGCCCTTGTACTCTGAAAGATTTACGTCGCTGCCCTTTGCGTCCTTGACTGTGAAATCATAAATTTTCATACTGAGATACCTCCTGATTATTTTTGCTCTTTCGATTGAGCTCAATCAAATTATACACGATAAAATTTGATTTGTCAAGAGGTTTTTGAAATTTTCTCAAAAAAATGGCCTTGCCACAACGGGCCAGGCCTAATTTTATAGTTTTAGCTGTACTTTGGCTCTATCTTTACAGGTAATTTATAGCTCTCATCGCGAGTGCCGTCTCCGAATTGCCCGGAATTATACCCCCACATATATAAATTACCGTCTTTATCAACAGCACCTGCACATTCCTCGCATACATCTGCGGATACAATATTTTCCAGAACCTTCTGAGGCTCATCAGTTTCCTCTGTATAACCCATTCCGGTTCCAAGATTACCATTTTTATTTTCGCCCCATGAGTAAAGAGTTCCGTCCGTAGTTATGGCAAACCACGTATCATCTCCACGTTTCCATTCATTAACATTCTCTAACTTTTTTCCGAGCTGACCGTTTGAAATATCGTAACAGTAAAGAGTACCGTTATCTGAAAGCGCAGAATCAGCCCCCAATTTAATTATAGTGCCCTCATATCCTGCATTTGTAACATTGTATGGTTCTTCTCCATTCCCACTACGCCATTGGTATAGAGTACCGTCATTTGCGAGAGCAAAATTCACTTCTTCGCCTAATTTAACTTCTTTGATATTATCAAGTATTTTTTTAGGAGATAATAGATCTACCCCTCCATTATAACCAGCATCATACGCTTCTCCCCAGATGTACAACTCACCTGACTTTGTTACAGCGGCAGATGAATAATCGTGAATATCAAACTGTGCAACATCACTTAAAATCTTGCATGGAGTATTAACATCATCTTTTGTTCCGTTTCCGACCATTCCATATGCGTAGTAAAATTCATTAGCATTTCCCCCCCACATATATAAAGAGCCGTCCTGCGTAAGGGCACCAGCGTGGATATATCCGGTGTCTGCACAAACCACATCCTTCATAACATAATCGTCACCTATATTTTTCCCTAATTCTCCCCTTGAACAACTATTTCCATATGATTCAAGCGTCCCGTCTTCACGCAAAATGAACATAAATGGGTCAGTATTACTCTCACTATAATATACATCTTTGATTTTTGTTTCTTGTGGCCTTGGAAAGGTCTTCCTGCCTTGCCCCATACAGTAAGAATCACCGTTTTCTGCAATAAAAACAGCACCTATAGTATATGCGCCATCTCCGACATAGACCTTTTGGAACTTAATTTTTTCAGATGATTCCTTTTTATCTGAATTTGCACAAGATACAAGTGATAGAGCGCTTAATAAAGCCACCATTTTTAAAAATTTTTTCACACAAACCAGCTCCTTGCTCTCAATTAGCAGAACATTTTGCACCTATATAGGTGCAAGTAAATTATACCACGAGGATATAATAAAGTCAACAGCCTTTGCACTTATTCAGGTGCAAAAAATATTGCCGGAGGATTGTGCATCATGAGCAAAGACATCGAGACCAAAGTCGGGAACAACATAAGGGAGCTCAGGGAGAAGGCCGGCATCACTCAGGAGATGCTTGCGGCAAGGCTCCAGGTAAGGGGATGCGACATCACACGGAGTGCCGTTGCCAAGATAGAGGTCGGCCAGCGTCACCTGTATCCCGATGAGGTGATACTCATAAAAGAGCTGCTGAACGTCAGCTATGACGATATTTTCCGGCTATGAACAGACTATCAGTAATTGCAGCGTCACGCTGCAATTATGCATTTAAAGTCATGTACCGCCCTTAAATCGGTGCCGTAAGCGAAAGCAGAGTAGGTCTTTTGTACAGAGTGAGCGAGCGTAGCAAGCGCCAACGTGGCCGGGTCCAGCGTCACGCTGGCCGTAAGCGAAAGCAGAGTAGGCCTTACCCGGTGAGGGAGCGAGCGGAGCAAGCGCCAACGTGGCCGGGTGCAGCGTCACGCTGCAAAAAGGACGGCTGCTGCCGTCCTTTTTTCACACCATATATAAGACAATGCAGGTCACGTTGTCTACACCGCCGTTTTCAAGGGCTTTATCCACAAGTCTGGGAGCTATCTCCTCGTCGGCATCTGCCATGAGCTCTGCGATGCCTGCGTCGTCTACCATGTCGGTCAGTCCGTCACTGCAAAGAATCACCGCTCCGGCTGTCAGGTCCACAGGGCCGTAGGCCTGGGCTTTCAGTCCTATGCCCCGCTCGTCAACTCCAAGGAATGTGGTTATCTTGTGAGCGTCCTCGCTCATCCTTGCCTCCTCCTCGGTGTAGATGTTCGCCTTGAGCTTCTTCATCGCAAGGGTCTGGTCCTCGGAGACCTGTCTCAGGCCATCCTCGCCGCTGTAGTAGTACACCCTGCTGTCGCCTATACTATATATATAGGCCTGTGTACCTATCGTACATACCAGCGTCAAGGTACTTCCACCCAGCTTGCCCTTGTTTTCCGCTACCATTCTGACTATGCGGTCATTGGCTGCGGCGGCGTATCGGTTCACTGTCTCGTGGAGCGCCTCCGGAGGCGCTGTGTTCAGCTCCGGAGCAAACTCTGAAAGTGTCTTTACTGCTATCTCTGAGGCCTCGTCACCGAACTGCTCTCCCCCCATGCCGTCGCAGACTGCGAAGGTGTATCTGGAAGAGTGGCTGAGCAGCTTGTATCCGCAGAGGTTCTCCACCTCACGGACTCCCAGCTTGTCGGCATAGAAATTGTCCTCGTTGACCTGTCTGCGGCTGCCTACGTTGGAGGCTACGCTGACCAGAAGTTCAATATTCCCGGAGGTCTCAAGTTTGAGAGTCTTGCTGAAAATTCCTGCCATAATACCAGCTCCCGTCAGGAGTTCCTGTTACGGAACTTCAGGCTCAGTATGCTTACCACGATGCAGACTACAGATATGAGGGCTATCATTCCCCATGCTGCAAGAAGAGTGCCGGCCTCGTGCTCGTACATATCTATTATATCACGCTTGAATCCTGCAAACATCGGGTCCAGGGCGCTTATGCGTGAAGGCAGCTCATTGCCGTTGTTAAGGTCGGCAGTACTGCCCAGTGCGGACATTCCCCACTTGCTGTAGGTGATGTTTGCGATAGTCTCTGACCAGCCCTCCAGCTTGAAGAGGACTCCGCTCATAACGAGCTGGAGGATGAGCACGAAGGGCATTGCGGTCATGGCCACGTTGGGGTTGGAGGATACAGAGGAGATCATGATGCCCATGATGTCAGCTCCCCATATCACCAGGAGAAGGGTTATGAAATACTCCGGGATAGCCGCCATTATCGTTCCGTCAGAGGGGAAGTCGATGAATGCACAGCAGATGACCATAAGGAGTATGGCCTGGCACAGGCACACGAAGAAGTCGAAGAGTACGTGGGACATGATGTATGAGCTTATGTGGAGTCCTGAACGGTACTCTGCGGCAATGGTGTTGTGCTCCTTGCAGATACGCTGTATGGAGTTGAATATTCCCACCCAGATAGCCGCCGAGATTATGGCGAAGAATCCGGACTGGGTGTCCTCGAAGGTGTCGTACATATTCTTTCCTACGATAGCGCATACCAGGAATGAGATAACTGCCGCTATCACTATGAACTTCCAGTTCCTCTGGTTCATGAACAGACGGAAGTTCTTCTTGAAGTATACATTTAACTGTGCTAATCTCTTATTCATATCAGCCTCTCCTTGTCATTTCAAATTTCTGGATGAATTCGTCGGCTCTGCCCTTGCCGCCCTCGTAGTTTATCTCCATGACTATCTCACTGAGCTTGTTTACTCCGAAGAAGCTGTAGGCATTGGCCACGTCGCCGTAGTATGCAAGGTGTCCTACCTCGTCACGCTGGCTCTTTGCCAGGACTATGACCTTGGTATAGAGGTCGGCGGCGTCGTCCGGAGCGTGGGAGATGACAAGTATGGCCTCACCTGTTTCGGTACAGGATTTAAGGGTCTTCATCAGGTCCACACGGGTAGCGAAGTCCATACCGGAATCCGGCTCATCCAGGATGAACACCTCCTGGTCGAGCACTGAACCCAGCGCTACCTCCGCACGTTTTTTCTGTCCGCCTGAGAGGTTCTTTATGAATCTGTCCCTGAGACTGTTGAGCATGAGCCTGTCGAAAACGTCCTTGATACGCATCTGTATCTCCTGCGGGGTGTAGTCGCCTGCAAGCATTGATGTAGCCATATCGTGGACTGTATGATAGACTGTGTCCTCGTCTCTGGTAGTGGGGAACTGAGGCACCAGTCCCACCTTGTTCTTGAGCATTTTGAAGTTCTTGTAGAGGTCCATTCCCCCGAAGAGCACCTGTCCTGTGGAGCGGACTCCGGACTGGCTTATCTTTCCTCTGAGGGCATTGATGAAGGTGGTCTTTCCGGCACCGGAGCCTCCCAGTATGAGGATGAGGTCGCCGTTCTCAACGTCAAGGCGGATGTCCCTGAGGAGGTCACGCTTCTTGAATATGCCGGAGGTAGTCGCCTTCTGGATGTTGACGTTCATGATGACCTGTCTGCTGCTGTCGTCGAAGTGCTGGGGTCTGGACTGTACAGTGTTGTATATCACCTCATCCTCAAGGAAGATGAGGGTGGTATTGGCTATCCTTATGACGTCGAAGGGACTGAGGACCCTTTCTCCCACTATAGCCTCCTTGTTGACTGCCACGCCGTTGGTGCTTCCGTTGTCAACTATCTTCCAGCGGCCTTCGGGGGTGAGCATCAGCGTCGCATGGTTCCTTGATGCCATGAAGTCTGTCAGGGAGATGCCGTATCCGGTATTACGTCCGATAGGCACCATGTTCTGACCTCTTAGGTAGCATCTGTTCCACTTCTCGTCCTTGCCGAAGGATGTGCTGAAAATAGCCACAACTGCCTCCGGGTGAGGTTCGTCCAGCTTTTTGCGGTCGATACGCAGGACGTCGCCGTCCTGGAGCCTTACGGCCCTTGTTCCTCTCTCGTTTATGGACTCCAGCTTTATGCCGTTGTAGTAGGTGCCGTTAAGGCTGTTGTTGTCACGGTAGTGATAGCTTCCGTCGGCAAAGATGAAGTCTCCGTGGTCACGGGAGACTATCCCTGACCTGAGCTTTATGTCGCACATACTTCCCTGTACGTCACGGCCCATTTTCATGTCACCTTCAAGGGTGACTACCCTTATGCCGTCATTGGGCTCCAGCACCAGCAGTGTAGCCGGCTTAGGCGGCAGAGGCCTGTAGTACACAGTTTTATTATCCATATAAACCACTCCTTTATCATGTCAGTCCCACTCGCAGACGAAACCAATGCTGCTCGTGTCACCTGCGTCGCCGGTATTCGGCAGGTCTATCCATACACCGGGGGTCAGACCTGACTGCTCCTCATAATTATAGTAACACATATAATAATTGTTTCCATCCAGATTCATGGGAAAATCCAGTTTGGAGCCGTCATAGTTCTCGTATACTGCCCAGTTCTTGTACTTGAAGTCAGAATCGTCAGTCCAGTACCAGGTGTCCATGTCGTCCTTGACACAGTAGCCGCCTATCCAGACAAAATCTACCGCCTTGCTCTTGGTGAGGTCTGCGAGGAAGTCCTTTTCGCCTGAGCTGTTCACTGATGCAAGGTGTCCGCCCTTTTCAACGCAGTACGCCTCGGCATCCTTCCAGTTCTTGTGGCTGTTGTAGTAGAGGTAGTGGTGGCCGTTGTACTCAACAGCGTCGTCGGGATAGAGTATCTCCTTGTCCTCTGAGGACTTCTTGCTGTTCCTTCCCACTAAAATAGGCGCCACAACAGCACAGCCTATGGCCAGCGCTGCCACGAGCGCTATCACTATGGGGAGCTTGCTCTTCTTCTTCGGAGGAGCCGCCATTGGCTGAGGCATGGGGATGCTCTGTCTCTGAGGAGCGGAGGGACCGCTCTCAACGTATGTTGTAGCATCAGAGGAACGGTTCATGCTTGCGGTACTGAACGGGTTCTGAGGCCTGTTCTGCGGGAACGGCTGTCCCTGATTGAAGGAAGTTCCCTGGTTGAAGGAAGTTCCCTGGTTGAATGAGCTCTGGTTCACTGAGCTCTGACTGCTGTAGCCTCCGCCCAGATTTCCAGCGGCCATTACGGGGATAGCTCCTGCCGCTCCTATCCTTATGCTGTAGTTCCTCAGGTCATTGAGGAATTCGTCCATTGACTGGTATCTGTCCGCCGGCTCGTAGGCGCAGGCCTTTAATATGAGCCTGCCCAGCTCCGGGGAGGCATTTTTCGGCAGAGGAAGAGTCTCGCCGTTCATACGTCTGTCTATAGCCTCTTCCACAAGGCAGTTGTCCTCAAAGGGGAAGCAGAAGTCGTTGAGGAGCTGATAGAGACATATTCCGAAGGAGTAGATGTCAGCCTGCTTGGTGTAGGTATTGTCAACGCTCTGCTTAGCCCGGTAGATTTCCGGGGCGATATATCCCTCTGTTCCGGCAAAGGAACGTGCGGCGGCTGTGGACTTGGAAATATTGAAGTCGCCCAGCTTGTAGGTGCCGTCGTCGGAGACAAAGAAGTTGGCAGGCTTTACGTCACGGTGGATGACTCCCTGCTTATGAGCGGCCTGGATACCGCTTCCTATCTCCATAGCCAGCTTTACAACGTTGGCCTCGGAGCGGTCAAAGCCTCCACGCTTCACAAGGTCCTGGAGACAGGTCAGGTACTCCATTCTGATGAGGAGCACATAGCCGTCTGTATGCTCCAGCCTGACGATGTTCTCGTCCTCGTAGCCCACGATATACGGGCATTTTTTCAGCTTATACATGATGCTGGTCTCGTTGACCGCAGCCTGTCTTTTCTTTTCAAGGACAGATGCTTTCTTGGCAGGGTCATTGAAGAGGACGTCGTCGAGAGTTATAGGCTCGACTTTCAGGGCAGAAACGTCAGTACGGTTCTCACGCTTTGCCTCTATCCTGTATACCACGCTGGAAGCACCTGAGCCGAGCTCCTCGACTATGTACCAGTTATCCCAAAGGGGCTGTTTTATCTCAGCCATTATGGCTTTAAAATCAGCCATCTGAACACCTCCGATTGTAGATGCGCCTCACGAACATCCGGGCGCATATATGATAAGCCCGCTCACGGGCATATAAAACCAACTATAATTATAACATATTTTATATAGCAAATCAAGGATAACCGAAATAATTATAAATACTTACAATACAGCCCGGAGAAATTTGTTCATTTCACCACTGCATAAATTTTTAATATATACACATTTTGAATAAATATGAGGTTCACACCGGATTTTTTCCTCTGTTTCCGGAAATTATCACAGAACTAACATAATCATGGTCTATAATAGCATACGTAACAGAGAGATAAGAGTTTCGGGATTGGGAATTTTCAGAAAGCGGTGCAATAAAATGATAGCTTTGGATTCCTACAAAAAAGTCCTCAGTTTCCTTACGGCAGCTATGACATTCGCCTGCCTCTCTACAGGATGCGGCAGCAAAAGCAGTTCCTCAGACAGTACTTCGGAGGATGTGCCCTCAGCCTCAGAGCTGGGTACCGATACCGATGCGGATGCAGAACAGCTCACAGAAAAGACAGTCTCAATGGACAGCCTCTTCTCTGACAGAGACCTGGCTCAGGACTACGGCGAGATAACTGCTGAGATAAAACTGAACGGCGATTCCGCCGAAACAGAAGGTCCCGGTGTTTCTGCCGACGGCTCTGTTATCACTGTCACCGGCGAGGGCATCTACCACGTTACCGGTACCCTCAATGACGGACAGATAATAGTTGACGCAGACAATGCAAAGGTACAGCTCGTCCTGGACAATGCGTCCCTGACCTGCACCACCTCTGCTCCCATATATATCGTAAATGCCGACAAGACCTTCATAACTCTTGCGGCAGGCTCAAAGAATTCCGTTACCGACGGCTCCTCCTACATCTTTGCAGAGGATACCCTTGACGAGCCGGACGCTGCCATTTTCAGCGAGGACAGCCTCACTATCAACGGCACCGGTTCCCTTGAAGTAAACGGAAACTACAACGACGGCATCCGCTCAAAGGATGACATCGTCATTACCGGCGGCACTATCAGCGTAAATGCTGTGGCTGACGGCATCAAAGGCAAGGACTATGTGGCCGCTGCCGGCGGAGATGTTACTGTTGTCTCCGGTCAGGACGGCATAAAGTCCACCAACAAGACCGACACCTCCCTGGGATTCGTCTGCATCGAGGGCGGCAGCTTCGACATCACCTCCGGAGAGGACGGAATACAGGCAGAGACACTGTTCACAGCCTCCGACGGAGAGTTCAATATAGTCTCGGCAGGCGGAAGTGAGAACTCCTCCAAGACCCACACCGACGGCTTCGGCGGAATGGGCGGCGGAATGGGAGGTCACGGCGGCTTCGGCGGCGGACGTCCTGATATGCAGGACGGTGACTTCGACCCCAGCCAGTTCGGAGACTTTGACCCAAGTCAGGGCGGCGGCTTCGCTCCCGGTCAGCAGGACGGTGCAGCTCCTGAGGATACCACTCAGGCTCAGCAGACTGCCTTTACCCCCCTTGCCGATACCTCAGCAGAGGACTCCGGCGACACCAGCGACACCGTCAGCACCAAGGGCATAAAGGCCGGTACAGAGCTGGATATATCCGGCGGTACCTTCACCATAAACTCCGCAGACGACGCTCTGCACTCCAACGGCAGCCTCACTGTCAGCGGCGGTACCCTCACTCTTGAGGCCGGCGATGACGGCATCCATGCCGAAACCAGCATTACAATATCCGACGGCAAGACCTCCATTACCAAGTCCTACGAGGGCATAGAGGCAGCCGTGATAAATATAGAGGGCGGCACCGTTGAGGTAAACTCATCAGACGACGGCTTCAATGCCAGCGACGGCACCTCCCAGGGCGCTATGGGCAGCTACTCCAGCGGAGCAGCACTCAATATCTCCGGCGGTATGGTCTATGTGAACGCCTCCGGCGACGGCCTTGACTCCAACGGCGATATGTCCATAAGCGGCGGTACCATTATCGTCAACGGTCCCACAAACAGCGGAAACGGCGCTCTCGACAGCAACAGCGAGATAGTCGTTACAGGCGGTACTATCATCGCAGCAGGCAGCTCCGGCATGGCCGAGGCTCCCCGAAACAGCTCAACACAGTACTCTGTCTCCGCATCACTGGGCTCCACCTTCGAGGGCGGCACTCTCGTTACCCTCACAGACTCACAGGGCACCGAGCTCTTCAGCTTCGCTCCTGAGAAGTCCTTTGACCACATCGTTATCAGTTCGCCAGACCTGAAGTCCGGCGAGACATATACAGTCTATACCGGCGGCTCCACCGACGCATCCGAGAAGTTCTACGGACTCTACGAAAACGGCGGCTACAAGAACGACGGTACAGAGGCAGGTTCAGTTACTGCTGAGAGCGTCACCTCCTACATCGGCTCACAGGGCATGATGGGCGGCGGCATGGGAGGCGGTATGAACGGCGGCAGACCCGGCGGCTTCGGCGGTCAGGACGGCAGCTTTGAACCTCCCACAGACGAAAACGGACAGTTCACAATGCCCGAAGGCATTGAGCCCACCACCGACGAAAACGGACAGTTCGTTATGCCCGAAGGCGGCGGCCGTGGCAGAAGGAACAGACAGCAGTCCGATACCGGCAGCGGCGACGACACTGCCGCATAAATCAGCCATCTTCAATTTTCATATAAACCACCCTAAAAAGGCATCAGCGGCCGGAGGTCAACACCTCCGGCCGTTGGTGCGTCATAAAGGCAACACCGCACAAAGACCGCCTGACGTCTTTGTACTGAATCTGCTTGGATATTTTCCGTAATCTTGCACAGAAATCCCTTGACATACGTCAGTATGCCTACGGAATTTCTATACAATCTGACGGAAAATCTCACGGCGCATCTTCAGCACAATCTTTGTGCGGTATTGCCTAAAGAAAAGTCCCCCGGA
>ODAI012963259.1_pt1 | contig 11258 bp, 8 predicted proteins | sample 1539321 | NCBI WGS metagenome assembly ODAI01 (sample SAMN02144231, study PRJEB22623) | gut metagenome | biome: sheep rumen | host: Ovis aries | place: New Zealand
TAAGAATTGGTACAAAAGTAGTATATAATGACAATTTAATAAATGAAATACAAAAAATAAATGAAGCCGAATCTGGAAATTGGATAGTTGAAGAATTAGGATTTCCTAATACAAATTATTTGTTGATGGCAGGTGCATCTACAATTAATTCTACAAATGTATATCCAGACTTGGAAAAATGGCATAAAATTGATAAAGAAAAAAAATATGAAGATGTGTATAATAGATATGCTCATATAAAAATAAAACTAGTTAAAAATTCCAAGGAAATAGATGAAAAATTTAAGTTACTTACTCCAGACTCATTTGAAGTGTATATAACACCAGAAGAATTAGAAACACTAAATATTAAATATATATTTACTGTAAATCAATTAGGAGAATATAGTAATAAAAATATTGAAATAAAACAAATATCTGAAATCAATCAGTATAAAGTTTTTAGAGTAGATTATAAGTAAGGCAATAAATAATAAGGAGAATACTGATAAAATGAATATTAAATATAATATAAAACATTTTTTACTAAAAATAATTATAAAACTAAAGAGCTATAGAAAGTTTATAGAATTGAACAAAAATTTTCATAAGATATCAAAAATGACAGATGAAGAAACCAAAAAATATTGGAAAGAATTACAAAAAAAGTATTGTAAAGAAATAAATAATATAGAATACGAAACTCAATATGATTATTGGATGTTAAAAAATGATTTATCTGCAAAAGAAATTAAGCAACAAAGAAATCATAGTTTTAACAATAAACCAAAAATTAGTATATTAACTCCATTGTATAAAACAGATACAAATTTTTTTAGAGAATTATTATATTTTTTAGAACAACAAACATATGAAAACTGGGAACTATGTTTAGCAGATGGAAGCCCAGAACCATTAGTTGAAATACAATCAATGATTAAAGGTGATAATAGAATAAAATATAAGTTTTTAAACAAAAACAATGGTATTGCAGATAATACAAATGAAGCATTAAAACTTGCAACAGGTGACTTTATTGCATTGATGGATCATGATGATATATTAACAATAGATTGCTTATATGAATATGTAAAAGAAATAAATGAAAACAACAATCTTCAATTCTTATATTCAGATGAAGATAAAATATATGAGGTAGGCAAAAAAAGATTTGGAGCACATTTTAAACCAGACTTTTCGATAGATACATTAAGATCAGAAAACTATATTTGTCATTTTAGTGTATTAAGAAAAGATATAATGGACAAATTAGTTGGAGAACGTAGTAAATATGATGGTGCACAAGACTATGATCTTGTATTAAGAATGGCAGAAATTGTAGAACCGAAAAACATTAAACATATATCTAAAATATTATATCATTGGAGATTATCAGAAACATCAACAGCAGCAAATGCAGATGCAAAACCATATGCTTATATTGCAGGTGCAAATGCGGTAAAAGATCATTTAGATAGAATGAGTTTAAAAGCGGAAGTTGAAAGAAGTAAGCATTTTGGATTATATGATTCTAAATATGTTGTAAATGGTGAACCAAAAGTAAATATTATAATTATTAATCAAGATGATATAAAATCTCTAGATAGATGTATTAAATCTATAATAGAAAAAACAACATATAAGAATTATGAAATTAATATAATAGACAATAATTGCCAAAAAGAAGATGTTACTGAATACTACAAAAAAATATCAGAAAATCCAAAGATTAAAGTTTTATATTATGAAGAGGAAGAAAATAATAATTCTAAAATAATTAATTATGGAATTAAAAATACAGATGGAGATTTTGTTTTACAGTTAGATAGTAAAACTAAAATAATAGAACCTTTATGGTTAGAAACTATGCTTGGAACATGTCAAAGAGAAGATGTAGGTATAGTTGGAGCAAAGCTATTAGATACAACAAATAAAGTTTATCATGCAGGAATTATACTTGGACTAAATGAAACAGCAGACTATATACATAAAGGAATAGATGATGATGACCCAGGATTTTTTGCAAGAGCAATAATAAGACAAAATCTTACAGCAGTAAGTGGATTATGTATGTTAACTAAACGTAAGATATATGAAGAATTAGGGTATCTTAATGAAGAACTTAAACAAAGCTTTATAGATGTAGATTTCTGCTTGAAAGCTAGAAAAAAAGGATATTTAGTTGTGTATGAACCAACAGCAAAAATATATTATTATGAAGAAAATGATAAGATTAACAATATAGAAGATACAGAATTATTTAAAAAATTATGGAAAAAAGAAATACAAGAAGGAGATCCTTATTACAATAAGAATTTAGACTTAAATAATACAAATTGCTTAATTAGAACAGATAAAGTTAATTAATAATTATGAATGGAAGTGGTTTTTTTGGAAGAAGAAAATGCAAATCTATTAGGTTTTAAAAGAAACATTATAGAATGGTATCCATTTAAAGAAAATAGTAAAGTATTAGAAATATGGGAAGGAAAACTACCTATAGAAGAAATACAGAGTTCTTCTTTTGATTATGTTGCAATAATTGGATTAGGAGAAAAATCTATATTTGAATTAATAGAATTTGCAACATCAAAATTAAAGGAAGAAGGAATATTACTAATTTCAGTTGACAACAACATAGGAATTAATAGCTTATGTACAGAAACAACAAAAAAATCACAAAAAATAAATAGAAATAAACTTGTTAATGCATTAATAAAATATAGTTTTGTGAATCAAAAATTTTATTATCCCCTTCCTAACTACAAATATACAAATGTATTATTTACAGATGATTTCTTGCCAAATTATGAAACAATAAGTAGATGTATAACATTTTATGATAATAACACCATTGTTGCTATGAATGAAAGGAAAAACTACAAAAAAATACTAGAAGAGGATACAAACTTATTCAAAGAATTTAGTAATTCGTTTTTTGTAGAATGTTCAAAAGAGAAATTAATTGATAATAATATAAAATTTGTATCTTTTAGTAATGCACGAAGAAAAGAATATAGAATAAAAACAATTATACAAGGAGACTACGTTTATAAATACTCTTGTCAAGAAGAATCAAATGAGCATATCAATAGTATTAAGAAGAATATAGATATATTAAAAACTAACAATTTTAATACAATAGATTCATTTGAAGACAAAAGAATTGTAAGTAAATATGTTGATAATAAATTATTATTAAATAATGTAATAATTTCTAAATCAAAAGAAGGAAAAAAACAAGAAATAAAAGATTTGATTTGTAAGTTTAGAGATGAATTAATAAATAAATATGAAAAAGTTATGTCAGATTATAATTGCTTTGACAAATACAATATAGAATATAACAAAGAAGATATAGAGAATCTACATTTTGTTAAAGATGGATTATGGGATATGTTTTTTCAAAATTGTTTTTATATTGATAATAAGTTTTACTTTTATGACCAAGAATGGATAGAAGAAAACTTGCCAATAGAATTTATAATGTATAGGGCGACAAAGTATTCTGACAAAGAGTTATTTGAAGTGATTTCAAAAGAAGAATTATATAGTTTATTAAATATAAAAGAACATCAAATAAAAGTATTTGAAGAATTAGATGATATATTACAGAAAAATATTAGAGATACAGATATATGGGAAATTCATAAAGATAATAAAGAGGCCAATAGACTACTAGTTAAAATAGATGAATTACAAAAAGAAGTTATAAATAATATTAATACAATACAAAAACTTGAAAACGAAATAGCACAAGATAAGAAAACAATAAAAGAAAAAGATGATGAATTAAATGGAATAAAAAATTCAAGATCATGGAAACTAATACAATCTTTAAGAGGACGTAATAATAAAACTTAAACAAAAAGAAAACAAGTTGTTTTTGTTGACAATACTACTGTTTAGATATAGAATGAATACAAAATAAAGTTTCAGTAAAGGAGAAAACAAATGGGAAAAAGACGCATAAGAGATATACTCTTTCCTGAAAATACAAAGTTTAGAATATTTTTAAGAAGAACTAATAATTTAGTAAGAAAAATAAATATTAGAAATTTCAAAAAACTACTAAAAATTATCAAACAAATTGGACTTAAAAGAACTATTGCAATGATAGTAAATAGATGGAGAAACTATGATATAAATGTAGAAAGAGAAAAATGCTATAAATCATGGATAAAAAACAATGAACCTAATGCTAAAGAATTAGAAGAACAAAAAAATATGAAATTCGAATATGAACCTAAAATTAGCATATTAGTTCCAATGTTTAATACTCCATATAACTTTTTTAGTGAATTAGTAGATTGCTTAATTAACCAAACATACTCAAATTGGGAGTTATGTTTAGCAGATGGAAGTCCTGAACAAAATATAGAATTAAAACCAATTATAGAAAAAGACAAAAGAATAAAGTATAAATATTTAAATGAAAATAAGGGAATAGCAGGAAATACAAATGAATGTATAAAAATGGCAACAGGTGATTTTATAGCTCTTTTTGACCATGATGACTTATTACCATTGCATTCTTTATATGAAGTTGTAAAAGCTATTAATGAAAATCCAGATGTAGAATTTATTTATACAGATGAAGATAAAATAGATGGAAATGATGGGCATAGATATGGGCCACACTTTAAACCTGATTTTTCGCTAGACTTTTTAAGAGCTAATAATTATATATGCCATTTTAGTGTGTTTAAAAAAGAATTAATGGACAAACTTGAAGGCGAAAGAAGCAAATATGATGGAGCACAAGACTTTGATATAATTCTAAGAATGGCAGAAAATACTAGAAATATAGTTCATATTCCTAAAATACTTTATCATTGGAGAGCACATGAAAACTCAACTGCTCAAGCAGAAACTGATGCGAAGCCATATGCTTTTGAAAATGGAATAAAAGTTATAGAAGATCACCTAAAAAGAGTAGGTTTAAAAGGAAAAGTTGAACATGGAGCTAGTTTAGGAACATATAGAATTCAATATGATATTATAGGAGAACCAAAGGTATCAATTATTATTCCTAATAAAGACGGAAAAGAATACTTAGAACAATGCATAAATTCAGTATTAAAAGAGTCTACATATAAAAACTATGAGATAATTATTGTAGAGAACAATAGTGAAAAAGAAGAAACATTTAATTATTATAAAGAACTTGAAAAAAATGAAAAAATAGAAATTCTAAAATATCCTGAAAAGGGATTTAACTATTCAAAAATAATTAATTATGGTGTAAAACACTGTAATGGTGAATATATAATACAATTAAATAGTGATACTAAAGTTATAACAAAAAACTGGATAGAAACAATGCTTGGTTTTGCACAAAGAGATGATGTTGGAGCAGTGGGTGCAAGACTATATTATCCAGACTTTACAATTCAACATGCTGGAATAATAATAGGCGTTGATAGAGTTGCAGCTCATTTATTTAGAGGACTCCCAAGAGATACACATGGATATTTTTCTAGAGAAAGTACAATCCAAGATTTTAGTGCTGTTACAGCAGCATGTATGATGAATAAAAAATCAATTTATGAAGAAGTTGGATATATGAATGAAGAACTACCAGTAGCTTTTAATGATTTAGATTTTTGCTTAAAAATTAGACAAAAAGGAAAGCTAGTAGTATATAATCCATTTGTAGAATTAATTCATTATGAATCAAAAATAAGAGGATATGATACATCATCTGAGAGACAGAAGAAATTTTTAGAAGAAATAGAAGCTTTTAAAAAATTATGGCCAGAAATATATGAAAATGGAGATCCTTATTATAATATTAATTTTAATGATGAATCTGCACAATATGAGATAAAAGAATTAAAAATAGAAAAAAGGGGTAAATAAATGGAACAAGAAAAAGAAGAAAAGACAAATTTTTTATTAAAACCAATTACAATAAAAATATATACAATTATTTCATTTATTATATCATTTGCAATATATGAATTATTATATTGCAATGCACAGTTTATAGTTAATAAAGCATTAAATATAGATGTTCAATATAATTTTTCGTTATGTAGAATAGTCTTTTATATAGCAATGATTATAGTTTATATAGTTTTTAGCAAAAAATTAATAGAGCCTGCTATAGAAATGACAAAAAGCAAAACAAAAAGAGTTCTAATATATATGTATATACCACTTATGATAGTTTCAAGTGTACTATTTTATGTTAGAGTATTTAATAATATTTCAATACATTCATTATTAAGAGTTACACTTGGAGTATTAGACTTAATAGCAGGATCACTATTTTTAATTTATGTATCAAAAGATAACATAAAAAATATCATAGTAGGATCAATAGCTTTTGGATTAATATTTAGTATATCTACAGAATATTATCATGCTTTTGACGAAAAAAAGCACTTTTTGTCTGCATTTAACTTAGCAAATTTCAACCTATTTTATTCAGATGATCCTGTTGAGAATGATCAATTTGATAATATACCACATAGATTGGAAGGAAATGAATTTTATAAATACTATGGTATGAAATATAATAACAACGTAGAATTAAATACAGATTTAGCGGATGTTAATTCCACACCAACAACATATTCGAAATTTTTATATTCTTTTTCTGCACTGGGAATATTTATTGCAAAGACGATAGGTGGCAGTGTTGCAGATATATTTGTTGCAGGAAGAATATTTAATTTAATATTTTATGTATTATTAATGTGCATAACAGTAAAAATATTACCATTTAAAAAAGATGTATTTACAGCAATAGCGTTATTGCCAATGGCAATAGTAATGGCGGCAAGTTACTCAATTGATGCACTTTGTATAGCACTAGTATCTTTATTTGTTTCTTATGTATTAAAAATGTATACACTAGAGGAAATAAAGCTAAAAAATTGGGGAATATTAATAGCTCTATTTTTACTAATGTTAACTGCAAAATCTATGGCATACCTAGCTGTAGGAGCTTTAATTTTTATATTACCACTATGGAAAATGGTAAAAAAACAAAATAAAAAGGTTAAAATAATTATCGGTATTTTAGCACTGATAGTATGTATAATGATAGTAGGTGTATTATTCTATATAAAAAATAATATGATAAGTACAGATGTAAGAGGAGGACAAGAGGTAAGTGCTCAAGGACAAATTGATTATATGATTCATAACCCATTAAAAGTAGTAATACTAGAACTAAGATATATTACAAGATCAATATTACACTTTGATTGGTTAGGAGGCATGCATCAATATGTATTCTTTACACCTGAATTCGGACCAGCAACATTTTTGGTAATAATACTATTCTACTCTTATATTTCTGTTACAGATGATAGTTATGTATTTAATAAAAAAGAAAAAGCTGTATTTATAATTACGTTTTTAGCAGTATTTTTTATGACTAACATTATTTTATATATATGTTTTACACCAGTAGGACATGATACAATAAAAGGATATCAATCAAGATACATGATACCTGTAGTACCACTATTATTAATGTGTGTTGCAAATAAAACAATTAGTGTAACAAAAGGAAAAAATACTAATATGCTTATTTCATTATTTTTAGGAATGATTTTAGCAATATCAGTAATTGAAGAAATTATGATGGGAAGACCATGAGAGGAATAAAAATGAAAATATTATTAATAATTCCAGCCTACAATGAGCAAGAAAATATACTAAATACATGTAGAGGCATAGAAGAATATAATAAACTAAATAATGAATCCATAGATTATATAGTAATAAATGATGGATCAACAGATAACACATTAAAAGTATTAGAAGAAAACCAATTAAATCATATAAATTTAATAAAAAATCTTGGAATAGGTGGAGCAGTTCAAACGGGATATAAATATGCATATGATAATAATTATGACATAGCAATACAATTTGATGGTGATGGTCAACATGACGTTAATTATGTATCAAAAATATGCACACCAATAGAAAATGGACAAGCTGATATGGTTATAGGTACAAGATACTTAGACAAAAAATCAAGCAAATTTCAATCTACATTTATGAGAAGACTAGGATCTAACATTATTTCTTTATTTATAAAGATTTGTTGCTGGAAAAGGATTACAGATCCAACATCTGGATTTAGAGCAGTAAATAAAAAAGTAATAAAGAAATTTTCAAAAGAATACCCAACAGAATATCCAGAGCCAGAATCAACAGTACAATTATTAGTAAATAAGTATAAAGTTGAAGAGATTCCTGTAAGTATGAATGAAAGAAAAGGAGGAGTTTCATCTATAAGACTTGGAAAAACAATAGATTATATGATTAAAGTATTATTTGCAATAGTTATAGATAGTATTAGTTTTAGAAGAGGGGGGAAAAAATAATGTTTTTTTCTTTAAAACACGTAATGATTTTAATAATATTAGTGTATCTCTTTTTCATCCTAAAATCAGTAAAAAGAAAAAAAATGAGAATTGGATATTTGATTTTTTGGTCTTTTACAGGATTGTTAATGATTATATCTTTAATTGTACCAAATCTTATTGAAGATATATCAAAATTTTTAGGATTTGAAGTTCCAATTAATATGGTTTTTAGTATTGCAATTTTTATAATACTATATTTGATATTTGATATAACAACTATAACTTCAGAACAAGAGAATAATAATGTTATGCTAATTCAAGAATTATCAATATTAAGAAAAAAAGTAGATAAACTAGAAGATAGTCTTAATAAAAATAAGGATGAATAATAAATTTATAAAAGGAGAATTATAATGGAGTATAAAAATAAGGTAAGTATTATAGTACCTGTATATAAGGTAGAAAAATATATAAGAAGAAGTATGGATAGCTTAGTAAATCAAACATTGGATGGTGTAGAAATTATATGCATAAATGATGGTTCACCAGATAATTGTCCACAAATATTAAGAGAGTATAAAGAAAAATATCCAGATAAAAATATTGTAATTATAGATAAGCAAAATGAAGGAGTTTGGAAGGGAAGATTTGACGGGATAAAGGCTGCAACAGGTGAATATATTGGATTTACAGATTCTGATGATTACATAGCTTTAGACTATGCGGAAAAACTATATAATGCTGCAAAAAAATCAAATGCTGATATTTCAATATGTGGATTTGATAGAATTGATGTAGATACTGGACATCTTTATTCTAGAGAAATGACAAAATATGAAGGCAAAACAATAGACATGGACAAAAATCCTGAAGATATTTTATCTATAAATGGAGCATTATGGAATAAACTATATAAGGCAGAGGTACTTAAAAACTTAAAAAACTTACCAAATCCTCCTAGAATATTAGATGATATGATGTTTTTATGTTTAGCATATTTAAATACAAATAAGATTTCTTTTATTAAAGATAGCCTATATTATTATATGGTAAGATCTGATTCAATTGTAGCAACAATAAAAAAAGAACAAGTTGTTTCAACTGAAAATGCATTTTTAGATGTAAAAAAACTATATGAAGCAGAAGAAAGTGGCAGAAAGCTTCTACCAGTATTAGATGCAATGGCATTTTTACATTTTGGATTGTCACTAATGTTTAGAGTTTCAGCAGATAAGACAAGTAATTTTAAGGAAGAATTAAAGAAAAATAGAGAATTTTTAGATAATAATTTTCCTACATGGCGTAATACAAAATATTTAAAAATCTTTTACTGCTTAAAACATAAGTCAAATATGAAAGTTGCAATAATGAGAAAAGTATATAAATCAGGTATGTTTAGAGCTTTTATAAGTGTATATAACTTTATGATAAATAAATTAAAAATAGACATAAAGTGGTAGGTGATAATAGTGGAAGAAACATTGAAAAGGAGAAAATCAATAATGAAATTAGTATTAGTTGGAATTTATTTAGTACTTACTTTATCAGGGTTAATATTTATGAAGTTAGGAGGAAATACAGGAAGCTTTGCTTTAGTTGAAGGAGACGTAAATTTTTCAATAAATCCTGTAAGCTTATTAGGATTTGTGTGCTATATTTTTAGTTTTTTATTATTTACTAAAATAGTAACTATGTTTGACTTAAGTTATATTATGCCAATATGTACAGGAATAGTACAAGTATTATCTTTAGTAGCATCAAAAATTGTTTTTAAAGAAATGATAAGTACATATGGAATCATTGGTGCAACGTTAGTAATAGCTGGAATAATAGTAATGAATATAAAACAAGGATAGTTTTAATTATTATAATTAAGGAGTTAGATATGAAAAAATATGATTATTTAATAGTTGGAGCAGGACTTTTTGGATCAGTATTTGCATATGAAATGGGTAAAAAAGGAAAAAATTGTTTAGTAATAGATAGAAGAAATCACATAGGTGGAAATATTTATTGTGAAAAAATAAACAACATTAATGTGCACAAATATGGTGCACATATTTTCCATACGAGTGATAAAGAAATATGGGACTATGTAAATCAATTTGTAGAATTTAATAATTATATAAATTCACCAGTTGCTAATTATAAGGGCGAAATATATAATTTGCCATTTAATATGAATACATTTTCTAAGTTATGGGGAGTAGCAACTCCAAAAGAAGCAAAGGAAAAAATAGAAGAACAAAAAGCAGAATATAGTATAAAAGAACCAAAAAATTTAGAAGAACAAGCTATATCACTAATAGGAAAAGATATATATATAAAATTAATAAAAGAATATACTGAAAAACAATGGGGAAGAGACTGCAAGGAATTACCAGCATTTATAATAAAAAGATTACCTGTAAGATTTACTTATGATAATAATTATTTTAATGATAGATATCAAGGTATTCCGATTGGTGGATATACTAAGTTAGTTGAAAAGATGATAGAAGGTATTGAAGTTAGACTAAATACTAATTTCTTTGATAATAAAGAACTATATTTAAATAGTTGTGACAAGTTAATTTATACTGGACCACTTGATGAATATTTTGATTATTCTTTAGGTGAATTAGAGTGGAGAAGTTTAAGATTTGAAGAAAAGATTTTAGATGAAGTTAATTACCAAGGAAATGCTGTAGTTAACTATACCGATGTTGAACCAGCATATACTAGAGTAATTGAACATAAACACTTTGAGTTTGATACTACATCACCTAAAACAGTTGTTACTTTTGAATATCCAGCAGATTATGTTAAGGGTATGGAGAAGTACTATACAATTAATGATGATAAAAATAATGAATTAGCTGATAAATATAAAGAATTAGCTAAGAGTGAATCAAAAGTTATATTTGGCGGAAGATTAGCTGAATATAAATATTATGATATGGATGA
>ODAI013783215.1_pt1 | contig 11257 bp, 15 predicted proteins | sample 1539321 | NCBI WGS metagenome assembly ODAI01 (sample SAMN02144231, study PRJEB22623) | gut metagenome | biome: sheep rumen | host: Ovis aries | place: New Zealand
CCGCTCTGCATATTCTGCTCGGCCTGAGCCACTCGCTTTGTGGCGGCTTGCTGTGCCTTTTTGAGCGGATCATCTTTTAATCCTAACTCTATTTCCCTGGATTCAATATCCTTCTTCAGTTTCTCTATTTCAGCCTTTACGTGGACTAAATCCTCATCAGAAATATCAACAGAAAGCCTCAGTCCCTCTTCGAGTGCAGACTTGCGCTGCTGCATTGCTGCAAGAGACGGCATTGCCGGGCCTGAAGAAGTCGGGTTAACTCCATTCTGAGCCTGCTTCTTCAGAAGTTCAGCCTGCATTTCCTGAATCGTAAGAGAAAGGTCGGCCACTTGCTTGCGGGCCTCATCAGTATTGGCGTTAATCTGCAGGTTGTACCGCTGTACCACGAGTCCAAGAATGGCACTCTGGAGTGCATCAATAGAGTCGGCTGCATCAGAAGTATCTGCATGTATTTCCAGTTTCTTCTGAGCGATTCTGTCAACCAGCTGCTGATAAGCCTGAGTCATTTCCCTGAACTAGCTGGATTCAACATCGGGAACTGCGATACGGTTCAGGAGTTCGTCCTTCTTCTTGTACAGTGCTTCGAGCGAGTCCTCAGCCGGCTGCGTATCCATGTAGAGTTTATACTTCTTGTCAACGATGAGCTGATTCAGTTTGCGAAGAGCCTGTTCGTCGTAAGCAATTTTTACCGGGTCTTTCTCAGAAGCGGAGCGAATCCTTGCATATGTTTTATCATAAACCTGCTCAAGTTCGTGGAGTTCCAGTTTAGCCGGGTCAACGTCCATTCTGAACTCCAGCTGCTTCGTTGTTATTTCTACTGTCAGATCTGAAATTTCCTTACGGACTTCGTCGATTGTCTTTCCGGTCTTTTTGTAAGTTTCGTTACGTATCGACTCATCGAGTTCCTGACGCTTTTTCTGAAGAGCTGGTATAGAACCGGGTAATGGCTCTTCTTTCTTGGTTGTTTTAGAAGTGGACTTTCCGCCTGAAGTGGTTTTTACTGGACCGGATCCGGAACCTGTACCGGTTGTAATCAAAGAGCCAAGATTGAGCCGCTTCTGAGCGTTAACGACCTGGTTCATTTGCTTGGTAACGTAAGCAAGTTCGGAGTCGAGTTCCTTCTTGTTCAGCGTTCGCTTTTCCTGATTGAGTTTCTTTTCTTTCTCGAGCTCGTATCTGTTCAGGGCATCAATCTGCTTCTGAGTGCTGATAGTTGTTGTACCGCCCCACGACAAGTTGTTGTAACGGAGCCCGGCTTTAGCCATAGTCTGGTTATCGACTTCGTCTCCCTTCTTCCAGACTCTTCGCTTAAACGTCTGTAACTCCTCGTCCTTTGTATAATACTTGTCATATGCAGCCATCATCTTCTGCTCCAGTGCCATGGCACGGGCGCGTAGTTGTAATGCCGCCACTACCTGATTGGTGTTCCGCACAAATACGTTCTCTGCATCGACAACGTTTTTAACGTTCAGACCCAACTGCTTAAATGCAGATGCATTATCCTCGAGGAACTTCTGCTTCTCCTTTGCCGACTTCAGTTTGTTCCACTCATCCTTGAGTTTTATATACTGCATCCTCAGGTCGGCTGCTTTCTGTCCTACGGTTTCGTAATATTTTTTCGCGGCTTCCTGGGTCTTTTTCAGCTCTTCCTGCTGCTTTGAAAGAGCCTCGTTCTCATCTTCAGTAGAAGTAATCCACCACGTAAGTGCTCCTATTGCTGCCGTAATCGCTGTTACGAGCCCGACAAACGGAAGCATATTAACTGCCACAGCAAGAGCCTTGGTAGCCACAGTCGCTGCCACTTCCGACGCTGTAAGAGTTCCGGTTGCTGCTGCTGCGATGAGCGATGCTGCTGATTTAGCCTTAAGAGCCACGTTATGAGCCAGCGTATAGAGTGCTGAGCCCCTCTGGACTGCATTATACAGTGAAATAACGGCATTCATCGTCAAAATCGCCTGTGATACCTGTTTCACGACTGATTCCAGTTTTTTCTGCTCCTTTTCGTTCATGCCTGTCATTGCAATCCATGCAGCAGTGCCGTCCCGAACTGCCTGCAAACCGGTTACAAAGCCGTCCAGAGAAGTCGTATCGCTCGCCAAGTTTGCAATATCACGGTTAGTATCGCCAATGGCATCCTTTAAATTAGCAGCCTTGACTTTCGCCTCATCAAGTCGCTGTGCGAGGGCACGGCCAAAATCTGAGTTCTTGTCCTCGTTGGACAACTGGGCATAAGCCAGAGTAAGATTTTGCACTTCGGCAGTGGCCTCCCGGAGTGCTTTTTTGTAATTACCAGTCGATGCAATGGCAGAAGCCATCTTCTGCTCGAACTGTTCCACTGACGAAGCGGCCTCGTCGCCGGTCTTCGCCATTGATTTTATCGCTTGAGAGCCTTGCTGTGCACCCTGTTTTACTCCAGATGCATCCAGGCTCATCTCTTGAACTAATCTCGCGGCCATAATTAAGTTAAATTATCCTTTTTATTAGCCAAAAACTTGATAAAATCCACCAGAACAGGCTGATTTTCAGCGATATACTCGAAAAATTCGCTGTAATCGGGCTGCTCACCCATCGCCTGTGTTACTGCTGCGTAGAACAACAGTATAATATGGCTCAAATCGAGCGGGTTGAAGTTGTCCGACTTGGCAATTTGCTGGAAAATGAGCATTGTCCGGATAGTTATTTCAAGTTTCAGCTCGTTATTTTTGTATATTATTTTCATTGTTACTGTCCTGGTTCATTTTAGCGGTTAACATCTTCGAAATGGCCTGCATATCCTTTGCGTATCTTGCCATATCCTCAAGTTCCGCCTTCTGTCCTTCTTCGTCCCACGGAAGCGGGAAGAGTTCCTTCAGTTTAGGAGCCTTCTTCATGTGCGGAGCGACTGTGAAAAGCGAAATGAGTCTCGCAGTCTCCCAAAGCGGCCTGTTCGTGAACTTCAAGTTGTCTGCAATCATTTCTATTTCACTCAGGCGCATCTTCCACAGGAAATATTGTACGTCCACCACGTGGAACTCGAAGCAGAAGGCTCTGAAGTAGTAAGTGAAATACGGAGTATCGCTTACTTCAGTTTTTTCACCTTGCTCTTCTTCTTTGCCTCCGTGGGAACCTCTTTTTTTGTGGCCTGTCTCAACTCAGCCACCTTAGTTACGTAATCACTGTACCACTCTATGAAAGAGTAGAACTCTGTCGGGTGCTCATCCAGCCACTTCAGGAAGTCAGGATAGGCAATAAACCCGTCCTCCGTGCACGAAATGACCGTGCAGAAGAAGTAGATAATCCAGTCAGTTGTTGTCTGACCTGTAAAAGTTTTTTCCTGAATCTGCTCATAGAGCAGCTCTGTCGCAAAGTGGAACTTCATTTCCACATCTGTGTTGTTGATGTTGATGTTCATGTTTGTTAAACTGGTTTATTTTTACCTAATATTTATTAAACAAAGAGACCCGCCGATTGGCAGGTCTCAAAGTATCTGGACGAAAAAAAGAGTTACTGTATCAGGCAGTAGGAACATACTTCTTAAGGTTTGCACCGCTGGGAGCAGTCTTTGACAGAGCAGAAGTCAGGTCGATAGTAATATCGATAGAAGCGACCTCACCCGTGTTGGCTGTGATGTTCAGCGAAGTCAGCTTGCCGTTGGCATACTGTACATAGTCGCCGATTTCCCACTTCTCAGTTGTACCGTAGTTGGTAACGGGCTTCAGACCGTCAGCAGCAGAAGTGCCGGAAGTATCCTTCACGATTGCGAAAGCGTAAGTTACGTCCTTAGCTTTATTTGACATATCAACTGCAATGTCGATGTTGTCAGTAGTAACGTAGCAAGTGTTGGTAAATTGTCCGCTAATTTCAGTGATCTCCTTGTCTGGATGCAGGCCGTGGTCCTTTGAGCTGATAGAGTTAGAACTTGCGGTCTGACTCAAACCGGTGTTCTGCGTGTAGCCGAAATACTTCCACTCAGTAGCACCCTCTGCGCCTTCAGTGGCGTAAAATAAATTGATAAGATTACCTTTAATATAGTTAGCCATAATTAAAAATAAAATTTGTTAATTTTCGTTATTTTTTAAGAGTCTCAACCTCAAACTTCAAAATCATCTCTTGGATGTATGCATTGTCTTGGAAGTCCTCCGTGATTGAATCGACGCTGATGAGCGGAATGGATATTTCCTCGTCTTTGTAAGAGCAAAATTCAAACAACTCCCTTACGTCGCTCATTATATTTATCGACTGCTCGTAATCGTCAGAAACTACAACGATGGATACCTCCACGTTGTCAAAACTTCTGCCGTCGGGCAGCATAGAGTAATCAGGCTCGATTGCACCGTGGGCAAACGTAATGATTGGAAAGTTGGTAGGATTCAGAATCAGCGGAGCGATGTTCTTCTTCGGAACAACCGCTGTTATCTTGTCGCAGCCCTGGAGCCACTTCTTGATATATTTGTTGATATGTATTGCATTTAACATAGTTTAACTGATGAGTCCTTTCTCCTTCATATACGTATTTAGATAGAGCTTTATCCTTCCGGTTATATCGAAAGATTTTGCCCGTCTGTTCAGCCACAGGTGCGGGTCGATTGTGCCGTGCTTCTTGCGCTTTGCGCCGCCCTCAAAGAAGCGCAAGCGGAAAGAACCGCTCTTGTCTCCCTTGTTGGTCGATTTGCCGCGCTGCCGAACACCCATTACATGCACCTTGCCATAAACTACATCGCCTCGCTTGCCGATACGCTTGGATATACGAAGGCCTTCAATCATCTTGTCGGCCCAACCCGATTTTGACGTTCTGAAAGCGGCAGGCCACTCAGATTTAATATCATCGCTTACCTCACGCTTCAGTTCCTTTTCCACGGAGCGAATTGCCCGGACTTGCCACTTCTCGAACTGCCACCCGAAATATATCATTTCCAGATAGTTGTCGGGTATATCGGTGCTCGACTCATATACGACTGTCTGCTTGCCTGCCTTGACGAAAAACTGTATCTTTGCCATATTACTTGTTAATCTTCTCGACTATTAAAGTCAAATGGTTTCGTGATGTCTCCGCCTGGCGGTTGATGTTCAGAATGCGCCATTCTGAGCCGTCGATGAGCAAGTGGTCTGTCTCTTCTACCGGCACGTAGAACCGCAGTGTTACAGTGGCATTGATTGCATAGAAAAACTCGTTGTTCTCTTCGTTACGAGTTCCGGAAACTTGGGCAAAATTGCACTTGGTGTGATAAACTTCTTCCCACACCTCCTTGTCCTTGTAATCGCCCTCTTCAATCGTGGCGCGAAGGACTGTGCATTTCCTGTTAAAGAGTCCTGCTTTCATTTGCAATCACAGTGCTTAGTATAGTAACAGATATACGGCTGTAGCAGATAGTCCAATGTATGAGGAACCGGCATGGCATTGCCGAACGTGATTGTCTCGCGCTGTACATACCAGGTTCCTATCAACAGAAGAGCAGCCTGCAGAAGCGGTGCTTCGAGTTCGCCGTCCTCGATAAACGGGTCCAGCGGCTGGTCGATTTTCTTTTCAATAATTTTTACGGCAGCGTCAGCCAACTGGAGCAGATACAAGTCCTGTTCCTTAAAATCCTTGTCGATGTTCAGGTGTTCCTTGATTAAATCCAAATCGATGTATGCTGTCATAATATTACGATTAGAAATAATTTAACAAACGGGAAGCCTTCAAGCCTCCCGCTTGTTTAGTGTTTATCAACCGGGGTTGTTACTCTTAGGAGCCACAGTAGCCAGCTGAACAGCTTCGTCACGAACGACGAGCAGGTCAAACCAGGCATTCAGAGTGATGGCGACCTGTGCAGTGCGGGCCATTTCTACAGATGTACCGTCAACGGTAATCTCAGTGCCGCCCCACTGACCGAAATAGAGATCGTCAAAATTAATCAGAGCGAACTCCTTGGCACCCATATTCTGAGTGATGCTGTAAGGACGGCCGTCAATCTCGCTGCCTTCCATTACCATACGGCTATTTTTCCCTCCATATACGAAAGTTCCGCGGATATTAGCCCACGACTTGGGGTCCAGAACATACTCCATTTTGTCAAGATTATAGCAGTTCTCAACAGCCTCAGCCTCGAACTCGCAGAGCTCAGCAAAATTGGTAACGTTCTTTGCGGTCTTGCCGTAGAAGATACCACCGGGCACCTTGCCAGCAGCAGCGTTCTTTGACAGATAGGTAGCCTCGAGTTTCTGCTCCAGAGCCTCAATCAGAAGATTGCGGATAGTCTGCTCAGAATTCAGGGAATCCTGCATTAAGAATTGTTTTGACAAATAGATAGTCGCAGAAATGCGGTGGGGGCTCATAGTATCGTGGTCGAACGAAGTCGTAGTCTCCTTGTTCTTGTCAACCTCACCCTCCCAAGCGCAGTCGAGTGCACTGATGCTGGGGATACGAACATCACCGCTCAAGCCTGAAAGTTTATGACACTTTCCAAGCACCTTGTTCTTGAACAGGGGAAGCAGCAAAGGCTCCCAAGTTTCCTTTACAACCTCATCGTGCTCATTTGTAATAGTAACGGTGCGGGTCTCGTTAGGCAGAGTGATGGCACCCTTGCCGACCTTAATACCTGCAGAGCGGAAGTCCTTGATACCTTCCTCAAGTACGGCAGAAGTAAGAGCGTCCTGCTCTTCGCCGAAAGCGGCTGCACGAACAGCCTTCAAAAGTGAAAAATTGTTTGTCATACTAATATTAGCTGATTTCTTTTCTTTTTCTTTTTTATCATCATCAGAAGGCTCATCCTCTTCAGGCTTCTGCTCTTCTTCTGGTTTTTCATCATCATTATTTATTTCCGGAGTAACTTCCTGTTTTTCATCTTCATTGTCAGATTTTTTCTCAGGGTCGTCTTCGGGGTCGGTCTGCTCTTCGGAAGGCTCCTCAGCGGGCTTCTCTTCCTCGGCAGGTGGCTCGTTTGCGGGAGCCTCTTCGGGTGCCGGGGCATCTTCCGCTGGAGCATCTTCAGCCGGTGCTTCCGGCTTTTCATCGGGCTTCTCTTCAGCCTTCTCTTCAATATCGGGAAGTTCGTTCTCGATTTCCTCGAGTTTATCGTCAGTGGCTTTGATTTTTTCCGACAAAGCAAGAAGTTCGTTCTTCTGCTCGTCAAAAAGCTTCTGCTCTTCCTCGTTAAACTCGCGGCACTCGTTACGGGCATCCTGAATCATATCCAGGAGAAAGCGTTTAATGCCGATGGCTTTTGTACGAATATCAGACATATATGTTATTTATTTCTTTTTCATAAACGGCTAATTTGCTCATGGCGTCCAGCACTTGCTTAGAGCGCACATCAGCAGTCGTGGCATCATATGCCGGGTCATAAACGATACTTACGTCCCACAGGCGGTCAAATGCGCTTATTTCGCGGCACAACTGCCCCTCTTCGTTGTGATACCAACGCTCTGCACCTTCCTTTGGCAGAGTAAAACAGAATGAGCACTGCGAGTAGTCGCCGCGCTTCAGAAGTTCCACAGTATCGCGCCCTACGGTGGTATTAGGAGCCTCCGTCTCAAACTCGAGTCCTCGCGGAGTAACAGACAGCCGGAGCGATCCTTTGCCGAACCTTGAGCGAGCCATCACTTTTGACGGGTCGTGGTCCAGGCAGAGCATCACGTCGCTTCGCTGGATGAGGTCGTCTGTGACTGCTTCCGGCAAAATGAGTTCACGGAAGCCTCCGAGATCCTTGCTCCAACTTCCGACAACCACTGCCAGCCCTCTGATAAGTCGTCCATCGCTTTCGATTTTCTCGACATTTCTGTATATTTTGTTCATTTTTATTCATTAGGTATATTTTCATCTTCGCTGCCAATCTTGGCCTTCGATGCATCACTGAATGCAATATGGAGTTCGTCTCCTGACTCTACCTCGCTGAGACCCAGTTCCTTACGTGCTTCGTTAACAGTCATAATACCTCCGCCAACGAGTGTTGACAGGTAAGAAGCGGTAGAAGCCTTATCAGTTCGGAGAAGGAACTCATCTTCGTCCATATCTACAATGAGCTCGTCATCGTCGTAAAAAAGTTTCCTAGTAAACTCGCTTTCAATCACTCTGATATAAGGCATCAAAGTATGCTGAAAGAACAACAGGTTCAGCTGCTCAAGGTTGTTATACGTTAACTTCTCGCCGCTCTGAATTAACTGGACGGGAACTCCGAAGAAGCGAGCCACCTCCTGTGTATTATATGTACGGCTTTCCAGCATCTGACTGGATTTTGCATCAACACCCACTTGCTGGTAATCGACTCCGAGCGGCAGGAAGCGAAGTTTATCGCTCTTTGCTGATGCACGCCACTTGGCAGTTATTTCGTCCATTGCCTTCTGATTCAGGTTAACCTTGGCGGAAAGAACACCGTTAACGTTCATGCCGCTGTTGAAGAAGTCCTGTGCTGCCTTTTCCGTGGTTTTTGTCAAATCAAAAACATCTTTAGCAAAGTAACCGATAGGAACACCCACAACTCCATTCAATGAGTTCTTGGTTAAATGGATTATTTCTTCGGGTTTCACTTTTTTTGACAAACTGTCCAGGGTGATGATGTAGTATAAAGTATCGCGGTTATCATCATACTGGACTGATACTGCACTCGCCTTTACCCATCTGAGACTTGTTATGAGTCCACTCTCACCTCGTTTTATCTGGATATACCCGTTACCGTGGACGAGCATATCTGTTACAGCCTGCTTGATGATATTGTACATGGACAATGTCTGGATGTTCTTGTCCCTGAAGATACGCTGTAACGGGTGGTGCTTCACAACTTCCCGGTGGCCGTGCTCATCCTCCTTTACAACACGTAAAGGCATGGAAGCCACAGCGTTAGATATAAGCTCGATACAGGCATAAACAGCCGATAGAGTGCGGTAAGAGTAGGCTTGGGTTAACAGTGCCTGAAATGAAAGAGGCTCCGCAGATGCACAGTTACAGTTGGCATCCTCGCTTGCCCGCTTGAAGTCAGCCGGTGTTAACTCAATGTATTTCTTCTTGTTTCTGCTGAAAATTCCCATTAGCTGAATATTGGTTATTTTAGTATTTATTAACAAAGTCAAAACTCCAAACTAACAACTTCCGTGTTATTGAACAACTGCTCAAACAGGTGCGCACTCAGTGCTTCAATCATTGCGATTACAGGGTCAATTTTCTTTACAGGATTGTCCCCGGCCTTGACAGGCTTGCAGTTACTGTATGAGTCAAACTTCAGTTCGCAGTTGGAGAAGCACCAGCGTATCAGCGGAGTGGCATGGATAATGCACTGCTGATTACGAACCTGGACTTCGAGTGCCTTGGTTCCTCTGTTAAAAGAACCTAAAGTTTGTGAAAAAGATTGAAGGATGTTGTCTCCGAAGTTTGCCACTGCCTGCTAAGTCCACGTTGTGGCATTCCACTCATCGTAAAATATTTTACAAATCGGGAAGTGATTGTTTATTTCCATCACGTCAGCTAATATTTCCTGATAGTTAACTGAGTTACCGCTAGTCATCTTCAAAATGCCCATTTTAATCCATGTATCATAAAGATGAGCGTTCTCAGTATCGAGTGCTGCCTGCGGCACCCAGGCCCAGGCATAGAAGATGTATTTGTCTGGATAATATGCCCTGTAATCGTTAGGCGGGAAGCAGACAGCGACAGCAGTCAGGTCGTTAACTGCGGAAAGGTCCACTCCCATATAACAGTATTCACCTTCAAGTTGCTGGAGATCGACAGGCTGCATCACCGGGTCGAGAACTTCCGGTGGCATCCAGATATTCTTTGCAGTTACAAAAATGTCAAGGTTTTTGATTTTGAAGTCGGTCTGCGTCGGCATATTGGTCATAGCCTCCCGACAACGTTCCTGAAGGAAGCGCATCTGTACAATATCACCTAACGACGGGTTTGACTTTATCCAGTTATCAGGGTCGTCCCATTTGTCGTCTGCATCCAGTTCGAAGAGTGCAAAGAACTTGTTATCTGGATGTTCCAATTCCCCGGAAAGCATTCTGTGGGCATTCTGCACTCGCTCGTAAAACGGGAAGCCGTCCATCAGATAACCGCCCGATGATATTATCATTCTGAGTGGATTTAACTTTGATGCTTGCCCGGAGGCGAGGACCTAATACATGTCATCCGATTTTGCAGCATGCATTTCATCTACGATGAATGCATCGGGGTTCAAGCCGTCGAGCGTGGAAGCCTCGCGGCTTACCGCCACTATCTGAGAATGAGTCAAAGTATAGATAGCTCTGTCCCTATATAACTGGAAATGCTTCTTTACTCCTGTATCCAGCGAACGGGCATATCCTGCAATAAACTTGTAACATATCTTTGACTGGTCTCTGGTGTTGGCTGCAAGGTATCCTGCATAATACGGCGATTTGGAGACAATCATGTCTGCAAGCAGTATGGCTGCTGAAAGAGCAGTCTTTGCATTCTTACGGCTGATAAAGAGGATTACTTCCTCAGTAACCCGCTTCTCGGGTTCGTCTTTGTAATAAAAACCGAATATGTTTGCGATAATCCATCTTTGGAACGGGAGCAGAATAAAAGGCTTGTTTGCGAAATGGCCCTCGAAGTGCTTCATGTGAGCGAACACTGCATCAATCTTGTCCAGTATATCTTCTCGGAACACCAAGTCATCACGTTCCAGCCAATTCAAAAAACGTTGGCAGGACAACATGATATACTGGCCGGATTTTATTTTACCGGCCACTACATCTTCCGCGTATTGGGTCCACTTATTCATACGATTCGATTTAAGGCCATTTAGAGGCTCTCTAAGAAGTTTTCTCCGCCGTCGCTTCCACTTGGTAAGCCCTTGATTTTTGACGCGGCCAGAGGCGAAATACCGAAGTTTTTCACCAACTTGTCCATCTTGTCGGCAATCTGGAGCATCAGGGAGAAGAGTTGGTTAACCTGGGTAAACTCCGCTTTGCCGTTACTCTTTTTCACTATAATATCATTTGACTGCCTGAACTCGTGGCTGCATTGCAGATAGCACAGGTACATATCATCTAATTGCCGGAGTTGTGCCACGAACTCAGCGGGAACTTTTCCGCCGTATTTTTGCTCGATTGATTTTTTTACGGCGTTGATATACGCTCTGCATTCTTTCTCGCACTTCTTCAGTTCTTGTTGTGTTAACATATTTTTGGTGTTGCGTTTGATTTTTAGTATTTATTGACTCCCCCCTTCGAAAATTTTTCTCCGGTTTAGGAAGGAAAAATTTTTGACAGTGGAAAAATTGCATAAAAATTGCATAAAAATTGAATATAGTCTCAAGAAATGCCGTTTGTGCGTGAAGTTGAC
>ODAI012014837.1_pt1 | contig 11256 bp, 8 predicted proteins | sample 1539321 | NCBI WGS metagenome assembly ODAI01 (sample SAMN02144231, study PRJEB22623) | gut metagenome | biome: sheep rumen | host: Ovis aries | place: New Zealand
AGTGATGTAATAGATATTGAATCAATTGCAAATATAGCACATAAGCATGCTATACCACTAGTAATCGATAATACATTTGGTACTCCATATTTAATTAGACCAATTGAATTTGGTGCTGATATAGTAGTTCATTCAGCAACAAAATTCATTGTTGGTCATGGTACAGCACTTGGTGGTGTAATCGTTGATTCAGGTAAGTTTGATTGGGAAAAATCAGGTAAGTTCCCTCAATTTGTTGAACCAAACCCATCATATCATCGCGTATCATTCACAAAGGCAGTGGGAGCTGCAGCATTCGCAGTATATATTAGAGCAATTTTACTTCGTGATACAGGAGCTGCAATTTCTCCAATCAATGCATTCGTTGCATTACAAGGATTAGAAACTCTATCACTTAGAGTAGAAAGACATTCTGAAAATGCAGCTAAGGTTGTAAAATTCTTAGCTTCTAATCCAAAGGTATTAAAGGTTCATCATCCACTTGTAAGTCAAGATAAGAGACAACAAGAATTATATAAGAAATATTTTCCTAATGGTGGAGGATCTATTTTCACATTTGAAATCAATGGTGATGAAGCACAGACTAAGAAATTCATTGATAATTTACAAATATTCTCATTACTTGCTAATGTTGGAGACGTTAAATCATTAGTAATTCATCCAGCATCAACAACACATGCTGAATTAAGTGATAAAGAATTAAATGAAGTAGGTATTTATAGAAATACAGTAAGAGTATCAATTGGTACAGAGCATATTGATGATATTATTGATGATATCAAAAATGCATTAGCTAGCATTTAACTTATAAATTGGGAGATTTAACATGAAAATAAATAAATTTTTTAAAACAATATTTGGTGGCCTAGCTATTGGAGCAACTGCTCTTGCAGTTACTTCATGCCAATCAAATAATAATGATAAAAATACAATATATTATTCATATGCTACAGGTAGTGCAAGAAGCGCAATAACACAAGTTGCAGATGAACTTGGCTATTTAAAGGATGAAGGAATAAAACTTAAATATGTAAATATTGGATTTACAGAGGCTTTTGCAGCATTAAAGAAAAACAGCAAGGAATTAGATATTTTATCTACAGGATTCCCTCAACACCTATCAGCAATTGCTCGTGGCGATGACCTAAGAATTATTGCAGGTACTGCATCTGAGGGTGGAGCTTTATTTACAGCTGAATCTAATTATGAAAAATTCTTAGATTTCAACAATTACAATAACATTAAAGTTGGTATGAAGGCTGATGAGCAAGCTTGGATTATTGGTAGACAATATATTAAAGAAAACTTCCCTGGTGTTGATTTATCAACAGTTACAGCTAAAATTTATGATACACCACTTTTAGCAGCTCAAGCAGCAGCTAAAAAGGAAATTGATGTCGCATTTATTTCTGATGGCGCAATGGCATCATATGAAACAAGTATTAAAGGCTTAAAGAAATTATATTGGACAGGTGAATTAGTTCCAAATTATGTATGTTGCCGTGAAACAACTACTCCAAAGAAAATTGAAGAAAAAAGAGATGCCTTTGTAAAATTAGAAAAGGCTAGAATAAGAGCTTGGGAATATATCGAAAATATTGATAATAGACAATCTGTATTAGAAAAGGTAGCACATTTCACTGGTCAAACAACAGAATTTGTTAACAATTATTTATTCAAAACTGCTTCAAAATTATCTGCTGATCCTAATAAGAAAGGCATTATCCAATATTATAATTCAGCTGCAGATATCGGCTTCTTTGGTGATGCTGATTTAAGTAAGGTACATATTGAAAATAACATTGATACTACAATTTATAAGGATGCCCTTGATTTATTAATCAAAGAAAATCCTAATAGTCAATATTTAAAAGATAAATTAGCATTATATAATGAACAAAATCTATAATGATTGAAAAATATATTAGTTCTGATGAATGTGGTATTAAAACTAATGTTTATGCAGTATCAAAAAATGGACATGATGTAATTATAATTGATACAGCATTTAATTTTGATGATATATATAATCAAATAATTGATAAATATAATATTAAAGCTATATTAATTACCCATTCACATATTGATCATATAGATGGCTTACAGCTATTTATAGGTAAGAAAACTCCAATCTATATGACAAAAGAAACTAAAGAGGCTCTTAGTAATTCAAGAGCCTCTTCATATTATATAATTGGAAAGGAAAGTCCATTTATTAATGTGGATTTAAATATTAAAGTAGTAGATGATAATGAGATAATTAAAGAAGCAGGTTACGACATTAAGGTTATTAAAACCCCAGGTCATACAAAAGGCTCTACAACATATGTAATAGAAGAGCTTAAAGCAATTTTTTCTGGAGATACATTATTCCCAGGACGTCATGGTATGACAACATATTATGGTGGCAATCATTTAGATATGATTAAAAGCCTAAAAAAAATATTTAAATATAATGATGAATTTACATTATATCCAGGTCATTATGAAAATACAAGCTTAAAGAATTTAAGATTCTTAAATGATTTAAATATTGAATTATTTCAATTTGGAAAAGGATTTAGAGTTGATACAAATGTATATTTAGTATCAAATGATAAGGATGCAATTATTTTTGATACATCATTTGAATTTGATAAGGTATTAAAAATAATAAATGATAGATATAATCTAAAAGCTATATTTATTACTCATTCACATATGGATCATATAGATGGATTGAAATATTTTATTGGTAAAGATATTCCAATTTATATGTCAGAAGAAACTGAAAGTCAAATATATGATAAAAAAATTACATCATATTATATGATTAATCAAGAACCACCATTTAAAAAGGGTGATTTAAATATTATTCATGTTAAGGATAATGATCTAATAGATATAATTGGTTATAAAGTTAAGGTAATATCTACACCTGGTCATCAAAAGGGTGCAACAACTTATAGTATAAAGAACGCATTATTTGATGGCGATACTATATTTAAGGGTCGTCACGCATGGACAACTTATCCTACCGGTGATGAAAATGATATGAAGGAATCACTTAAGAAATTATTAACTTATCCAAAAAATTATTATATTTATCCTGGTCATGATGACCTTACAACAGTAGAGGATTCATTATTTTTGTTAGATGAGTAGGTGATACTATGTCATATAAAATAGAAATAAAAAACGTGAACTTTGAATATGAAGGCAAAAAAAATAATTTTCCAGCACTAAATAATATAAATATAAATATTAATGAAGGAGAATTTATTTGCCTTTTAGGTAATTCAGGCTGTGGCAAATCTACATTATTATCTATATTAGCTGGTCTAAATAAACCATCAAGTGGAAAAGTATTAGTTGATGAAAAGGAAATACTAGGACCAGACATAGATAGAGCGGTTGTGTTTCAGCATTATTCATTATTTCCTTGGCTTACAGCAAAAGGTAATGTTTTATTTGGTATAAAACAATCAAAAAAGAAATATAGCAAGCAAGAAAGAAATGAGCTTGCAAACAATTATTTAAAATCAGTTGAATTATTTGAAGCAAAGGATAAATATCCAAACGAGCTTTCAGGTGGAATGAAACAAAGAGTCGCAGTAGCACGTGCATTAGCACTTGAATCAGATATATTATTAATGGATGAACCATTTGGTGCAATAGATCCAAAACTAAGATTAGAATTACAAGAATTAGTTTTAAAATTATCAAAGAATAATAAGAAAACAGTAATATTTGTTACTCATGATATAGATGAAGCTTTATTATTAGCAGATAGAATATTTGTTATGGAACCGGCAAAAATCAAAGAAGAATTAGTTGTTAATTTAAAATCTCCAAGAAAGAGAGAAGAATTAGTAAAAACATCTGAATATCAAGCACTATATCAAAAATTATTCTCATTATTCTACGATAGAATCAAAGAAGATATTTATGAGGAGACGATGCTATAATGAAAATAAAAGATTTTATAAAAGCAAGATTTGCATCGTTAAAATTCAGTGATGGTGGTTTTAAAAAATTACTATTAGGGTTTATTGTAGTTAATGTTTTATTTATCATTAATTTATTATTAGTTTTGTTTTTAACATATAAAACATCACATGAATATATTTATCCAAATACTACATATATAATATTTTTAATAATATTTGAAGTGTTTTATTTATTGATGTTCTTTATCAAAAAAAGAAAAAGTGTATCTGATTTATTTACAATATTGTTTTTATTCTTAATCATATGGGAAACTGCATATAAATTGGGATGGACAACTAATGATTTATTAATCCCATCTCCAGAAGGATTATTTAATATATATAAGGAAAAAACATCTGAAGTAACAAATGGTATATTTGCATCCTTAAAATTATTATTCTTCGGTATTTTAATTGGATTAATATTAGGTGTAATTATTGGATTACTTGCTGGATTTATTCCTCGTGTTAGAGAGGTTGTATCACCTATTGCAGGTATATTATCTCCAATTCCACCACTTGTTTATACTCCATATGTAGTAATGATTGCCCCGACATTCTATATCGCATCATTATTTGTTATATTTTCAGCTGTATTCTGGCCAACACTATCACAAACAATTAATAGTGTAAAATCAATTGACAAAAAAGTAATTGAGGCAGCCAGAACGATGGGTGTATCTACATTTGGAATGTTATTTAAGGTTATATTACCATATATTATTCCTGCAATTATTGTAGGATTATCAAGAAGCTTAAGATCAGCATTCTTGTGTTTAACAGGTGCCGAGATGCTTGGAGCAAGTGCTGGACTTGGTTTCTTTATTAAAATGTATGAAAGAAATTTAGATTTCAGAGCTATTTTAGCAGGAATATTAGTTCTTGCTGTAGTTGTATCTATAATTGATTTATTAGTTAGAAAATTGGAAAAGAGTATAGTTAAATGGAGCTATAATTAGGGAGTTATAATATGAAGGGTTATTATGATAATATAAATGATTTAATTGGAAATACTCCAATGATAAAACTAAATAATTTAAAAGAATATTTGGGACTAAAATCAAATATATTTGTTAAGCTTGAATATTATAATATTGGTGGTTCTATAAAATCTAGAATCGCTAAAAACATGATAGATTCTTTAGAAAAAGAAAATAAAATAAAAAAAGGTGATACAATCATTGAAGCTACAAGTGGAAATACAGGAATAGGCTTATCTCTTATTGCAGCTTCAAGAGGATATAAAAGTATCATAATAATGCCTGAAGGTGTTACATTAGAAAGAATTAAATTGCTAAAAAGCTATGGTGCACAAGTCTATTTAACTCCAAAGGAAGAATCGATGGAGGCATCAAAGAATTTAGCAATCAAATTAAATAATGAAATACCTAATTCATTTATTATGAATCAATTTGAAAATCCAAATAATCCACTTATGCATTATAATACAACAGGTCCTGAAATATATAAGGCACTTGGTAAAAAAATAAACTATTTCATTTCAGCTGTAGGTACAGGTGGAACAATTAGTGGTTGTGCTAAATATTTAAAAGAAAAAAATAAAAATATTAAGGTTGTTGGCGTAGAGCCTAAAAGTGCGAATGTATTAAACGATGGACAGTGGAAGCCACATAAGATTGAAGGTATAGGTGGAAAGATTGTATCAAAAAATCTAGATTTATCACTTATTGATATAATCTATGATTGTACAGATGAAGATGCTTATTATTATGCTAGATTATTGCCACAGGTCGAAGGAATAAGCATTGGAATTAGTGCAGGTGCTGCAATTGCTGCAGCTGTAGATGTCGCAAAAAAGAGTAATAAGGAAGAAAATATAGTGGCAATAATTCCTGATAGTGGAGATCACTATTTATCAGGAGATTTATTCGAAGTTGACTTAAGTCTTTTAAAAGCAAAATAAAAGTGCTATAATAAACATAGTAAATCAGTAGGAATGGGGTGAATTGAATGATATCGACAAAAGGAAGATATGCATTAAGAATGATGATTGATATTGCTTCATATTCAAATGGAAATCCAGTAACTTTAAAGGACGTATCACAAAGACAGGATATTTCAATTAAATATCTTGAACAAGTTGTATCGCTTTTAGTAAAAAGAGGATTCTTAATTAGTATAAGAGGTAATAATGGAGGATATTTATTATCGCGTGATGCCAAGGATTATACTGCTGGTGATATTATAAGATGTGCAGAAGGGACATTAGCTCCAGTATCTTGTTTACAAACGGATTGTAATTTATGTAAAAGAAAAGATATTTGTTCTACAATAGAATTTTGGAAAGGCTTATATAATGTAGTTAATAATTATGTGGATGGCATAACTTTAGAAGATTTAAGAAATAAAGAATTATTAAAAATAGGAAATGATTATAGTATATAAAAGGAAGGTAAAATAAAATGGGAAAAATATATAAATCAATAGTAGGACTAATTGGTCATACACCACTTGTTGAATTAGTTAATTACAACAAGGAAAATAATTTAGGAGCAACAATTATAGCTAAGGTTGAAGGCTTTAATCCAGCTGGATCTGTTAAGGATAGAGTTGCAAAATCAATTATTGAAGATTATGAAAAAAGAGGATTATTAAAGAAGGGTTCAACAATTATTGAACCTACAAGTGGAAACACTGGTATTGGACTTGCTGCAATAGCTGCTGCAAAGGGATATAGATTAATTATTACACTACCTGAAACAATGTCAGTTGAAAGAAGAAATTTAATTAAAGCTTATGGCGCTGAATTAGTATTAACTGATGGTTCAAAGGGAATGAAGGGTGCAATTGCAAAAGCTGAAGAATTAAAGAACGAAATTCCTAATTCAATTATTGCAGGACAATTTGTTAATCCAGCTAATCCAAAAGCACATTACGAAACAACAGGTCCTGAAATTTGGGATGACACTGAAGGCGATATTGATATTTTCGTTGCAGGTGTTGGAACAGGTGGAACAATTACAGGTGTAGGGAAATATTTAAAAGAAAAGAATCCTAAGATCAAAATTGTAGCAGTTGAACCAGCTACATCAGCTGTATTATCAACAGGTGTTGCAGGACCACATAAGATTCAAGGAATTGGTGCAGGATTTATTCCTGATACATTAGATACATCAATTTATGATGAAATTATTACTGTACCAAATGAAGATGCATTTAAAACTGGTGCTAGTGTTGTAAGATCAGATGGTGTATTTGTTGGTATATCTTCAGGTGCAGCACTTTATGCAGCTACACAATTAGCAAAAAGAGAAGAAAATAAGGGTAAGAAGATTGTAGTATTATTACCAGATAATGGTGATAGATATCTATCAACACCATTATTCCAAAAGGATTAATTAAAATGATTGAGTCTCGATGAGACTCTTTCTTTTATTATTAAATATAATAGTATATAATATAAATAAGATATGGGGGTGCTTATAATGGGACTATTTAAAAGAAAGAAAAAATATAATTCAAAATATGAAATTGGAGAATTTATTTCTTTTCATATGAATGATGATTTAAAGCACGGAGTAATTTTTAAAATAAAAGAAATAGATGGAAAAGTTTTTTACGATATAAAAGTTGGAGGAGAAGCGACTTGGCTTGCTAGAAATATAGCCGAAGAAAAAATAATTAGAAATAAACCTGACGGAGTTATTCATAATTCGTAATAAATCTTTTTATATAATAAAAAAACATTTATCAAAATAATTCACAAAAATTGCTTACAATTTATCGTTTTTATTCAGAAAAACTAAAAAAATGGCTTAATAGAGCCATTTTTTTGATGTTTAGAAATTAAACAAAAACAATACTTTAATTGTTGATAATTTAACATAAAAGTTTTATAATATTATTTGTAAAAAGATATCTCATTAGGAGGAATAAAATGAGCAAAGAAGTAAAAAGAATGGCCATAGACGGTAACTATGCAGCTGCATATTCTGCCTATGCATTTACTGAAGTAGCCGGAATTTATCCTATTACGCCATCTTCACCAATGGCTGAATACACAGATGAATGGGCTTCTCAAGGTAAGAAAAATTTATTTGGTATGCCTGTAAAGGTAGTAGAAATGGAATCTGAAGGTGGTGCCGCTGGTACAGTTCACGGTTCTCTAGAAGCTGGTGCTTTAACTACTACATATACAGCATCACAGGGATTATTATTAAAGATTCCTAATATGTATAAGATCGCTGGTGAGTGCTTACCTGGTGTTATCCATGTTTCAGCACGTGCTTTAGCTGCACAATCATTAGCAATTTTTGGTGATCATCAAGATGTTATGGCTTGTCGTCAAACAGGCTTCGCTATGTTATGTTCAAATTCAGTACAAGAAGTTATGGATTTAGCTGGTGTTGCACATTTATCTGCAATTAAATCAAGCATTCCATTCTTACATTTCTTCGATGGTTTCAGAACATCTCATGAAGTTAATACTGTTGAGCCAATTGATTACAAGGTATTCAATAGATTATTAGATAAGGAAGCTGTAGCTAACTTTAGAGCTGATGCATTAAATCCTGCACATCCTAAGACTCGTGGTACAGCTCAAAATGATGACGTTTACATGCAAACTCGTGAGTTACAAGCTCAAATGTATGATGGCGTTTATCCAGTAGTTGAAAAATACATGAAGGCTATTTCAAAAGCAACTGGTAGAAATTATCAACCATACCAATACTATGGTTCACCTGCAGCAACAAGAGTAATTATTGCTATGGGTTCTGTTAACCAATGTGCTGAGGAAGTAGTTGATTACTTAAGAAAGAAAGGCGAAAGAGTAGGTTTACTAGAAGTACATCTATATCGTCCATTCGTAGCAAAGAAGTTCTTAGCTGCATTACCTAAGACAGTTAAGAAGATTGCTGTATTAGATAGAACAATTGAACAAGGTGCTTTATATGAGCCACTTGCTCTAGATGTTAAGGCTGCATTCGCTAACGTTAAGAATGCACCAAAGATTGTTGCTGGTCGTTATGGTCTATCTTCAAAGGATACAACACCAGATATGGTAAATGCTGTATTTACTAACTTAAAGAAGGCTAGCCCTAAGGATCATTTCACTTTAGGTATTAATGATGATATTAGATATTCTTCATTAGAAGTTGGTGCTCCAATTGACGTTGCTGACCCATCAACTACAGAATTATTATTCTTCGGTTTAGGTGGAGATGGTATCGTTGGTGCTTGTAAGAATATTTCTAAGATCGTTGGTGACTACACTGATTTATATGCTCAATCTTATGCTGCATATGACTCAAAGAAGTCAGGTGGTTCTACAAGATTACATTTAAGATTCTCAAAGAACCCAATTCGTTCAACTTATTTAGTTAACCAACCTCACTTCGTAGCTTGTACAACTGATGCATATCTTGACAAGTTCGATATGATCGATGGTTTACGTGATGGTGGTACTTTCTTATTAAATACAGTTGTTGACAAAGACAACATTGAAAAGAGATTACCTAATAAATATAAGAGATTATTAGCTCAAAAGCATGCTAAATTATATATTATCAATGCTTATGAAGGTGCTAAACAAGCTGGCTTCCGTGCTGGTTTAGGTGTTAACACTATCATTCAATCAGCATTCTTCAAATTAAACCAAAATATTATGGATTATGAAGAAGCTAAGCAACATATGAAGGACTTCGCTACAAAGACTTACTCTAAGAAGGGTGCTGATGTAGTTGAACAAAACCATATGGCTATTGATCTTGGTGGATCTATGCCAGTTGAGGTTGAAGTTAAGGCTGAATGGGCTAACTTACAAGATGAAGTTAAGACTGTTGATATGAGCCGTCCTGCATTCGTTAGAGAAATCGCTGACGTTATCAATTCAATTAAGGGTGATTCATTACCACTTTCTACATTTGCTAAATTTGGTAAGGACTGCCATATGCCTCAAGGTACAGCTGCATTAGAAAAACGTGGTGTAGCTACTGCAGTACCTCTATGGGTATCTGAAAACTGTATTGGATGTAACTCATGTGCATTCGCTTGTCCACATGCATGTATCCGTCCATTCTTATGTACTGAAGAAGAAGCTGCTAAGGCTCCAGAAGGTGCACAATTCAAGGATTTAAAGCAATTTGCTGGTTATAAGTATACATTAGCAATCTCTACATTAGATTGTACAGGTTGTGGTGTATGTTTAACAGTATGTCCTGTTAATACAAAGAATGCAGATGTTAAGGAAAAACAACCACTTGTTGCTCACTCTATGGTTAAATCTAGAGCTGCAAAAGAAGAAGTTGTTGCTCAATATTTCTTAGATAACGTTCCTTACAGAGGAGATGTTGCAACTAAGAATGGTACATCAATTACTGCAAACTCAATTCAATTCAACCAACCATTATTCGAATTCTCTGGCGCATGTGGTGGATGTGGTGAAACTCCATATGTTAAGGCTGTATCACAATTATTCGGTGATAGAATGATGGTAGCTAACGCTACAGGTTGTTCATCAATTTATTCTGGTTCATATCCATCTTCACCATATACAACTAATGCTGAAGGTAGAGGACCAGCTTGGGCTAACTCATTATTCGAAGACAATGCTGAATTCGGATTCGGTATGAGAATGGCTGTTGAAACATTACGTGATAGATTACAAACAGTAATGGCTCTTAACGAAGATAAGATGCCTGCTGAAGCTGCTGCTCTATGCAAGGAGTGGAGAGAAAATAGAAAATCTGGCGCTAAGACTAAAGAATTAGCTCCAAAGATTGTTGCTGCAATGGAAGCTATTGATAAGCCATTCGCAAAAGAAATCTTATCATTAAAGGATTACCTAGTTAAGGTTTCTCAATGGATCATCGGTGGTGATGGTTGGGCTTACGATATCGGTTATGGTGGACTTGACCATGTAATCGCTAATAACCAAGATGTTAATATCTTAGTTGTTGATACAGAAGTTTACTCTAACACAGGTGGACAAGCTTCTAAGTCTTCAAGAACTGGTGCTATCGCTAAGTTCGCTGCAGCTGGTAAGCCAACATTCAAGAAGGATTTAGCTTCAATCGCTATGTCTTATGGTCATGTTTATGTAGCTACAGTATCTCATGGTTATAACCAAAACCAAGTAGTTAAGGCTTTAAAAGAGGCTGAAGCTTATGATGGTCCATCAATCGTTATCTGCTATGCACCATGTATCGCTCATAACATTAAGAAGGGTCTATTCATGTCTCAAATGGAAGCTAAGAAGGCTACAGAATGCGGATATTGGCCAACATTCAGATTCAATCCTGATCTTGCAAAAGAAGGAAAGAACCCA
>ODAI013272272.1_pt1 | contig 11256 bp, 5 predicted proteins | sample 1539321 | NCBI WGS metagenome assembly ODAI01 (sample SAMN02144231, study PRJEB22623) | gut metagenome | biome: sheep rumen | host: Ovis aries | place: New Zealand
CTTCTTTCTGAAGTTTCTGCAGATTTTCTTCCTTGGCAGAAAGACTCTGTTCCCTGCGCTCCAGCTGCTCGACCTTATTGTCGATCTGCTCTTCCCTCTGCTGAATCCTGCGCTCATTTTTCTGAACTTCGTTTCTTCTGTTCTGGATTTCCTTTTCGAGTTCGTTCTTGGATTTGAACGTCTCCTCACGGATCTCCAGCATAGCTTCACGCTTTTTGGATTCTGCTTCACGAAGGGCTTCGTCGATAATAGCTCTCGCCCTTGCTTCTGCGCTGTCTACCTTGATCGCATCCTGCTTCCTGTGGTTGCTGGAAGTGACATACCAGGTAAGGGGAACTGCTGCTGCCAGAGTAAGAATCACTGCAATAATGATTCCTATAGCCATACAGGAGCACCTCCATATTCAATTGAACTGTTTGCTTTATTGTATAGAATACATATAAAAATACACCCGATTTCCAGACAACAACGGAATATTAACTGCATTCTAACGAACAAACTTACAACAAATTGATTCTAATCTTAATAAGTGCACATGTCAAGTCATTCCTGAACGGGCGTTTTGTACAAAATCCTATTATTTTTTGCTTTCTCATGCTTTCCCGGCGGCAATTTGCACCAAAAGCCATCTCTTCAGAACCGTCCGCCAAGGGAAACAGGATCTTTCCGGGCGGTGTCAGTAATCATCTCTGCCGCCTGTCATGCGCCGGATCAGATCAGCAGGATATCCCTTTCTGTGCAGAAAAGCCATGGTCTTCTGCCGCTCTTCATAGCCGGCTTCACCGGGATCAAATCCCCTTTTCTTTAAAAGACGCATCACCTGCTGACGCTGCGCGTCCTCCAGATCTTCCTCTTCAGCAAACTCGGCAAACACTTCTTCAATATCTGTTTCGGAGATTCCTTTTCCTGCCAGATCTCTGATGATCCGGAGTCTGCTTCTGTCCTGTATATGGCTTCTGATATAGCTGCGGGCAAAGCGTCTGTCATCCAGATAGCCGGCTTTCTGCAGCTTTCCGACAGCCTCTTCCACAATGGAGTCGGGAAATCCTGCCTCGATGAGCTTTTCCCGGAGACGGCATTCGGAATAATCTCTGGTCCCCAGAAGCGTACCGCACCGCTGCATACAAGCCGACCGCAGAGACTGCATGATCTGTGTATAGGTATCCTCAGACAGTTCCTTCCCCTCTGCAAAGCCCAGACGGGCGGCTTTCAAAGACGGGAAAAGAAAGCTCTCTCCGTCATCCAGCGTCACTCTTATCCTGCTCCTGCCGGAACAGGATGGGCCGCTCTCCCCGCTCCTGCGGCGTGTCTTTGCCGCGATCTGTTCGATAGAAAGAATTACGTGCAAAATCTTCCCCCTGTGGTCAGACCGGGCCGGATCGGCACCATGCAGTCAGTCTGCACAGTCCCTTGCCGGCCCGGGTAATAATATTCCTACAGTAATGATGTTGAGGTCAAAAGGTGGTTAAGTGAACACCGTCTCGTCAAGCTGCACAAACGCCTTGGGCACGCTCTCGCTCTACCCTCGCCGGCAACGGTACTGAGGCCGCTAAAAACCAGCGGCCAAGTACCTGGCACGCAGCATCTCCTTCGGAACTGCGCAAGGCCCTTCGGCTGTTTGTGCAGCTTGACGAGACTCAGAGCATTGGATACCTTTTGACCTTTACATCACAGTAATTGTATCTAAATATATCTATAATAATTGCAATAAGGATTAAAAATGTAATAAGGATTTAAACGAAAATGATAATCAGGACTTACTCCTCATCCTTTTCCGCCTTATCCTCTGAGGAAACAGGAATCTTTGCTCCGTCGGGATCGAGATTATAATGCTCACGGACCTTGCGGTCAATCTCGGCAAGCAGTTCCGGGTGATCCAGAAGGAACTGTTTGGAATTCTCACGGCCCTGTCCGACACGATTGCCCTCATAGTTGTACCAGGCACCGCTCTTATTGACAATATCACAGCTCGCCGCCAGGTCCAGAACATCTCCTACATAGGAGATACCCTTGCCGTACATAATGTCAAACTCTGCCTCTTTGAAAGGAGGCGCGATCTTGTTCTTCACGATCTTGACCCTTGTGCGGTTGCCGATACTCTCACCGCTCTGCTTGAGGGTCTCGATCCTGCGCACATCCATACGGACAGAAGCATAGAACTTGAGCGCGCGTCCTCCGGTGGTCACTTCGGGATTGCCGAACATGACACCGACTTTCTCACGCAGCTGGTTGATAAAGACGACCGAGCAGTTGGATTTGCTGATCACAGCCGTAAGTTTGCGCAGTGCCTGTGACATCAGACGCGCGTGAAGGCCCACGTGTGAGTCACCCATGTCTCCGTCAATTTCCGCCTTTGGAACAAGAGCTGCCACAGAGTCCACGACAACAATATCGATCGCGCCGGAGCGGACCATTGTCTCGGTAATCTCCAGTGCCTGCTCACCGCTGTCGGGCTGGGAAATATAGAGATTGTCAATATCAACACCGATATTCTTTGCATAGACAGGGTCCAGGGCATGCTCCGCGTCAATAAATCCCGCAATGCCGCCCCGTTTCTGCACCTCCGCGATCATATGCAGGGTGACAGTTGTCTTGCCGGAGGACTCGGGTCCGTAGATTTCGATGATCCTGCCGCGCGGGATTCCGCCCAGGCCAAGAGCGATATCAAGACTCAGGGATCCGGTGGGAATCGTCTCGACATTAAACTGTGCGGCGGGGTCGCCGAGCTTCATGACCGCGCCTTTGCCAAACTGTTTCTCTATTTGTGAGAGCGCTGCATCCAGCGCTTTCTGTCTGTCATCTTTTGCAATAGCCATTTATCTGTCTCCTTTAAAATTCAGAACATCTGTTCGCTTTATCAGTATAGCATTCCGTCTTACGGCCTGCAAGTATTTTTTTATGAGTTTTTATGGCCGGTTTTTTATGGCATTTTCCTGCATTCGGCCATAGTCCCCTGTCTGCAGACATATACGAGCTTTCATAGCTTTTATGATCAATCATCGCCTTTACAGCCATATTGTCTCTGTTTTCGGAGATTTTTTACAGATTCCCCTTTTTACGGACTCTGCAGCCGGAATCCTGTACTGAAGTAAAAAAAAGAGACGCACGCAAAAAATCCCGATCGATCTTCTGCGTCCGACTCCCTGATCATCAAATATAGTACGACTGTTCCACTGTGTTTTGTCTGTTCAGAATGGACTTTCAGTATAAAACAAAGTTCGATTCCGGTCAATGACCTCCTTCTGCAGACGCCGCAGAGTTTTTCAGCGATTATTGCCGCGGCTTTTACAGAAAATTTTTACAAATTACAGAGGCTGGACATCCAGGTCCTCGATCCTTCCTCCTGTCAGCCGCACGGCCTCCTCGATCTGTTCTGCTGTCACCTCGCCTTCGCCTGCCAGCTCCATGGGTGTAACTTTCCTTCCCAGTTCAGCCGCCAGTTCCCGCGCCTTGTCCGCTACCAGATTGACCAGATCCTCCATCTGCCTGTCCTGCGCATGGTCATCCAGCATCATGGAGATCAGATCCTCCATGCTGTCCATGATCCTCCTGCCGAGCTCGCCTTCCACCTCCTGCGGGCTCTCCAGATACCCCAGGAGCCTGACTCCTGTCACCAGAGCCTCGTTGCCCGCGCCGATCAGTTCCTCAATACTGACGCCCTGACCCGCGTAGAGATGCGCAATATCCACAACAGCCTTCATCATCTGCTCCGACAGTTCCTTCTGCGCGGAATGTTCTCCCGCCATGGCGGAAATCTTCACCGCCTCCAGGACAGAGTCGGAAAGCTCCGGAATATCACTCAGCATTTCCAAATAGGAGGTCAGAAAGTCCTTTTCCTCATGGGGGAGCGCATCCAGATCGCCCGCCTGCGTGCCCACGACGATTTTGTGCGCCTTCAGATATCCCTCCACCTGTTCGAGCTGGCTTTTTTCCAGAGAAAGGGAATCGAAAATCTCCTCGATCTCATCTCTGGAAATCCTTCCGCCGTTCCCTCGCGCCTGCTTCAGGGTCTCCTGCAGCAGAGACAAAAATTTCTGCTCTTTCTGAATAATAGAATTCTCCATCAATAGTGATCCTTATGTAATACTTACTATGTACTACTTACAATGTAATACTTGCATCAATTGCAGTCCTTACATCAATTACAATCCCCGCATACAATTGCAATCCTTACATTCAATTAATCTCTGCATCTGCACAGCAATGTACAGCAGCCTCCGCCGCGCAGCAAAACGGCTCCCACTGCCCAGTATCAGCTACCGCTGCATCATGTGCGGAGTCTCTCCTTTTTTGACATGAACATGTGAAAAAAGATGATCCTGGCAGTATTCCAGCCCTCCCTCGCATTTGCTGCAATAACGGAATTCAAGAGTCTCGCCGTCCTTTTCAGTGCGTCCGCAGATGGCACAGCGATGAATAGAAGTCTTTCCCTGTACACTCTTTTTTCCCTCCGCGACTGAGCGGCGGAACTTCTGTCTCCTGCGGACCTGGCCGGGGGACAGACTCATCCAGCTTCGGGAGCGGATAAACAAAAGGACTACGTTAAGCAGAGCGGCCGCAATGACAAAGCGCTCTGCGTTGTTTCCCGAGATCATGCTCATGATCAGGAAGCCGGCGTCGATCCAGCCCAGATATTTGACCTTGATCGGCAGAATGAAAAGCAGATATACCTGTGCTTCCGGGAATGTCAGGGCAAAAGCAAGGAAAATCGACATATTGATATAATATGTACTGAAATACCCTGCGCCCCGTCTGGTCAGCGTCGCAAGCTCAAGGCCCGAATAACCGCTGACGCGCAGGAAAAGAGTCCACAGGAAAGCGCTCAGGACCGTCAGAATGATTCCCAGAAAGATATAGACATTGTACTTGTAATCTCCCCATACCCGTTCAAGGGCAGTACCGATACTATAGTAAAAATACAGCATGATCGCGACAAAAAAGAGATTGCCGCCTACTTCCGGCGGCACTAAAAGCCAGGTGATCACCCGCCAGAACTGCCCGTTGAGCAGGGCTGTCATATCCAGCACCAGATAATTGAAAATCTCCGGCCGCACGAAATACAGCACATAGCCGATAATATATAGGATCACAAGCTTCATCGACAGACTGCTGACCGCATATTTGCCGAATTTTTTTTCAAAATTACTCATCCGATTCCTCCGGGACCAGTGTCATCTTTGTATGATGATCCGCCTGATTGTTTTACAGCATTTTATCATCAGCTTCCCCGATTGTAAATGCCATGCTCTTCCGCGCATGCAGGCATCCGGATCGCATCCGGATCTGCTCAGTCAGTCTGCTCAGCTCTGCTCTCAGTCCATCTGCTGCTCTTCTTCTGCTTTTCTGTTTTTCTTCTGCTTTTCTTCTTTTCTGCTGCTCTTCTATTCAGCTTCTAATCAGCGTGTCCCGCCCGTCCGGTCATTGATTTTTATCCCTGTTTCCATTATAATCATAAATTCAGAATTAATTTACCTGATGCTTCTAAATCTACTTGAAAGGAGTAACCGGCTTTGATTTCAAAAGACTATACACTTGGAATCGATATCGGATCCACGACGGTCAAAATCGCCATCCTGGATCCTTCTTATAAAATCATGTTTGCCGACTACCGCAGACATCACGCGGACATTCAGGGAACTCTTCGCGGTCTTGTTCAGGACGCCCTGGCCAGGCTGGGGGATATCACGATCCACCCGGTCATCACAGGTTCCGGCGGACTGACCCTGGCGACACACCTTCAGGTACCCTTTGTCCAGGAAGTAGTCTCGGTCTCCACCGCTCTTGAGAAAATTGCTCCCAAAACCGATGTCGCGATCGAACTGGGAGGAGAAGACGCTAAGATCATCTACTTTGAAAACGGCAGCATCGAACAGCGAATGAACGGTATCTGTGCAGGCGGCACAGGCTCCTTTATCGACCAGATGGCCAGCCTTCTGCAGACTGATGCGGCAGGGCTTAACCGCTATGCCCGCGGATACCGCTCTCTCTACACCATCGCTGCGCGCTGCGGTGTCTTCGCCAAATCCGACATTCAGCCCCTGATCAATGAAGGCGCCACAAAGGAAGACCTGGCCGCCTCCATTTTCCAGGCTGTCGTCAACCAGACTATAAGCGGACTTGCCTGCGGCAAGCCCATCCGCGGCCACGTCGCGTTTCTGGGCGGCCCCCTGCATTTCCTTCCGGAGCTCAAGGCATCCTTTGTGCGCACCCTCAATCTCGACGACGAACACACCATAGATCTGGATAATTCCCACCTGTTCGCCGCCATGGGCAGCGCCATGAACGCACACGAAGACAATCATGTCCTCCTCTCCGAGATGGCGGACCGTCTGTCCGGACAGCTCCACATGGAGTTTGAGATCGGCCGTATGGATCCTCTCTTTGCCAATCAGGAAGAGTATGACGAATTCTGCCGCCGCCACGAGAAGGCACGCGTCACTCGCGGGAATCTGGCCGATTACCACGGAAACTGCTTTCTGGGGATCGACGCGGGCTCCACGACGACCAAGCTTGCCCTCGTCGGTGAGGACGGCTCTCTTCTTTATTCATTTTACAGTAATAACAACGGCAGCCCCCTCATGACTGCCATTTCGTCAATGGCCGAGATCCACCGCCTGCTCCCCGCAGACGCCAGAATCGTCCGCAGCTGTTCCACCGGCTACGGCGAGGCCCTGCTCAAGGCAGCCTTTCTTCTGGATGAGGGTGAGGTCGAGACCATTGCCCATTATTATGCCGCCGCCTTCTTCAACCCCGAGGTAGACTGTATCCTCGATATCGGCGGCCAGGATATGAAGTGCATCCGCATCAAAAACCATGCGGTCGACAATGTCCTTCTCAACGAAGCCTGTTCCTCCGGCTGCGGCTCTTTCATTGAGACCTTCGCCAAATCCCTCAATTTTTCCGTACAGGATTTCGCAAAGGCAGCTCTGTTTGCAAAGCATCCCATCGATCTGGGAACACGCTGCACCGTTTTTATGAACTCCCGGGTCAAGCAGGCACAGAAAGAGGGCGCAGATGTCTCGGATATCTCCGCGGGTCTGGCCTATTCTGTCATCAAAAATGCCCTGTTCAAGGTCATCAAAGTCTCCGATGCCTCCCAGCTGGGCAAAAATATCGTTGTCCAGGGCGGCACCTTCTATAACGATGCCGTTCTCCGCAGTGTTGAGACCATCTCAGGCGGACAGGTCATCCGTCCCGACATCGCAGGTATCATGGGTGCCTTCGGCGCTGCCCTGATCGCCCGCGAGCGTTATACCGGCAGACAGAAGACCACCATGCTCTCCTTCGACGAGATTGAAAATCTCCGCTTTGAGACCACCCTCACAACCTGCGGACGCTGCACCAACAACTGCCGTCTCACCATCAACCATTTCCTGCGCGGAGAGAGTGCGGATATGGATGAGAACGCCTCTGTTTTTGAGGAGACAGTCCCTGTTACCGGCGAAGGTATCACTCATAGAAAAGATTCCGGTCTGGCTGCCCGGGCCCTGGAGACAGGACGCGGCGTCGCAGACCGCGCAAAGGGTTCCGCCCTTGAGACTGCGGAACGCGCCGCAAAGGCGATCGAAGAAAGTGCCATCGGCGGCGCTGCCACCAGAGCACTCGAGACTGCAGGACGCGCCAAAGACTCTGCTCTCGAGACCGTGGGACGCGCCAGAGACTCTGCTCTCGAGACCGTGGGACGCGCCAGAGAATCCGCGCGTGAGACTGTGGGACGCGCCAAAGACTCTGCTCTTGAAACTGCGGGACGCGCCGCAAAAGCCCTCGGTGTGGAATCCGGCGCCGACGGAATCTCCAGAGCTGCCGGCCTTTCACAAGAGGAAAAGAAGGCTGACGAAAAGAAGTCTGCGGAAAAGAAGACAAAAGAGGGTAAAAACATCAGAGAGGGCAGAAAAGACAAAGCCGTCTTCTCGAAAAAAGAATCTCCCGCCCCTGCACAGGAGCGCCTGTTTATCTCCGGAAACCGCTGTGAGAGAGGTCTTGGCAAGGATACAGCCCAGAACAACATGCCCAACCTGTATAAGTACAAGCTGGGCAGGATTTTCGGTTATCGTCCCCTGCCCAAAGACCAGGCTCCCCGGGGAACCGTCGGTATCCCCCGCGTTCTGAACATGTATGAGGATTATCCCTTCTGGGCGACCTTCTTTACCAGGCTCGGCTTCCGCGTGGTCCTCTCGCCGCTCTCGACCCACAGGATCTACGAGATGGGCATTGAATCCATCCCCAGCGAGTCCGCATGCTATCCCGCAAAGATCGCGCACGGACACGTCATGTGGCTCATTGAAAAAGGTGTGGACTTTATTTTCTATCCATCCCTTTTCTACGAGCGCAGGGAATTTTCCTCCTCGGACAATCATTACAACTGCCCGATCGTCACATCCTATCCGGAAAACATCCGAAACAACGTGGAGGAGATCACCGACGGCAAAGTCAAGTTCCGAAATCCCTTCATGGCCTTCACAAGCGTTCACACTATCGCGAGCGCCATGGAGAAGGAATTCGGTGATGAGATTCCAGCAGAGGAAATCCGCGCCGCCTGCCAGGCAGGCTGGGAGGAACTTGAACAGTCCCGCAGGGATATACGCAAAAAGGGCGAAGAAGTCCTCAAATTCATTGAGGAGAACCACATCAAGGGCATTGTCCTGGCAGGACGCCCCTACCATATTGATCCCGAGATCAACCACGGAATACCGGAGATGATCACCTCGTACGGTATCGCTGTACTCTCCGAGGATTCCATCTCACACCTCTCCACGCCGGACCGTCCTATAACGGTCCTGGACCAGTGGATGTATCACTCGCGCCTGTACGCCGCCGCCAACTACGTGCGTCTGCGCGATGATCTGGAGTTGATCCAGCTCAACTCCTTCGGCTGCGGCATTGACGCCGTCACGACGGACCAGGTCAACGATATCCTGGCTGGCTCCGACAAGATCTACACCTGCCTGAAGATTGACGAGGTCAATAACCTGGGAAGCGCCCGTATACGCGTCCGCTCCCTGATCGCGGCCATCCGTATCCGGGATGAAAAAAACACTAAGCGCAGCATCCGCTCAACGGCCATCAAAAAAGTGCCCTTCACTGTGGAAATGCGCAAAAGCTACACCATCCTCTGCCCGCAGATGTCGCCGATCCACTTCGACCTGCTCGAGCCGGCTGTGCGCGCCTGCGGCTACAATCTCGTCGTCCTGCCCAATGACAACCGCCGGGCAGTTGACTTCGGTCTCAAATACGTCAATAACGATGCCTGCTATCCGTCCCTCTTTGTCGTCGGGCAGATCATGGAGGCTCTCGATTCCGGTAAATATGACCTCAACAGGACTGCTGTCCTGATGACCCAGACGGGCGGCGGCTGCCGCGCTTCCAATTACGTCGGTTTCATACGCCGCGCACTGACCAAGGCCGGCATGGGCCAGATTCCTGTCGTCTCCGTCAATATGTCGGGTCTGGAGGAGAACCCCGGCTTCAAGCTTGACCTCAAGCTGATCACCCGCGCAGCCTACGCAGTCGTCTTCGGCGACGTCATGATGCGCTGCGTCTACCGCATGCGGCCCTATGAGCTTAAAAAAGGCCATGTAGAGGCCAAACATCAGAAGTGGGTCCGGATCTGCACCGACTTCCTGACAAAGACAAACGGCCTCAACCTGCCCAAGGTACAGCGCCTTGCCATTCAGATGATCCGTGACTTCGATGCCATCCCGATCCGGGAAGAGCGAAGGCCCCGTGTCGGTATCGTGGGCGAGATCCTCGTCAAATACGCCCCTGCGGCCAATAACTATCTGGTAGACCTCCTCGAACAGGAGGGCGCTGAGGCCACTGTCCCCGACCTGATGGGATTCATGCTCTACTGCTTCTACAATCAGGTCTATAAGGCAGAGCACCTGGGCACAAGCAAGAAAACCGCCAGAAAGAGCAACCTGGGTATCCATGCCATCGAAGCTGCCCTGAGGCCTATCTACCGCGCTTACGAGAAGAGTGTACACTTTGAGGCGCCCGCCAGTATTTATGATCTTGTAAAATTTGCAGAACCAATCGTCTCCATCGGAAATGAGACCGGCGAAGGCTGGTTCCTGACAGGTGAAATGGTCGAACTCATCAAGGACGGCGTAGAGAACATCGTCTGCATCCAGCCCTTCGGCTGCCTGCCCAACCACGTAGTCGGCAAAGGCGTCATCAAAGCCATCCGCAGGGAATACCCTCTGGCCAATATTGCCGCCATCGATTATGATCCGGGCGCCAGCGAGGTCAACCAGCTCAACCGCATCAAGCTGATGCTGGCCACCGCACAGAAGAACATGGAGAAAAAGAAGGCCGGCCTCATTCCCGGCACCGGCACAGGGGCAGGAACAGACTCCGACACAGCCTCCAATGACCGGATCGCCATGGAGACCGCTCCCGAGATCGACAGCGATAACGCTTTCATCGGCTGCGTCCCCGGGACAAACAACCATGTAAGCGGCACAAAAGACACAGGCATAGAAAAATCTCCGGCTCATAACAGCAGAAAAGGCTCCGGCTCCCGCCGCAAAGGGCACGGACTTGCCGGCCTGTTCCGCAGAAAGAGCAGATAAAAAAGCCGGAAGCTGATCCGCTGATCCAATAGCGGATCTGCATATCCAGTCATGATTCCGCAAACCCAATATGGAATCTGCGAATCCAATCTTGAATCCGTAAACCTAATTGTGAATCCGCAAATACTGTCCTGAATCCTCGATTCAAAAGAGACACAGGGACTGGCCGCAAGGTCCGTCTCCGTGTCTCTTTTCATGTCTGTTCCGGGTATCCCCTTTGAGATTTCCTGCTTGTTATTTCCCTTTGAGATTTCCCGTTTGATATTTCTCGTTTAGATTTCCCTTTGAGGTTTCCCGTTGAGATTTCCTGTCGTTTTAGATTTACTGTTTAGTGTTTCCATTTGAAATTCCTATAAAACAAAAAAGCCGCCTTTCGGCAGCGGCTTTGAATCAGCGTCTTTGAATGATCTGTAAAAATACGCAGACAAAAGGAAGAGTATTCATCTGCCGTCTTTTCCAACGGTCTTACTTCGACGAACACTCTTCCTTAGCTAACACCATCCAAGGGACTTATCCTCCTTTATTGGTTGGCTTTCCGCTCTCTTTCCTCTTCATCCTGTGTACTGATTGTACTGTGATGTCCGCATTCAGATCTACGCTGCACACTCAGGTGCTTTCTCCGGATCTACAACCTGCTTCCTGGATTACGACTCCTTTCGAAACTTACCTCTCATTCACTATCCTC
>ODAI010024614.1_pt1 | contig 11255 bp, 9 predicted proteins | sample 1539321 | NCBI WGS metagenome assembly ODAI01 (sample SAMN02144231, study PRJEB22623) | gut metagenome | biome: sheep rumen | host: Ovis aries | place: New Zealand
AAATAATCAAATATTTTTTAGAAAGGATTGAAAAATATAATCCTGCTATAAATGCCTTTGTATATGTCAAAGCCGATTATGCTCTAAAAAAAGCAGAAGAGCTTGAAAAACGACTGGCTGCCGGCGAAAACTGCGGGCCCTTTGCAGGAGTTCCCTTTGCCCTCAAGGATTTTCTTCCAAATAAAAAAGGCTGGTCCAGCTCTCATGGCGGAGTTGCCTGCCTTGTTTCCGATGACGAAACAGATTCTGTCTTTTGTTCCGCTATGGAAAAAGCTGGCGGCATTGCCATCGGAAAAACAAACGCCCCTGCCTACGGCTTTAGAGGAACCACAGATAACCTTATGTACGGCCCGACCTCCACTCCCTTTAATCTTAAGTATAATTCAGGCGGCTCAAGCGGTGGAAGTGCCGCGGCAGTTGCAGCCGGCCTTGTTCCAATTGCAGAAGGCGGCGATGCCGGCGGCTCCATCAGAATTCCTGCAAGCTTCTGCAGCCTCTATGGCTTTAAGGCCGGCGTCGGAAGCATTCCCTCTGTGTGTCGGCCAGATGCCTGGAGCGCAACCCACCCACTTTGCTTCAACGGCGGACTTACAAAATGTGTAGAAGACGCAGCAATCCTTTTAAATTATATGAGTTATGAAGATAAACGCGACCCCTACAGTCTGCCAAAGCAAGCTGATTTTTATAAAGAAGTCGAAAATCGACCTTCAAAATTAAAAATTGCCTTTACCGAAGATTTTGGCATTTTTGAAGTTGAATCAGAAGTAAGACAGCTGGTAAGAAAAGCTGCCGAAAGGTTTAATATAATAGAAGGAATTAGTCTTGAAGATTACAAATTTGATTTTCATCATTCTTCAAATAAAATGGCTGAGCTATGGTGCAAGGGAATTACAATTGACTGCGCCTTGGACTTAAATCACCTTAAAGAAAAGGGCCTTGACCTCTTAAAAGACCACGCCAAAGATTTTCCAGATGAGTTTATATATTGGAAAAAAATTGTCGACAAGCTTGGAATTGAAGACCTGTATGAATTTAATCTGGTTCGCACCGATATTTTGGATCAGTTTGAAAAATGCTTTGAAAATTATGATTTAATACTCTCTCCGGTCACCTGTGTTTCTTCTATAAAGAATTCAGAAGACCGCAACACAAAAGGCCCTGACTCAATTAACGGAAAAAAAATTGAGCCGCTAATCGGCTGGACAGAAACTTTTCTTGCAAACTTTACGGGAAATCCGGCCGCCTCAATTCCGGCAGCCTTTTCTTCTAAAAACATTCCAGTCGGAATCCAGCTTATCGCACCTCGCCACCAAGACCTTCTCCTACTTCAGGCCTCCCGCGCCTACGAAAAAGCCTTCCCCTGGCAGGACAAACTAATAAAGAGACTTAATATTGACCAACAAAGCCGTTTTCTGATATAATATTATCCATTATCGGGCCATTAGCTCAGTGGTTAGAGCAGAGGACTCATAATCCTTTGGTCCTAAGTTCAAGTCTTAGATGGCCCAATAGTTTCGTAACGAAGTGAGAAACTATATGTAAATCACTTCATTAAGGCCAAACGGCGCGGATGCGACGTATGGCCCATGTGTAGAAGCCAGATTGTGAGCAGTGCGGAGCAATCTGGCTTCGGTGTTTAACAGAAAACTTCTGAAAGAAGTTATCTTACTTCCCATTTTGCGAAAGCAGAATGGGGTTTATTTTTATAATTTCCTATAGCCAAACGACGCGAAGCGACGTATGGCCCATGTGTAAGCTCATTTTTTGCTAGCAGTGCGGAGCAAAAAATGGCGGTGTTTTTTACAACCTATTTGTATACTTCCCAGGTTGTTTTTACCAGGGTGTCAACATCACTGTATTTTGGTTCCCAACCAAGAAGCTCTTTTGCAAGCTTTGAAGTTGCATAAAGACATGCGGGATCACCAGGACGGCGTGGAACATCTTCTGCAGGAATTGGCTTACCTGTAATTTTGCGGGCAGCGTCGATAATTTCTTTTACAGTAGTTCCCTTTTCTGTTCCCAGGTTCAGCTTCAAACTCTTATTATTCTTAGCAATATAATCCAAAGACATAACATGAGCACGAGCCAGGTCTGTAACATGAACATAGTCGCGGATACAAGTTCCATCGCGTGTATCATAATCATTTCCAAAAATCTTAAGTTCGCGCTGACCAAGAGCTGCTTCCATTACGCGTGGCAAAAGATTTTCAGGCTTCTGTTCAAGTCCACGGATTTCTCCATCAGGATCATAACCGGCAGCATTAAAATAACGCAATGCAGCAAACTTAAGACCTTTAAGCTGGTCGTACCAGTCCATAAACTCTTCAATCTTGAGCTTTGTAAAGCCATAGTAGTTGATTGGCTTCTGAGGATGATTTTCATCAATCGGAAGGTACTGAGGTTCACCAAAAGTTGCGGCAGAAGAAGAGAAAATCATAATCTTGCAGTTGTGCTTTACAGCTGCATTCATAATGTTCAAAGTTCCAGTGATATTATTGATAGAATACTTTTCTGGAGTCACCATAGATTCTCCGGCAGCCTTGAATGCAGCCAGATGAACAAAAGCGTCAAAACCACGCTCAAAAGCCTGATCCAAATCGCGCTCAATCAAAATGTTTCCATAAATAAATTCGTTTTTAGGAAAAAGATTACAACGAAGTCCACTAGAAAGGTTATCAAAAACAGTAACTTCGTGACCTGCCTTCATCATCTCTTTTACAACATGGCTTCCGATATATCCGGCACCACCAATTACTAAAACTTTCATAAAAGCCTCCAGCTCATTAAAGTATATATTTTAGTCCTTTTTATAAATTGCAATTGCAATATAAGGTTTATCAGACAATTGTGTCTGTCTAACCCAAAAAGCTTCATAAAGAGAAAAAGCTTCCGGAACCTCTAGCTCAGACAAAGCAATTTCAGCCTGATCAATATTTATGCCCGCAGCAGAAAGAGCAAGAAGCTCTTTATCAGCAAGCTCCGGAAGGAGCTTTTTTATTCTTGCAATATTTCCGTCTAATGCAGGCTCTACCCAAACCGGAATCTGACTTCCGAAGCCCATATATTTCCAGTCGTCAAAACGTAACTTTTTCTCTGATTGTTTTTTTTCTATATGAGAATTATCTGATGGAAAAGAAGCACATCCTGAAAAGAAGCCTCCAAACACAGGGAGCAGTACAAAAATCAGGCTGTAGAAAATTATTTTTTTCATTGTTTCATTCTATCAGATATAAAATCTTATTTCAAATATGCATTTTTGCTACGCAAAAGTGTTCAATTGATAGTATCACTTTTTTATTAAAAGTACTACTATCACAACACAAGAAAAACGAAAGAACTTCCGAAAGGTCTTTTTTTTGAGGAAGAGAAAATTTATAATGCTAAAGCCCAGAGCGGCTTATTGAAATCGAATAAATAATGAGGTAAACTTTGAAAACTATGAAAAAAACAGCTCTCATACTTTCTGCATTAGGCTTTGTATTTATAACAAGCTCCTGCAATACAATTAAATATATCCCTGAGGATAAAACTGCGGCTCAGATAATTCAGATGGGACAAAATGCTGCAAGCACCGCATCCTATAAATCTGCCATTTATTGCTATGAAACTGTAATTGAACGCTATGGAACTTCAGGCTCAATTTACGTAGAAGCAAAATACGAAATTGGTAATGTTTATCTGAAACAAAAAAAATACGATAAAGCCTACCAGGTATTCAAAGAACTGCAGGAAATTTACGATTCTACAGGACCTTACCTTCCACCTGCCTATAAAAAGCTTGCAGAAATTGGAATGGAAAAAATTCCGGAAAAATACAAAAACTAATCCTTTGGCAGCAAAATGGAATGAATCTTTATTCCTTTTGCTGCTGCAATTCCCATTACAAAATCCTTTGAATATTTTCCTGTATTTCGCGGTGTTGGATGAGGCTCTGCATCTCCAATCAAAATTATCTGCTTTATAGCCTCAGGACGCCAGCTGTAAAATTCACAGGAAGCATAAATTGCTTCATAAACAGCTTCAGGAACATCACCACCTTCTTTTCCATTAATCTTCAAGGCATTAAGATTTTTGTTAAAGCTGCCTAAATTAGTTGTAAAGGTGTACATTTTTACCGGCAGCTCCATATAACGGAAGGTATCTCCATAATCACGATAAAAAAGAAGACCAAAACGAGTGCCCGAAATTCCCTTAAATTTCTCCAGCAAAACAGGAATTAAATCTGATTTTAATTTATCAATATCATTTTTCATACTTCCAGTTGCATCAATAGCAAAAACAACATCCAAAAGCTCTTTATTTTCAATTCCATCTAAAAGAGAACAGATATCATCAACAAGATCTACCTCACCCTTTGAATAAATCATATCCTCAGAAATTTCTTTAAACTTATCACTGGCAATAGGATTATAATCATCTACCAGAATTGTTTCCTCAACTTCAGCTTCAGGCTCTTCTATTTCGTCTTCAACAAAGGGCTCATCAATAAAATCATCCTCTAAAGGTGGAAGCTCTTTAGGCTCTTCCACAGGCACTTCTTCCTTTGGCAGCTCTACCGGAGGTTCAAGAGGCGGTTCAACTTTTTTTACAGGTCTCTTATAAATCTTCAGGTCAAACATAAAGGGACTGTCCATAAAATCACCGCTATAATCTCCGTATGGCTTTGCAAAGGAACGAATATTTATAAAGGTTCCCTTACCAATTGTCACCTCGCCATAACGACTCCAGGCATGCCCATACTCTAAAACCTCAGGAATATAAATATGAAAGGCCGGACCAAAAAAATCGGTTTCTTCCGGAGTAGAATCAATCAGACTAAAACGGGCAGTATCCGAATCCAGAGGCTTACCGTCAAGATAGCGTAATTCATCACCATTTATGGAATTATATTCTTTAGCTCTATAGGCAAAGCTGTCATTTTGACCGGAAGGATCCTTTGCAGTTTCGGTGAGCATAATGGAATTTACGTTCGGCAATTTTCTTACATAAAGATGATAACCACCTTTTTTCTTATCCTTTTCCCGAATTAAGCGAACATCATTTGCCGTAATTCTCAATTTCTGCTGACTTTCAGAATAAACCGTAAATTGAGATTCATTATTTTGAGCATAAGCAAAGGCAGACAGCACAAAGAGGATTACAAAAAAAACTTTTATTCTCACCATTTTCATAAAAATATAATTCCTTTTTACTATTTTTCTATTCTATTATCGACTAGACAAATAAAAAAATTGATTTATAATATAGAGAATACAATAAAAATGGATTATTAATGACCGAGATAGACATAAATCAGTTTGAAAATGTAGATGTTAACTCTTTTTTAGGAAATCAGGAAAAAAGCGAATTTGCGGCCTCCGAAAAGGTTGAAACATTTACAAAGAAGCAGCTTGACCTTTTGAATCAGATTATGCCTGCTATCATCGAACACGATAAAGAACATTACGAAATTTATATAAACAGAATTGCAGATTTGGAAGCAATGGCAGCTTCGGTTGCCCGTTTTCCTTCACTTTTGGAAAGACAGGAGCTGGCCGGAGGTACTAGAACTCGAGCAACACTTATTGAATCTTTAATAAAGCACGTTGATGATGGAGACAGAATTCTGAGACTTCCATCTAAGGCTGTATTAGGAAAGGGACTTCTAGTTGCAAAAACCCACACTCTTTCTGATTTGTCAAAGGTTGCAAAATACATGGGCCCTGAATACGAGCATCTTTCTAAAGCCTTTGATAACGAAACTGTTCTTTCTATGTTTTCTTTGCTTGCAGAAGACGTATACTTAAACCTGATTTCTGACAGCTCACAGCCAATTGAATTCCGCCGAGAATGGGCGCTTTCTCTGCTCTTACTTTGGGAGCACTGGGCAGATCAGACAAGTGAAAGTGTTGCTCCGGTTTTGCAGTCAGTTTGGCAGGCGCGTCGTCGTCTGGCTCCAGCCTTTGGAACAATGATGGGAACAAGTGAATTACTGCTTATTTCCATGCAGATGGATGACCAGTGGATTAGCTTTATAAAACAAAAAATGGGAGAGGATGGTGTTTCACAAGCCATGGAAGAGTTCCTCTTTGGAATTTCTACCGAGCAGATTCAAAATCTCCGTACAATATTAAAAACACAAGGCATTGCAGCAATTGGGCGCGATGAGGTTTCTAAATTTCTGGGAGAACACGTAAAGGCAGATGCCGGACTTGACTACAGAGACTTCTACTCTATGTATACAGTCCGAAGAGATAACGCCCGTGCCCGCGCCCGAATGAAACTGGAAGGACCGCACAAAACTTTGGAAGACTACTTTATTCAGTTTGTGACGGCTTTAAACAAGGAGAAACAAAATAATGACACCTTCGCAAAATCCTGATGAACCAAAAAAGAAAAAGCCATATCACTTTGGGGAAAAGCTAAGAGAAGTAAGAGAACACAAGGGCTATACACTTAAGGTTGTAGCGCAAAAGGCAGGCGTAAGCGAAAGCCTTGTTTCTCAGATTGAGCGAAATCATGTTTCGCCTGCAATTGATACGCTTTTAGCACTGGCAGATGTCCTGGATATTAATCTTGAATATCTTTTTGAAGAGTATAAGCGGGAAAGACCTGTAACAATCATCAGAAATAATGAAAGACCTTCAATTCATGAAGCAGAGGTTATTTATCAGGAATTACCACGCCCGACACCTTCTTCTAAAGATAATGATATTGAAACTTATGTAGTAAAAATTCCTTTTGGAGCCCACACTCACAGAGGTTCTTACGGACATATTGGCTATGAAATGGGCATTATCGTGCACGGTAAGGCAAAGCTTGTATACGATAGCAAGGAATACATTCTGGAAGAAGGAGACAGCGTCTCTTATTCCGCCGGTGCACCTCACGTAATCGAAAACGTAGGTACAACCGACCTGGAAGCCATCTGGGTAGTAACCCCAGCACAGCGCTTTGTAAAATGAGTAAGGCCGCCAGGGCGGCCGGTGATTGATAGCAAAGCGTTAAAAAAAACGCGCCAGCGTTTTTTAGCTTTACCTCCTAAGTAAGGCCGCCCGGTAGGCGGCCGGTGATTAATAGCAAAGCGTTTTTTACTCTTTCATTTATTCTTCTACTTGCACAAATCCCCCACTTTTTTGTATAATTATGTAATTTAATAGCAAATTGATTGCATAAATATACATATTAAAAAACTGAAGCACATAGGCGTGCAAGTAACTAGCCTCTATGCGCTTAAAACAGGAGGCTTGCAAATGTCAGAGGAAAGAGAAGAACAGAACCTTATCAAGAAGCTTGAAAAACTTGCAGTATTAAACGACCCAATAGATCCTGCTCTTTACAAACAATATGACGTAAAAAGGGGTCTCCGAAACGAAAACGGAACCGGTGTACTTGTCGGCCTTACACATATTGGTGATGTAGTCGGCTATGAAATTAAGGACGGAAAGAAAATTGCAGTTCCAGGCCGTCTTGTTTACCGTGGTTATAATGTTGAAGACCTTATTCGCGATGCTGAAAATCACAAGCAGTTTGGTTATGAGCAGTGCGCTTATCTTCTGCTTTTTGGAGAATTACCTAACAAAACTCAGCTGGAAAATTTCAATTCATATCTCGGTAAATACCGCGCGCTTCCTAACAACTTTGTGGAAGACATGATTATGAAAGCCCCTTCCAACAATATCATGAACAAAATGGCGCGCGGTGTTCTGGCAAGTTATTCTTACGACGACGATCCGGAAAATCGAAACATAGGAAATATCGTAAAGCAGTGCGTACAATTAATTGCCCGCTTTTCTACCCTTGCTGCCTACGGCTATCAGGCAAAACGTCGTTATTACGACAATAAAAGTATGTTTATCCACAACCCAAAGCCGGAGCTTTCTACCTCAGAAAACTTCCTGCGTTTAATTCGTTCAGATAAACAATACAGCCGCCTTGAAGCCGAAATTCTTGACCTTGCACTCATTCTGCACGCAGAGCACGGTGGTGGTAACAACTCATCTCTTACAGTTCACGTTGTTTCTTCTGCCGACACAGATACCTATTCCGCAATTGCAGCCGCTATTGGTTCTCTTAAGGGAAGCCGCCATGGTGGTGCAAATATCCGCGTTGTAGAAATGATGGATGATATTAAAGCAAATGTAAAAGACTGGAGCAACGAAAACGAGGTTGCTGACTATATCAGAAAAATTGCTACAAAAGAAGCTTTTGATCATTCTGGACTTGTTTACGGAATGGGACACGCCGTTTATACAATCAACGACCCACGTGAAGTTCTGCTAAAAGCAAAAGCAAAAGAGCTTGCAAAAGAAAAGGGCTGCCTTGAAGAATTCCAGCTATATGACATAATAGAGAGAGTTACTCCAGGAATTATTCAGGATGTTCACCAGTCTGACAAACGAATCTGTGCAAACGTCGATTTGTATTCAGGCTTTGTTTACTCTATGCTCAACATTCCACGGGAGCTTTTTACTCCAATCTTTGCAATTTCTCGTATTGCAGGCTGGTCTGCTCACCGAATAGAAGAAATTGTAAGCGGAGGAAGAATTTATCGTCCAGCTTACAAAAACGTTATGAACGAAAGAGCTTACATTCCCTTCGAAGAAAGATAAGCTTTAATTTCCCTAAAAAAAGGAGCCGTTTTGGAAGACAAAAAGATGATTAAAAACTTCAAATTGATTTTCCTTACGGCTCTTTTCATTTTAGTTTTCCTTCAAATTTCCTGTGCCAGCTCCAAAAAAGCCGAGCCAGCTGTGCCTGCAGAAAATAGCTCCGGCTACAGGCTCCCTTTTACCCTCGATTATCATCATCATACTATTTTAACCTTCCAAACTGATGAAGGAATTACAGTCTACTTAAATTTTGACTCAGGCTGTCCGGGAAAAAGAGGCATTGCAAATTTTGAAGGCTTCAAAAAGCTGACCGGCAGCGATTTTGAAAATCTGATGAAAAAAAGACGCGATTTTTTTGACTACAACTTTTCAAAATTAACAGGAAAACAATACGAAGAAGTAAGTCAGGAAGAAATAGAAGAGCTCTACAAAAGGTATTTTAACATAATTAACACAGATTTTTCTCCTGCCTGGCTAAAGTCTCAGGACCAGATTTTTACTGATAAAGGATTTACCTTCTGTCCTGCAGAAGACGCCTCCTACGACAAAAGCGAGGCAGATGCTACCATAGGCTTTTCCTTTTTTGAGGATGCAAAAAGAATTACCTGGAACTATAAGGAAAAATATATAGAAATAGACGGACCAGAAATCTGCGAAAAAGGCATTCCCCTGCACTATTTTAAAGCAAGCGGTCACTGGTTTGTTCCGGTTACCATTGATGGGCAAGAAGACTATGCCCTTCTTGACACAGGCTCAGAAGTTTTCACTCTGAGGGAACCGTATTTTAATCGTCAAAAAATGCTGGAGCTGATGAATAATGACAATCTGACCTTTCCTGATTATTATAATGAAATAAAAAAGATTCAGCTTCCTCAAACTAAAGGTCTGTATAACAAAGCAAAAAGCTTCAAATTAGGAGACCTTGAGTGGGAAAATATCAGGGCACTAAAAATAACAGACAGCCATATGCACACCGGAAATCTTTCGCGCCAGATTATTGCTTCATCAAACAATATAGGCTATCCTTTTTTCAAAGATAAGATTATACAATTTGACTTAGAAAAGATGATTTTCAGAATTACAGAATAAAGCTTGTCGAATCAAGTCCGACAAGGACAGAGAACCCAAAATTGAATGCAAGTTTGACAATGACAGAGGATATTAAATGGAACGTATAGATAAAATTTTATCCCACGAAGGCTTTGGCTCACGTAAAGACATAAAAAAGCTTTTACGCTCTGCAGAAGTTACAGTAAACGGCAGGCAGATTTACGATTCAGGCTTTCAGATTGACACAGAAAAAGACACAGTATGCATAGATGGCGAGGAATTAAATCTTCATGGTCAAATTTATCTGATGATGAATAAAATTATGCACACCGTATGTTCAACAAAAGATGGCGACCATCGCACTGTTTTTGACCTTCTGGACGACTCCTACCGCACTCCTTACCTGCAGGACAAGCTGCACCTGGTTGGACGTCTGGACATGGACACAGAAGGCCTCCTGCTTTTTACCACAGATGGAGCTCTGACACACAGAGTTATTTCTCCAAAAAATCATATCGATAAAAGCTATTTTTGCGTGCTTGAGCATGATGAGGATGAAAAACACCGTCTGGAAATTCAAAAGCTTTTTGAAGAAGGAATAGAAGTCGCAGCTGATGATAACGATCCTCCTTTTACCACAGAACCAGCATCTGTAAGCTGGCCGAACCAAGAAGAAATACAAAAATACACAGCTTTATCGTCTGCTTTCGACTGCCCGGCGGCCCGCCCGGCAAACACAGCACTTCTTACAATCCACGAAGGTAAATATCACCAGGTAAAAAGAATGTTTGCTGCAGTAGGAAACAAAATTGTCTTTCTGAAACGCATTTCTATGGGGCAGCTGCAGCTGGATGCAAGCTTAAAGCCCGGTCAGTATCGCGAAATGTCACTTGAAGAAGTGCAAAAACTTATATAAAATTAAGCATTATGACAGATATCGAAATCGCTCAGAAAAACAAGATGATTCCAATTGCCGATGTTGCGGCAAAAATTGGAATAAGCGCTGACAAGCTTGAAAACTACGGGCCTTATAAGGCAAAAATCACTTTTGATGAACTGCGAACTTTACAGGAAAAGGCTGCTTCAAAGCCTGGCAAACTGATTTTAGTAACAGCAATTACACCAACACCTGCCGGAGAAGGAAAGTCTACTGTAAGTATTGGGCTTGCAGATGGCCTTAATAAGATTGGCAAGAAAACTGTTGTTGCCCTTCGTGAACCAAGCCTTGGACCTTGCTTTGGCGTAAAGGGCGGTGCCTGCGGTGGCGGTTACGCCCAGATAGTTCCAATGGAAGATATCAACCTGCATTTTACCGGCGATATTCATGCCATAAGCATTGCTAACAACCTGATTGCAGCCCTTATAGATAACCACCTGCAGCAGGGAAACGAACTTGGAATTGACCCTAGAACAATCAGCTGGAAACGCTGTGTAGACCTGAACGACCGCGCTCTTCGAAACATTACAATTGGACTTGGAGGACGACTTCAGGGAGTTCCACGCGAAGACCACTTTAGTATTGCCGTTGCATCTGAGATTATGGCTATTGTCTGTCTAAGCCGTACTATCAGTGAGCTTAAAGAGCGTATTGACCGCATTGTAATCGGCCAGAAT
>ODAI011272303.1_pt1 | contig 11255 bp, 5 predicted proteins | sample 1539321 | NCBI WGS metagenome assembly ODAI01 (sample SAMN02144231, study PRJEB22623) | gut metagenome | biome: sheep rumen | host: Ovis aries | place: New Zealand
AGGTCAGGTGCCCATGATTCCGCTGTGGGCATACGGCTATTTCCAGAGCAAGGAGCGCTATCAGAGAGCCGATGAGTCGATGGGTGTGATGACCCGTTATCGCGACCAGGCCGTGCCCATCGACTGCGGGGTGCAAGACTGGCAATACTGGGGCGACAATGGTCATTGGAATGCGCTGGAATTCCTCAATCCCAACTTCAAGAACTACCAGGAGATGCTCGACTCCATCCATCGGCAGGACGGCAGAATGATCATCTCCACCTGGGCTAACTTCGGTCCTCAGACCAAGGCCTATGCCTATATGAAGGCTAACAATATGCTCATCCTGCAGGGCGACAAGATCATGACTACTACCTATCCTGGCAATGCCGGTGTGGCCGTCTACGACCCTTACAACTCACAGGCCCGCGACTACTACTGGGAGACCTACTACAAGAACATCATCTCGAAGGGCATGGACGGCTACTGGCTCGACTCCAGCGAGCCCGACCACTATCAGGGAGGCAATGAGATGGAACAGACGTTCGACTTCGTTGTGGGGCTAGGCTGCACGTGGCGACAGGTGCGCAACGCCTTCCCTTTGGCTCATGTCGAAGGCATCTACCATCATCATCGCCAGCAGCCGGAGCTAAGCGACAAGCGAGTTTGCATCCTCACCCGCAGCAGCTATGCAGGCCTGCAGCGCACGGGAGCCAACGTTTGGAGCGGCGATGTGACTGCTTCATGGGAGACTCTGGCTAAGCAGATTCCTGCCGCCCTGAACTACAGCATCTGCGGCAGTCCAAACTGGAACTCCGACATCGGAGCCTTCTTCATCGGTGACTTCCAGGGGGTGGGCAACCGTCGCTATCAGGAGCTTTATGCCCGCTGGCTGCAGTTTGCCACGTTTACGGCGATGATGCGCTCACATGGCTCAGGCATCGACAAGGCCATCTACCGCTTTGGTGAGGCCGGCACACCTTGGTTCGACCTGCTCGACCAGTGGATCAATCTGCGCTATCATCTTCTGCCTTATATCTATAGCACAGCCTGGGACATCCATCAGAGCGGTCTGTCGCTGATGAACGCCATGCACATGGCCTATCCTGACGACACCCGCTGCCGCAACCTGCCCTCGCAGTTCATGTTCGGCCGCAGGATGCTAGTAGCACCCGTGGTAAGAGAGGGCGCCAAGTCACGCTCAGTCTATCTGCCTGAAGGAACATGGGTAGACTTCTGGACAGGCACCCAGGTGACTGGCGGCAAGAATGTCACCCGTGAGGTCGATGTAAGCATGATCCCCATCTACATGTCGGCCGGCTCTATCCTGCCCTATGCCTACAATGCACAAAGCACGCGCGATGTGCAGCGCAGCGACTCACTTCAGCTTCGCATCTATCCTGGTGCCGATGGCGAGTTCGTGCTCTACGAGGACGAGGGCGACAGCTACCGCTATGAGCAAGGAGCCTATTCCACCATCCGCATGCGATGGGACGATGCAGCCCAGGTGCTGACCATCGGATCACGCAATGGCTCGTTCGAGGGCATGCACCGTCAGCGCACCTTCGACCTCGTACTAGTCAGCGAGCAGCGTGGCGGAGGTATCGACCTCTCCAATGTGGTCAACAAACGGGTGGCCTATGACGGGACAGAGCGGCGCATCTCACTAAAGAGCGACGATGCCGTACCCATCATCATCAGCGACAAAGAGCCCCTTCCTCCTAAGGACGACAACAGCACACCCTATAAGTTCACCAACACCGACTGGCAGACGGGCGACCAGAACCGTGTGGCCCAGTCTAATATCAGCTATCAGAAGGCTGCCAACACCATCACCCTACGTTGTGGCACAGGCATGAACAACATGGCCCTGTCGCTGAAGAGGGATTTCTGGAACCACTATAAGGTCCAGGCCAACCATACGTTCTTCTGCGTGCGCGCCACGAACGTTTCCTCCGACCTCACCAACAGCGCCGTGTGGTACATCAACGGCACATGGGTGGGCACAGTCAATGCCACTCGCATCATTGACCTTGGCAACAACGAAAAGATGGTGGTATGGGACCTCACTTCCTACCTGCCCGTCTATTCCTCCTTCGTGCTCGACACCAACGGCACCTTCTCAATCTGCTTTGGCTGCACCTCTACCACAGGCACCAGCGTTGTCCGCGACATCACGTTCATGTCTGAGGACGAGGTGAAGGAAGTGCAGACCTCCGTCTCAGCCCCTCAGGTCAACAGATCGCAGCCGCCCAGTTCCTCTGTGTTCGACCTGCAGGGGCGTCCCCAAGACCCAGATATCCTGCTGAGCAACCTTCACAAGCGAGACGTCTACATCGTCGAAGGCAGGAAAGTGATGCATTAGCAACCTAGTTAAATTATGCTAATTATCACCTACACGCATGTTTTATTATAAAGATAATTATTATCTTTGCAATAAAAACCAAAGAACAGATGGAAGACCGGATTGTAAAGAACCCCTTCGTGGTCGGCAAATACCTGTCAGACAAGTATTTCTGCGACCGTGCTTCTGAAACTGAGTTCCTGCGTAAGCAGATAGAGAATGGTCGGCAAGTGGCATTGATTTCTCCTCGGCGCCTAGGGAAGTCAGGGCTGATTCTTCATTTTTTCAATCAGCCGGATATACTGGAGCATTATCATGTGTTCTATGTTGACATCTATGCTACGACCTCATTGGCAGAATTCGTCTATGAGTTGGGCAAAGAGATCTATGAGCAGTTAAAGCCAAAGACAACTGCTTGGAAAGAGAAGTTCTTTCAAGTCGTCAGCTCCCTGCGAGTAGGTTTCAAACTCGACCCGCTCACAGGCTTGCCAAGTTTGGATTTAGGTCTTGGCGATATCCAGTCGCCACAGACCACGCTTGACGAGATTTTCAACTACTTAGACCAGGCCGACAAGCCTTGTATTGTGGCCATCGACGAGTTTCAGCAGATCCAGGAGTATACAGAGAAAAACGTTGAGGCCCTTCTTCGTACTAAAATCCAGCGGTGCCAAATGGCTCAGTTCATCTTTGCCGGCAGCAAGCGCTATGTAATGACCCAAATGTTCAGTTCTCCCTCAAAACCTTTCTATCAAAGCGCGATAAGCATGGGACTGGAAGCTATTCCTTTTGACACCTATGCCGAATTCGCTTCTAGCCTTTTTGAAGAAAGGGGAAAGACCGTTGAGCGTAAAGCGCTTGAAACAGTATGGAACATGTACGACGGCTACACCTGGTTTGTCCAGATGCTGATGAACGAGCTCTTTGCGATGACTCCTGCTGATGGGCATTGCAGTGAGGAGATGGTTGCTGAGGCCCGACAGAACGTCATCCTGTCGCAGGAGGACAGCTACAAGAGTCTGCTCGCACACATTCCTCCCAAACAAAAGATTGTGCTTCAGGCCATCGCCAAGGAGGGCATTGCCAAAAACATCACCTCTTCTAAATTCATCAAGAAATACAACCTCACCAGTGCCAGCTCTGTACAAGCAGCTGTCAAGCTATTGATGAAGAACGACATCCTGACGCAGGATGACGATGGCAGCTACCGTGTCTACGACTATTTCTTCTCCAACTGGTTGGCAACCGTGTATTAAGAACGTATCTCTCGAGGCTCGTGAACAGACATTGCAGAGGAAGAGCCTACATGTAGTCTCGCTAGTAGCCGGCTTACGTTACACAAGCGACCCACTTTCGTTACTCAACACCTTCTGCACATCTATGATATTCTATGCCAGGACAATGTCGGCGGGGACACCAAGTATCTTATGAAGGTTACGAGCAACTTCATAGCTCAAGGAGCGACGACGATGGAGCAAATCACTGAAAGTGGTTTGGCTGATACCAATCATCCTCGCTGCATCCTTCTGCTTCAGTCCCTTCTCTTTCACTTTGACAAGAATGGCATCGGCCAGAAGCGTACTCATCTGACCAGGCAGTGGGTGGTAGGCCTTTCCATACTCATCTAGTGCATCGCTCAACTGGATAAATTCAGCCTTTTCCTGCTCACTCAGCAATTCCATATCGCCCAGTTCCGTTCCTCGCTGAATCAGTTGTTCTATCCGAGCCTCGAACTCTTTATATTCTTTCTCGTTTTTGATCGTCATAGAGCTATATCGTTTTAATATCCTTTATCTTATCATACTCTGCATGAGTTCCAATAAATCTGACAGCCGCTGTGCCGGCAAAGAACACAACCATCATTATAGTTCTGTAGTTATTGCCCTTGAACTTTTGAAGTATAAACGGAGAAGGAAAGCAGCGACAAGGTTCCTCTCCCCTCGCCGCTGCCTGCAAATCATTATATGCATCTTGTCATAAAAGACTATTGCGCCCCTCCTCCCCTCACGGGAGAAGGTAGGGGCTTACTGATTCAAGATGATGTTCACAATGGCGAAGGCATCCGAGATGGTAATCTCGCTGTCACCATCCACATTGGCTGCATCGAAGACAAAGAAATCTGAATGATTGCCAAGGACATAGTTCACCACAGCCACGGCATCTGAAATTGTAATCGTTCCGTCCCCATTGGCATCACCCAGCAAGAATCCGTCTACCTCTAAGAGACTTTCGGTATCCGGAACTATAGTCTTTACCGCATCTGGCGAAGCAATGAGGGCATTCTTCACCATTACTGCATATTGGCCAACGGACATGTTTGCTGCCACATCAACAGTGATGCGTGCCACTTCACCGTCATTGCCAGTGAATGCATAAGGTAATCCTGTGTTAGGATCTTTCCTGGAAGTGCCACAGAGCACTTTCAGCGAGCCATCGGCCTGCAACGAAGAGTCGAAGTAGGTCATACGGTTTGCCGTAGTACGCTCTGTGCTCATTTCCACCAGATTCATGCCGTCTTCATCGGTGGCTACAGTTACTCCTTCTGGCAGTAACACGCTGAACTCAAACCCAGCGACGGCGGCAGCATTCTTCATCCTTACTGACAGCACCTGCTGAGTACCTGGCGAGACAACGACAGACTCAATATAGATGGCATTATCGAGTGCGTCGATGTCGGTAGGTGCCTTGTACTGTGCGAATGTTGTCAGCAGAGAGCACAGCAGTACTGCCAACGTGGTTATTTGCTTTTTCATATTTATCTTATCACCTCCTTCTTTCCGTTGAGTATATATAAGCCCTTCTTAACAGGCGTCATCACGCGGCGACCCTGAAGGTCGTAGTAACTGGCATTGACAGCACGATCAGTAAGATCACTCACGCCCGTTGCAGTCCCAGTCATCACCATCGCAGGCAGCATCATCTTCTGAGCATCTGGAGTGGAAAGGACAGCATCTTTCACCATCACTGGATATTCACTCACATCGATGCCTGCAGCCACATTCACAGTGATGCGTGCCACCTCACCATCGTTGCCGTTGAAAGCATACAGCATTCCTGCTTCAGAATCTTTCCTTGATGTGCCGCAGAGCACTTTCAGAGTGCCATCGGCCTGCAGTGAAGAGTCAAAATAGTTCGTACGGTATGCTGTTGTACGCTCAGTGCTCAGCTCAACCATATTCATGTTGTCTGCATCGGTGGCTACGGTCATGCCTTCCGGCAGTTGCACCGTAAACTCGAATCCTGCAACTGGAACATCATTCTTCATCCTTACAGACAATACCTGCTGCGTTCCTGGTGACACGACAATAGGCTCAATATAGATGGCATCATTAAGTGCATCACAGGCAGGTGACTCATTACCATCACGTGAGGGCATCTTCATTCTGCTACCAGCTGCCTGTTGATTCAGAATCATATTGGCTACACCGATGAAGTCGGCCACGTCGATGGAATTATCCAAATTCACATCAGCAGCCTTCTCTACGAAGCCAGCTATCGTATTTCCCAGAATGTGGTTGGCAATGGCGATGAAGTCGGCCACATCTACTGATCCGTCGGCATTCACATCGCCCAAGGTATAAGAGGATATAGCGAGTGTTGACTTCACATAGTCAGTGCGATAGGCGACGGAATTTGGATCGCTCAGCTTGATGTTCTTCAGGATGATAGCATGCTCGCCATCGTTAATGTCAGCTGAAATGTTCAGCGTGATAATAGCCACTTCACCATCGTTGCCGCTGAAGGTGTAGCCCTTTGTCGAACCGCAAAGCACACGCAGGCCACCATCACTTGTAGCAGAGGACTCGAAATAGTTTGTCTTGTTCTTCGTGGTACGTGCAGTGCTCAGCTCGGCCAGTGCAAAGCCGTCTTCATCGGTAGCCACAGTGACTCCTGTGGGCAGGTAGAGATCGAACTGATAGCCCTGCACAGCCACCGTGTTCTTCATCTTCACTGACAGCTGTATCTGCTGACCGGCAGCCGCCTCTGTGCGCTCGATGTAGATGGTATTGGCAATCTGGCTGATGTCTGTATCTTCCCCTGCCGTTACCTTCTTGCTCTCGAAAAGCTCTATGGCAGCATTGATGTCATTGGTGCATTCCGTAATGGCCTCATCGCTCATCGTACTAGATATGCGGCTTCTCACGCTGTTGATGGTTGCCAAAAGCTCTGCACGGGCACCAGCAGCATATTCGCCGATGTTCTCACCCTCAGTGCTGTTGTCGTACAAGTCTTGGGCATGGTCAACAATGCTCTGTAGCTCTGCAATGGCATCGTCGTGGTTGGCAACTACAGTCACGTTGCAGGTTGCAGAGATATTGCTGCCGTCAGTGGATGTGGCAGTAATGACTGCTGTTCCAATAGCCACTGCGGTTACTACACCATCGGCCACAGTAGCGACAGCCGTATTGCTCGACGTCCAGTTCAGACGTTTATTGGTAGCTCCCAAGGGCAGCACGCTGACACTGATGGTCTCAGTCTTACCAACGGCAATGAGCATGCTCGTCTTATCGAAGGAGATGTCGGCTACAGGATTGATGTCGATCTCCCACAGCAGGTAAGGATACATCTGTCCTTCGTCCACGCCCCATACCGCACTGAAGTCCCAGCCAATGCCTTGATAAGTGGCGGCCTGCATCAGCTGTTGGGCAGTGCGAGCCTGACCTTCCACAATGTCATCGGTCTTCGTTTGAGGAACGTTGTTCAGCGACACTTGCATGGTGCTCAGCGCATAGTTACTTTCGTCCGGGTCGGGTGCTCCATTTTTATAGCCGCCAATCACTCGGCTGCCCCATGATGACTGAGCAGACAGGGAAAGGATATTGTTACAGGCTACACTATTGGTCAACATAGCATTAGGACCATCAAGCTCACCTACGACGCCACCACCATAGACACTGCCATAGACATCGCCCTTGGCATAACACTTGTCAATGGAGCTGAAAGAATAGCCTACAAGTCCGCCTGTAAAGCCAGTTCCTGTAGTCTTGGCTGTGCTGTAGCTATTGTCAATGGCTACCAGCGTATAGCCAATCAAGCCACCAGTATAAGAATCGTTGCCTGTTGCCGTAACATTACCAGTAGCAATGCACTTAGTGACTGGCGTCTCAGAATAGCCTATCAGTCCACCTACATAGCTTTCAATGCCAGATGCACTCAGCGTATTAGCTGCTGTTGATTTGCTGATGCTACCGCCCTTGGACTGACCTGTCAAGCCGCCCACACTGTTGGCAATACCAGTAGCTACGATGGTTGACGCAGCATTGCAAGAGATAACCGCACAGTTAAGCATCTGTCCTGCCACGCCTCCAACGAAGGCTTGGTTAGCTGTGCTCTTAACACCTCCGTCAAAGGTAATGGAACTGATAGTGGTAGTTTCAGCATAGCCCACCACGCCGCCTACATGAACAGTGCCTTCTACCTGACCCTTTACTGAGCAGTTCACCAATCGTCCGTTGGCATTGCGTCCAATCAGGATACCCGTATAGTCAGCACCACGAACCTTCTTTCCTGTAGCAACTTCAACATTCAGATTCTTAATCTGGCCAGCAGAGAAGTTGGAGAACAAACCAGTGAAGTTTTCGCCAGGAGCCTCAATCCAAAGCCCTGTTACTTTGTGACCGTCACCGTCGATATAAGTGGCCTCACCACTGTTGCGCCCTACTGAGATCCATCCTTTGGTGGGGCTGTTCTCGTTAATCCATAAAGTTAGGTCAATGTCGTTCATCAGCTTGTAGTAGCCACGGTTGCAAGCGCCCTGCAAGTCCTCAGCAGTGTATATGCGCCAAGGATCATCCTCTGTACCACTGCCAGGATAGCCAACATTTGTAGTGGTGAAATAGGAAGGTGTCATACCCTCAACATCGGCATATATCTGTACCAGCGCACCGCTCTGCAAGGCCTCTGTATTGAAAGTCCATTGATGACCATCACACTGAGTAGAGACAGCATCGCGATCCTTATAATATAGGTAGACAGTGCCTCCGTTCAGACTCTTGCCACTGATGCTGGTAGCCTGGGACACAAGGTTGCTCTCTATCACGGGCGGGGCAGCCTGATATTTCTTGTAGGGGAAGCACTCTGTCTCAAGGATGTTCCAGTTCTCGTCGAAATTCCAGCTCATCGAAACGTAGGTGGCCTTTAGCCTCAATAGCGAAGGGCCTATGCTTGTACCCTGCTGCAAATTGTCTTCAATTTCCTGCACAACACCTTGCAGTATCAGTTTTGTTTGAGCCAGACTGCGGTTGCCTTCAGCGGAGCCTAAGGCACCAATAGTGGTGTAGGAATCACCTGCTATGGAACCATAAATACGACCAAGATTTGACGTCGTCGCTGAAATGGTTTGGCAATTAGCAACATTCGACTTGATAGTTGTCACACTATAACTATTAAGTGTCGTCTGAGCTGTTGTGCTTCCAACAATACCACCCACATTTGCATCGCCATAGATATTTGCATACGCGTAGTTATTTTTGAGTTCACCACCACCTTTCAAACCAACAAGGCCACCGACATAATTCGTTCCATGAATGGTGCCACTGTAATAATTGTTAGTTAGGGAGTGGCTGACAGAATTACGGGAATAATCATAATAGGTATAGGATAAAGTTGAATTATAATGAACACTCGTGCCTGTATAAACATTGTCCTTAAATAGATATCTATAGGTTCCAGCTGCACTTGTATTATAGTAACTCCTAGTCTTTGCATTAGGACTATATCCATACGATGAAAGATCCGAGCCAATCAAACCGCCAACCCAACTTTCGCCGTCGATATTACCGATAGCGGTGCAATTATTGATTGAGGCTGTTACTGCAGTTCCATTAACAATGGTCTCTTTGGTAGTTTGTAATAAAGTGCCAGCAGGTGTTATGCTACTACCTGAACCGCTATTACTGGAATAAACTGTATAAGTATAAAGAGTAGGTTTCACATCAGCGCTTATCATGGCACCAATAAGTCCACCCACATAGTCTTTTCCTGTTATATCTCCAAAGTGACTGCAACTCTCCATATTTGCTATACAGGCCCCTTCACTCTTTCCAACGATACCACCTGTATAATCACCTGTATGGTTCATTTTGCCCTTGGAGAAACATGCGTTGAGTGTTACGGAACTACCTCCTTTGATGAAACCGATGGCTCCGCCGAGGGCGCCAGCACCAACGTTACCATTTTCTTGAGCCGACAAATTGCCTATAATAGTGCAATTTGTGAGTTTTGCTGTTCCTTCGCTAGTGGCTACCATACCACCAACTACGCAGCCAGATGCCGTACATTGAATGTTGCCAACAACTTTAATATCGGTAATTTCATAATTGTTGCCTTTACCTGCGAATCCACCAGCAGAACCTTGCGTTACTGTGATGTTGCCTTCAGCATTTCCATTCTGATAAGTACCGCCAGAAACTGTGCCTATCAAGCCACCAGCCAAAGTTGTTGCGTTGACCATGGTATTAGCGTTGAAGCCATTGAAGGTACCGTTTGTGACTTTTCCAGCGAAACCACCTACATTGTTACTGCCCGTTACGCCACTTCCGCCTACAATAGTGGAACAACTGGATAGCGTAGAAGATGTGACGTTGCCAACGAAACCGCCAACATTCTCCTGACCAGTTAAACCTGTAGTGCCCGTCAAGGTGATGCTGACATTACTGATGGTGGAGCTGATGGATTGGCCTGCAATGCCACCCACATAGTTCTTTCCACTTACGACAGAACCTTCAACCGTAAGGTCTTGAATAATAGCACCATCAAGATAACCAAAGAAACCTACATTTTCTTCGGTTGACCTTTTAATACTCAAACCACTAATCTTGTGGTTATTGCCAAGAAACTTTCCTTTGAATGGCGAACTTGCCACACCTACAGGCATCCACCCTTGACTGGGGTTGTTCTCTGCAATCCAGTTGGTAAGGTTCAAGTCCTTCATCAGTTTAAACACCACTCCCTCCTGATTGAGGAAATTCACCATCTGTGACAGCTGGTTCTCATTGAAAATCAGATACGGGTCATCCTCTGTTCCGTTTCCCGAACCGCTGTACTGTGCGAATGCAAAAAGAGAGCACAGGAACAATGCTCCAATTGAAAAAAATCGTTTCATATAATTTTTGTTTTAGTGATTTTTTCATATACACCGACAACACCCCAGACTCGGCAGTTAATCGTTCATTTTAAGGTTAGCTTATGATACAAAAAAGGCGTAGGTGTCTGTTTCTCTGCCCATCCGGAACTCCAAACTCACATATAGTCCACTTCAAACATGAAAAACTGATGATATAGACTTACGAGGTTCGTGAGTCACGACGACAGACGTTCGAAAACGTCTTTCTCATATATAAGACCGCCCGCTTTACCCCGGAGGGCTAACAAGCGACGGTGCAAAGTTACGAACTTTTTCTGAAACTTCCAAAGAAATAGGGGAAAAAGTGGAAAGGGGGAAGAGGAGAGAGGAAAGTGGAGAGTGGAAAGAGGAAAGAGACTTGTTGGGGAGAGATACGTTCTCTCGGCTCTTCAGATACGTTCTCTCGGTGCTTTAGATACGTTCTCTCGGGGCTTTAGATACGTTCTCTCGACGCGTTAGATACGTTCTCTCGAAAGCAGAGCAACTGACAGACCCCCGTGTTTTGTAACTATGTATTGAGTGACGGGTGATTTGTTAAACTTTATTAATTCTTATGTCGTTCTTCATGTATGCCCTCCAAATATCAAACATTTTTTGTACCTTTGCACCCCGAATTGAGTCCGTGGAGGCAGGGTGAAGTGTGTACGGATGTGCACCGCCTCGCGGAAAAACCCCTAAATAGTTACAAAACAAAGCAATGTACGCAATTGTAGAAATCCAGGGTCAGCAGTTCAAGGTCGAGGAGGGCAAGAAGCTCTTCGTGCACCACATGAAAGACGTGGAAGCCGGCAAGACTGTTGAATTTGACAA
>ODAI013999408.1_pt1 | contig 11255 bp, 9 predicted proteins | sample 1539321 | NCBI WGS metagenome assembly ODAI01 (sample SAMN02144231, study PRJEB22623) | gut metagenome | biome: sheep rumen | host: Ovis aries | place: New Zealand
ACACGGCATACCTTGTTTCTGTTCTTAAACTGCCTGCGACATAACTTTTAACAAAAACATCTCCGTTGTATGTTTCTTCATCAATGGCGTCAGGATCCCATGCCTCATAAATAGGTTTGATATCATCAATAGTTCCACTTGCAAAATTAAGCTTATATGTATTTGAAAATTTATCAGAATCATTTGTGACAATACTACCGTGATTTCCTCCTGTCAGATACGTTACATCATACAATTGATAATAATATGATTGTCCACCATTGATGTTGCTAAATGGAAACATCATATTACGCGCCGTCGCATAATCGGCATCAGACATGTGACCAATTCTGATACCATTCTGATAAGACTCTTTGTTTCTGAGATTTGAAATAGACAAAATCGTAGAATTTTGTAAATCTTTCTCAATCCAAATCGGAGTACTCGTCACTTCATTAACATTAAAAAACAATGAATCATTATCAAATCCATTGTAACCACCGCCGTATCCACCGCAGTTACCAAATATAACATCAACATTATTAACTGCATCTTGAACTTTTTTCGAACTATCAACAGCACTTCCTTGTCCTAAAGTATGCATAAAATAACCAAGTCCTGTCGGTAGTTCGTAACCTGCAGGGCATGAACCACCATGTTCAGTATGCCATCTTTCTTCTAACGCAGCTGTAAACGGAACAAAAAGATAATCATTATCATTATGGTAGATAATGTAAAAATCACTAAAAAGATTATTAACAATACCGTTTCCGGCTTTGTCCTTGTCTATAAGATATTGGATATTCATGCTTGAGTCTTCAAGCATTGTCTTACTGCTTACTCCTTTTAAGGTACCACCCAATATATGAACTTGGCCCGAACATTTTACTTTGTCAGTGCACATAAGAACACCGCCACCAATAACATAAATATTTCCTATTACATTAAACTGTCCGGTTATAGTGAGGGTTCCACCATCACCTACAACTATATTTCCTACAACTAATCCTTTTTCTCCTGTCAAAGATAAAACAGCGCCTTTTGCTGTACCACTAACATTTCCGACAATTATGGCGTTATGAGTAGCATCTGTGTAATCAGTAGTCGAATCTTTATAATTATCTACCGTTCCAACATCGCCAGTATATGTAACATGATCCTTAATCCAACCATCTGCACGGACAAACACATTACCTGTCATAACCATGACACCACCATTATCCCAGTTAATCTGGTTGTCATTTAAAACAGAGAAGTCATTAACATCCATCCCGCCGTCAGAGGAACTGTTAAAAGTAAGGGTCAAATCCGTGGAAATAGTAGCGTGATATGGATCAGCGTCATTTTTAGAGTCAGCCGTGATGACGAGGTTTTTAAGGGTAATAGAATTACCTGAAACAATAAAATTGTCAACGCCAGTCGGAGCATTAGAAGAAACAGAGATGTCAGCGACCTGACTCGCCAATTTGATTAAGGAAGTAACCTTGGCGTTGTCGTATCTGCCCGAAGTGCTGCCCGCGGTGCCAACGCAGTTTAATCTAAGCTGGGAAATAGCATCAGAAGGAGAGTTCGTCTCAGCGGCAATTTGCTGTAAGGAGGTAGCAAGATCGTCGAGAGCGTACTCACAGGTATAAAAGTTATCATTAGAAGCATTTCTAACAGCCTTAGTAAGGTAGTTAAGATAAGCCATATATAATAAGGTAGTGGCAATAATGGCAATAAAAACGGTAGCAACGAGAACCGAGATCATTGCAGCACCTTTGTTTTTCAAATTTTTCACGACAAATCCTCCCTAAAAAAGCATATTGTAAAGTGAACCGCCAAAGAGCGAAATAAAAAATCAGATAACAAAAATCATTAATTATTCTTAATACCTGTATTTAACGAAAGAAGCGGCGCAATAGTGTCAGCCCCCATCGAATCAATGCCAAGCGTCCTGACAAAACCGGTACTCGTCTTGGTAAGCTCATATAAATCTATTTGAACATAGTATGAATACCACTTATCTGCTTCAGCACCTATTGCCGGTTCTCTTCCCTCCGGAATAAATGTAAGCACTGCATCAAAATAATATCCATCCCACTCTATTCCACCATAGCAAATCATCATAAGCTTCATATCGGCAACATCCGTAGAGTTCGCCCATATACCGAGATGCTTTTCAAGTGTGGGATTTAATCCAAGCATTTTTGCCTTGCAGTCTTTTCTAAAACCCTCATTTATAGTCTGGACAAATCCATTATTACTTATAGAAGATTGTGTCATCACTTCTACCCAGCTGGATCCGTCGTAATATTTTAACTTGTAATTATCATTGCAAGATACAGTTGCCACAGTTACATTAAAAGGCGATTTAAATACAACATTTGTATCAACCGTATTAGCCGAACAAACAGGTATGTTGTACGCATTATCATTTAGTCCCGACATCGCATAGCTTGCGCTAACCGATTCTGATCCATACTTATCATACGCTAAACACAACTCATAAAAAGATTTATCTGCAATGCCCTCCATCAATGCCTGGGCACAATCATTCGCACACATTAATTTCCTAGACTTGGCATTAATCTTGCCTGCAGTAATAAAACTGTTCATTACAGGCGTAATGACAATCGCAAGAAATGCAATCGCTACTATAAGTTCAAGCAGCGATAAGCCCTTATTACTTTTAAAAACTTTCTGAAACAATCTCATAATAACCCTATTACCCTTTCGACTGTGTTAACACAGTCTTAACCTTCGCCAATTAATGGCGAAGGTTAATATGTGATAATTAATTACTCTTCTTCAGCTTCGTCCTCTGCTGCATCTTCAGCAGGTGCTTCTGCATCAGCATCGCCGTTCTCTTCTTCAACCTCTTCATCATATACCATGTTGAATGGTCCGAAGATTCCGTCTTCTTCATTTCCTCTCATCTCGAGCATCGGGAAGTCGCCACCGATTAAGCCGTACTCATCAATGTCAAAGCTGTACTTATATCCATTGAAGTCGCTCTCAAACGACACAGGAGTAAACGGTCTGTCGCCACCCTGTACGGCGTACTGAGCCAACTGGATAGTACCTGTGATAACTCCGGTCTCCTTATCCATATCGGCGGTGAATCCCTTGTAAATCATGGGATCCTCGTACTCCATGAGGTACTCAAGCATGTACTTCATGCCATCATAATATGTTCTGTATGTAAGTGTAGAAAGGTTTGCAAGTGCTACATAATCTGTCTCAGCTTCCTCGCCCGAGATAGGTGTAGCAAGATTATCGCCATAACCTACACTATCAAATCTGAAGGGATATACCCACTCGTACTCCCCTGTCTCCTCATTCTTTGCAATAGATGAGTACTCAGTATTAAGCAGGAACATCGTATATTTAGCCTGCTCAATATCAGAGGGGAACAGAGCTATTATCTCATCTCTCTCCTTGTTGTATCTCTCAATCTCAGAGAGGTAAAACTCTCTGTTTGCATTCATCTCAAGGAGCTGATGATATCTTGTCTGAAGAGCATCGTTTTCTGTTCTCAGCGTCTCTGTATCAATCTTTGCCTGCTTTGAATAAAAGAAGTAAGGAAGTGCTATTACAGATACTATTCCTACAAAGAGCAGAGCTTTCTTCTCATTATCTTTCATTAGTTCTCTCCTCCTTCCTCAACAGCCTCACCTTCAACAGCTTCGGCATCTTCTGTTTCTTCAATAACTACCGGTTCTGAAATATGCAGGGCTACGTCGTAAGTTGTCTGAACAAGTGTAACAATTTCATAATCTGCATATTCCTCAGGAATCTCATCGTCTGCGCCGACAGATACAACCTCGCCCTCTTCCTGACCTTCCTCAGGATTCTCGCGGAGATATTCTGGTTCTCCAGTCTCCTCATCGTAAGACTCAATAAATACAACCTTGTAGTCTTCTGAGAACGATGTGATAGCAAGGTTATGAACATAATCAAGGCCGTTAAGAGTTACGATCACATCAGCGACCTCATTCTTAACAGCTTCGCGCCATCCGGTTGTGAGTGTAAATCTAACGTCTCCATCAGTTGCCGAAAGCGCACTCACATAACACTCTGTGGGAAGACATGATTCCATCTCTACTATAAACTGAAGAAGAAGTTCATTATCCGAATGAGTGCTTTCCTCAAATGCTGCAACCACACCATACTGAGCCATCGCCTCTTCATAATCAGCTGCAATCTGCTCAATATCCTGAATAGCCGCAATATTAGCCTCAAGTTGTGCTTTTCTGTCCTCAGCCTGCTTTTTCTGATAAACAACATATCCGGTATATGCAGCAGATCCGATAGTAGCCACGATAAGGAGCACTGCAAGGACCTTGTTTACAAGGGCGCCGCTCACTGTTGATCTCTCATTGCCTGCATCGGAAATATCAAGGTTCATCGGATCAATTACAGCTCCAATGTTAGGAAGGTAACGGAGTACCTCTTTTGCTGTAAGTGATGCATGACCTGAAATCTGTACGCCTATAAGGCTCTCGAAATGCTCAACGGGAGCACCGAGCTCTCTCTGTAGGATTTTCTCGATACCGGCTATGGCAGAACCTTCACCGAATATCTTGATACCCTGGAGTTCTTCTCCTTTATTCTTAGACTTATGGAAATCTGCAAAACGTCCAATTTCTGATACAAGGTGTGAAACTGCTTCAGCATACTCCTCGGCAGTTACATGCTGATCAAGGAGCTGCTCGTTACCAAGGAGGAGTTTTGCATCCTTCTCAGATATTTTCTTTACATCCATGAGGGCGTTAACAACGGCATTTGAACCATAGTTAATCGATCTCTGAAGGAGAAGCACAGGGCCACGCATTACGTTTGCGTATGTAGCATCCTTCTCAATCTGAAGTACGAGGTCGATTCTGCCCTGCTGCATCTGAAGCTTGAGGAGCTGCATAACAGAGTTACCAAAGTAATCGATACCTGCAACCTTGTACTTAATCTCTTCTGCAAGCTGATAATATCCTCTGATGAGGTCAACCGGAGCTGCTACGGCAGATACTCGTACAGCACGTCCCTCTTCCGTCATGAAATTCTCGATGATTGAGTAAGCGAATGTGTAATCATTAGGGTTACTCATCGGGAAAAACTCGTTAGAGTTTGTGAGCAAAGTATTCTGAAGAGCCTTTTGGTTCTTCATGTAAGGGAACTTAACCTCCTTACTTGCGATTTTCTTGCTCTGTACGGTAAAAATAACTTCTTTTGCAGTGAATCCCCTACCGAATGTGGCAGTTCTGATAGCCTCTGCAATTGCAGAAATGTCCATAAGGTAGCCATCCTGTATCGCACTGTCAGGTGTGGCGATTTCTGCAGCATTTGTGAGCTCTACATGTTTGCTGGTCTTCTGCATCTCAGCGATTCTGATAGCGTCATTACCTATGTAGACAGACAACACTTTACTTGCCATCTTTTTGCTCCCCTTTCGTAATATTAGTTTTTTATTAATAAACCGGAACGAATTCCGAACTTATCCAAAATTAATGTGATTTAGAGATATAATCCTGTGAGGAATGTCTTTAAATACCAGTCAATTATCTTATCACCAAAGAGCATCACTATATATGCTCCCGTGGCAAGGTACGGTCCGAACGAAAGCATCCGTTCTTTATTTTTCGTAACCTTCATGATTGTGATATGTATCACTGATCCCAGCAACGCTCCCACAAACATAACCAGCAGTATCTTTTGCCAGCCAAGGAGCATCCCGAGGGCAAGCATGAGCTTGATATCTCCTCCGCCCATAGCTCTGCCTTTTGACGCCAGTGCCATGATAAAAAATAGTCCACTCACGGCAAATGCACCGATAATATAAACATACCAGTGCTTTAAATCAAGGGCCATGGCTATGATACCGAGTACCAGAATCACTACATTAAACTGAGGTGGTATCTCGTAGCTGAGCCAGTCAATAATCGATAATGTAATCAGCATTGACGTTGTAATCGCATAAAGCACAAAGGTAACACTCATACCAACAACCAATCCAACTATAACCCATACTAATCCATGGCATATTGCTATGATGAAATTTTCCTTTGATATCGGCTTATGTTCTCTGCAGTATGTCTCACCATCTCTGACAGACAACTGATGCAACAAATGCCACCCATACTGTGCAAGAGGTAATCCGACAAGACAGCCTGTAATAAAGCTAATGAATAAAAAAATGTAATTCAAGACGCACTACCCCTATCACCCAATTCATAGACATTATAGCAAATGACTATTTGCAAGTCTATCAAAAATACAAAAAATATTGCAAAATACCATTATTTTTCGTGAACATAAACAAGAGTATTGTGGTATACAACCTAATTATGCCTTATTTAGCAGGCTTTTTTCTCCATAAAATCGTGAATAAGACTATAAAGACCAGCATCTGAAGCATAATGATACCGCTGTAAAGCATCGCCGCACCCATAATCCCCCACTTTAAAACCGCCGGTCTTGATAAAGCAAGTGCCAGCACTGCGGATATGCCAAATCCTATCAACAATAGATTCTGTTTTCTCATTACAGTAATAATAGCCTGCAGGTATCCCTCCATGCCAAGGAATCCACTGCCAACAAGGAGAATCATGAAAGGTATCTTTAACCGGGTAAGATCTGTATTGTAAAAAAGTGAAAGAACCGGGATACCAAGTAAATATCCGCCCAATAAAACGGCTGATACCAAAAGGAAAATTATGGCCATCTGTCTGAAAAATAATTTAATAAACTTCTTATAATCTTTTATTTCAAAAGATGACGCCATTGTAATAAGCATAGGCTGATAAATAAACATATTAAGTACATTTACGATATACACAGGCATAAAAATGTAGTTAAACATAGCTTGCTGCGTGCCGGTCATAAATTCATCAATTGCATATTTGGGAGCATTGGCAATATAAAGAGCTAGAAATCCTCCTGCAAATAAAGCAAGATTTTCTTTAAGAAGGCCGGGAACCGCTCTCAAATCCGATTTATCTGCCACAGATACTTTATCTTCTTCCGCTGCGTCAATTTCCATATCCTTAAATGTTCCGTCGCTGTTAAGATACAGTTCTTTTACTACGGGAAAAACAAGAACTGTTGTCCAAATAAAATATACAAGCGATACTCCAAAGGCTATACACGACGAAATCAGCAAATCATGTGTACATACAAGTCCGATTGCCATGGATATAATCATCAGCGCGAATCTCGTAGTCATACACCTGCCGGCAACATCAAGTCGTCCAAGGTTATGATACAGTCCATGCCATACATCTTCAAACGAATCAACGAGTTTAAGAAGTCCAAGCATCAGGATGACAGCACATTTATTCGGAGTATATCCAATAAATAAATATCCTCTGAGCAGGTGATACAGAATTACCAAAAGCATCCCTATATCCGTAATTATTCTGGAATAAAGATATGTCCTGAACGAATATTTATGTTTCACATCCGTTGCCTGAAAATTTCTCATCCCAAAGCTTCCGACAGTAAGTGCAATACAAGCAATGGCATATCCTATTGAATAAACTCCCGAATCATCATCCGTATTAGTCCTGCTTATAACAAACAAAAGAATAGCGGACTGACAGGCATTAAGCAGTCCGCCTATTGAATACCATATATAACTTTGAGATGTCACCTTCTCTTTATTTCCCAGAAGAAGTCTTTTCAAGAAATTCAATTTGTTTTTTTACGCCCACATTATATTTTATTTTAGGCTTCCAGCCAGTGTCTTTCATAATCTTATCTACTGACGGTTTCAAAGAAATAAATGGTTCGGGATCATCACCATACAATATCTCAGATCTTGAAAATGTGATTTTCTTCATTTCTTCGACATACCATTTTAATTCTTTGTAATCACCATTTGCAATATTATAAATGTTTCCGTTTTTCCCCTTTTCCGCTAGAGCAACCAAAGCGTCCGCAGCATCCTCAACATTCAGATAGTCCCAAAACTGCCTGCAACTACTAAGATCCATGCTTTTACCATCAAGCATATTTTTTATCAAGTCAGAAAACAAACGTCCTGATGGCTCATATTTTCCATAAAGACTGAAAATTCTTCCCCATATCCAATCAATGCCAAGCTGTTCTGCCCGACGTTTAGTCAGGTACATTGCAGACAATTTCGATACACCATATGAATTAATCGGATTAGGAAGTACATCCTCTGTAATTATATCTTTCTGAATACCATATTCCGCCTGGGATCCGGTACAAATAAATCTTTTACACCCGAGCTTATGAGCCTCTTCCAATGTCACAAGAGAATAGTCAATATTTTTCATCTGAATTCCAAAATCATCTCGCCCACCACACCAAACAAGATGATAAAAATAATCACATTTACTATTTATTCTACTTGCCAGTTCATCGTATGCCGAATAATCCAATTCAATAATATTCACCAACGGATGTTTTATTCGCTTGTTATGTTCCGAATCCGGCCTTACAATTGCATGAACATTGTATCCAAGATTAGCCAGTTTCATTGTTAATGAGTAACCCGTAAAACCTGCCGCTCCGGTTACAACAGCACTCTTTCTATTTGTCATTTTTCGCTCTCTTACTCATGTATATTAGATTTAAAAAGAAACTCATCCGATTCAGGATTATCAAAGTTGATTAATTCTTTTACAATAGGTGGGCTCTGCTTAGATGACAAAAGAAAAATTCTTCCAACATATTCGCCCAAAACACCAATAAAAAAGATAATTACCGATCCAAGGAAAAACATACCTATAACAATTGGAGCTGTACCAGGATCAAACTCATACCAAAAAATTAATTTATATACCAAATAAACAATACCAATAATAAAACTTACAAAGGACATCAAAAAACCGATAACTGTAGCCAATCTTAACGGAGCAACAGAGACTGATGTCATCGACTCTATTGTAAATGATAAATATCTCCATATATTATACGACGATTTCCCCGCTCTTCTTTTTTGCTGCTCATATTGAATAAGCTTGACCTCGCACCCTATATCAGCCAGAAAGTAACGTAAATACATATCATTGTACTGTGAATACAAGTCATATATTTTTCTTGACATCAGTACGATTCCGGAAATATTGCTATATTGTGGTGTTTCTGAAAATGTATTTAAAATACGATAAAACAACTGCCTCAAACCGTATTTTATCTTTCCCTCTTTGCTTCCAATTTTCTTTCCACAAACTACTTCATATCCTTTTTCCCACCATTCTATAAAATCAGGGATTAACTCAGGCGGTTCCTGAAAATCACAAGGAATTGACAATATAACATCTCCACTTACTCGCCCTACAAAACTATCTTTTTTTGTGTCTGTTCCATAGTTTCTGGAATTTGCAATAACTTTGATATGGTGATTATTATATGCGACAGCTCTCATCTTTCCTAACGAGCCATCTGTTGACGCATTATCTCTAAATATGATTTCATAATCATATTTCCCATCATATTTTTTTAATATATTATTCAATTCATTAGCCATTGGTTCAACGTTTTCTTCCTCATTGAAACATGGCACAAGAACAGATATCTTTTTCATAAAAATCCTTTCCTTAAGTCATATAGATTTGTACGGTATATCAATATTCAGTTTCCCTATTTCATCAATGATATTATTGCTGTTGTTCATTGAACAAATCAGAACAGGATAGGGCTTTTCCAGCAATTTTTTAGGCGAAAAAACTTTTATTCCACAAAATGTCCCCTTTTGAATGTGAGAATTATTATCTACCGCATATACAATTTTGTTTTTCCATTCATCATGTTGAGCCAGCATTTGCGTTGCATACGAACCGCATCCCCACAAAACGATATACTCATTATCATTAACAAATTTCTCAATGCTTTTTTCTTCGTTATTTTTTTTCTCTAAATAAATACTATAATATTTTTTAATAGATTTTTCAGAAATATGGTCTTTATCTATTTCTTTATCACCACCATATTTATAAATTCCGCTTAACATATACTCGCCAACAGCATTGACAAAAATACTTTCGGCACTAGAATTAATGCGCTCCATTCCGAACGTCTTAAATAAATTATCGAGCGATTGTAAACTAAAATAATTAATATGCTCAATATTAAAATAATTAGGCAGGTGAGAATATACTTTCTCAAAACCTTCAACTGCCGGAACCTGAATTATAATCATTCCGTCTTTTTTTACAAGATTAAGATTATTCTGAACAAACTCCCTTAAATCAAAAATATGCTCCGCTACGCATGTTGAAATAACAACATCATAAATATGTTCTGCATGCTGAGGAATTGTTTCAAAAATACTCTGCTCATAACAAGCAATCCCGTTCGCCCTAAGCATCTCTGCTGAGTCATGGTCGGGATCCATCCCACAAAGATTAATAAAATTTCTATTTTTTAAAGAAATTAACAAGGATCCATCACCTGATCCAATATCAATAATACTTGATTCTTTCGAAACATATTTTTCAATCAGGGGAATAATCTCATGTTCTACGCCTTCAGATAATTTAATTTTTTTATCATCTGCATAATTATTACTATTTTTATAATAATTATCATAATTAGCCTGCGATGCATCATTACAGGCATATGTAAAACCACAATCTTCACAAACTGAAATATAGTTTTTTTCAGATAGTCCATAAATCATACACATATCTTTGGCAAATGAAATATCGAATAATACTTCTCTTTTTTCGCTATTACAAATAGGACATTTTCTTAACATAACCTGTTGCTCCTAAAACTAATTAAAATTTTCAAATTCATATTTTTTTAACAAGTCATCATCAAACTTGGGAGATAAATATTGAATATCTGGGGTATAAAACTCTCCATTTTCATTCATTATTGATTCAAGTCTTGGTCCTCGTATCTCGTCAAACAATTCATAAATTTCCAAAATACAGGCTCCTCTCTGTTTAACAATCCAGTCAATTGATGATTGCAAATCTGAGATATTCTTGCAAAGCTTATACTCTATACCAAATACTTTTGCAATATCTTTAAAATCCGGAAAACTTATACCACTTTCCTTATCACAACCATTTTTTATACCTTTAAAAAAGTTTTTACATGTTGATCTGATTGCACCATATCCACCATTATTCATAATTACCGTCTTCACAGGAAGATTGTAATGATGTATGGTTTGAAACTCCTGAAGATTCATCATAACAGAGCCATCGCCCGTAACACAATAATGGGGAACCTCCTTATAACAAACAGCTGCACCAATAGCTTCCGTTTTATCATCAACCATTGAACCACAGATGTAGTTACCTAACAATCGCTGCTATGAA
>ODAI014111043.1_pt1 | contig 11255 bp, 6 predicted proteins | sample 1539321 | NCBI WGS metagenome assembly ODAI01 (sample SAMN02144231, study PRJEB22623) | gut metagenome | biome: sheep rumen | host: Ovis aries | place: New Zealand
AGACATACCGGTAATTTTCAAAAATATAAAAATTACAACAAGCAGCGATTCTTTACAAGGCGGAGGTCTCTATATTAAGACAGGTGCAGATGCTCCTGGAGTAACGCTAGATTCCGGGGCCTTAATTGACGACTGTATAATATCGGGCACAGACGCCAAGGGTGCCGGAATATATCTTGATAGCGGAAAGCTTACAATAAAAACCGGTGCAAAAATTTCCAATAATCACTTCCCGGACAGCAACGGATTTGGCGGTGGAATTTATATCAAGAGTGGAGCTGAGCTGATTTTAAGCGGAAGCTTTGACATACCTTATGGAGGTTCAGTAACTCAAAATGATATTTATGTTGAAGCTGCGGAAAGTATAAAGATAAAAAATGCCATTAGCCCTCAAACCGGAACAAGCGGGGTAATGGCAACAATTACTCCAGCACAAGATTTACAGCGAGGTGTCAGTATTGTTTCCCTTGCTTCAGGTTCAAGCCTTTCTTCTATTGTTCCTTATAAAGATTATTTTGCTTTAAGCAATAATGACTGGCTCTTAAAAGCAAACGGTGCAGGTAATGCCCTGGTTCTTGATGCTCCGATTTATGTTGCGGGTGTTGCAGATACACGGCAATTCTGTACCGCAGATGGTGCCGCAACTGGCAACGGAACAAAATCAGCTCCTTTTGCAACAATTGAACAGGCCGTTAATGCAATTATAGGTTTGAATGCAGCTGAAGACTACACAATTTTTGTTGATGGAGAAATAATAGGATTGCAGTCAATACCTTCCAGCCTTACAAGCTCCCATGCATCTGGCATTACTATTAAGGGTGCCAGCGGTAATACAAGTGATATTCTTAATGGTAACGGTGCTTCCGGTCCTGTTCTGACAATCAGTTCTCCTGTTCCTGTGATAATAAAGGACTTAACGATTAGGGGTGCAAATAATTCTGGTGCCTTTGGTGGCGGCATCAATATGATAAGCGGCTCTAATGTAACGCTTGAAAGCGGTGCTTTAATTGGTGGAACAAGTGGTTCTACTACAGCCAGCGTAACTGACAATTCAAACAAGGCTGCTAAAGGTGGCGGTATTTATTCTGAAGGAAATCTTACACTTAAAAATGGTTCTTCTGTAATTTATAATTATGCAGGTGATATGGGTGGTGGAATTTATTGTGGTGGTGGTTCTCTGTCAATTAATGATTATGCATCAATCAGTCTAAATGGTGCTGGTACAAGTGGTGGTGGAGTTTACACAACAAACAATATTACAATTAGCGGCCCTGTTATTATTACAGGCAATGTAAATAATTCCGGCAATCCTTCTAACCTTTATCTTACATCGAGAACGATAAAAATAAAAGTTACAGGCCTTCTTACAAATGAAGATAAGAATGCACAAATCGGAATATCAAATGGTGCTCAACTGAACCTAGGGGACTATATAGTCTTTACTACGAATTATGGAACTTTTAATAGCGTAGCACCAGGCACTTACTTTACCGGCGACCAGTGGACAGTAGCCGCCGGTAGTGATGGCGAAGCTCTTCTTGCAGCCAGCGGCGGTAATATTACAATTGAACCGGTTTATGAGGATATAACAGTTAATGTGGATAAAACTTCTGTCTTAAAGTCGGCAACAGAAAAGAAGTTCACCTTTACCGCTACCGGCACAGACTCAGAAGGAAATACTAACCCGATAACTATAGGCAACGGCCAAGGCCAGCTTGCCCTTACAATTGAAAGCGTAACTTACCACGGCGAAACAGTTCCGGCAAGCTATTATGATACCGGCACAAATTATGTAACCTTAGGCAACTCTTTGCCGGTCGGCAATTACACAATCAATACAAGGGCTGTCTACCAGGGCTCACTGTCAGAAGCACGCACCTACAGCGCAGGCTTTGAAGTGAAGATTGTGGATATTGTTCCTGTATCTGCAAGTGAAGCAGTAAATACTATATCTTCCCTTGCTGCAAATGGTACAGTTCTTGTTTCTGGGGAAATGACAACTTCTGATGTTACAAGCATTACAAATGCATTAAAAGAATTGGCGAGTTCAAAACCGGAAATTGAAGTTACTTTAGATTTAGGCCTTGTAACAGGACTCTCAGAATTACCTGATTATGAGAATTCATTCTATCAAGTAACAAATATTGTAGAACTTACTTTACCTGAAGGTATAACTAAAATTACAGGATGTACCTTCAGAGGATGTTCGAAACTTAAAAAGTTGAATCTTCCATTGACGGTAACAACAATTGAAGAACAGTTTTTCTACGATTGTCCTCTTGTGGAAACTCTGACTTTAGGTGGTCAATCATCTGCTGATAATGGTACATTTAAGCTTGAAAATAATGTCATTTATTCAAGTAATGGTAAAAAGCTTATCGTTTATGGAAATAAAGCCAGCACTTCTACTTTTACAGTTCCTTCAGGAGTTGAAGAAATTGCTGAATGGGCATTTACTGCATCACATGCAGAAAAAATTATTCTTCCTGATGGTCTTAAAACCTTAAAGTTATATTCTTTTGGATGGTCAGAGATTCCTGCAATAGTAATTCCTGAAAGTGTAACGACTATTGAAGAAAGAATATTTATGTATTCTTCTCTTGAAACTGTAAAATATAAAGGTTCCGAAGAACAGAAGAACTTGATTAGTATTGATAGCGATAATAATGATTTACTTAATGAAGCTACCTGGGTTTACAACTACACCGGCGACTGATTCCTTTTGACAGATTGATTCTGGGCGTTTGAAAAATGCACAAAGTATAGCAGCAGTGCCCGGAGTAATTTGTCACACGGATTCGGAATTACTAACGTAATTTCAGGATAAAAGTAATAAAATGACTTTGTGTGTGACAATTATATTCTCATTTTCAAAGCGCTGCTGATACAGAGTTGTAAGCCTCAAGGACCTTATCCAGAGGGGCATTCATCTTTTGTGCCGCTACTTCAGGAGTTTCATTATATTCTTTTATGAGCATTACAGCAGCATCAATAGCCTTCTGCTTTTGGCCTTCGGCAAGGCCCTGCTCATGGCCGTTTTTGAAGGCGTATCTTTCTAATCTTTCAACTGTCATATACTGTAACCTCCATTGAGTATTGTGTTTAGCATCGGCCACGTATTTGCTCAGGTCTGAAGTGTAAAGGGTTTGAGCCTTATTGGAAATAAGGAATTCAAAGAAACCCTGAACATCCTTATCTTTCATCATTCTAGCACAGTTTTGTGCAATAAAAAAGTGTTTATATGAACGGTCATTCAGTTTTGTTTTTCTGTCTTCCAGACAGAGATTTTCAAATGTATAAACTGGCAGTCCGCTTTTGAAAATATCTTCCATGCAGATAAAGATTACGTGAGAATCTGGAAGCTCTTTAAAATCTTGACCGGCAGTCAGTATATCAAGATCCATGGCAGAGCTGTAAAAACGTGAGCGTTCTGGCAGTTCTTTTGTATCTGCGAGCTGGATTTCTATATCGTAAACCCGATCCGCTTCTTTTACGTAAACATCGAGCCTTATGCTTTTTGCATCGTGATCAATGTCTATAACTTCTTCGTTTGCAATTGTCATCTTTTCAATCTTGATGTTAAGAAGCATTTCAAGAAGGTGCTGGCAGGCATCAGGGTGATGTCTCATAACCTTGTAAAAGATGAAATTGTTTGCAAGTGTTGCCTGTTCCCATTTTTGTTCAGGGGAAAGTTCTGTATAATTCTTCATTTTTTTTCCTCCATATATAAAGTCCCCCTAACTTGCAAATTCCGGCAATGTTTTAAGAATCTTTTTGAAAAAAAATTTGCAAATTAATACAATCTCTGTGGGCTCTGTGCCCTCTGTGAGAAATTAAACTTTCCTCCTTAAAAAAAGCCCTAGAAGCGGGCCGGTGAAATGTGCTAAAATAAATAATCACTTTTTTGAGGATTTGAATGCAGGGAAGAGTACTTGCTGGAAGTAACAATACTTTTACAGTTGAATGTGATGATGATGTCACGCGTTTTTGTACTATTAAGGGCAAGGTTTTAAAGTCTGATAAGCAGTTTTATAATCCCCTTGCCCCGGGCGACCTTGTTGAAGTTGAGGCTGACCCTATAAACGATGAAAAAGGTCAGGTGCTTTCTCTTTTACCCCGCAAAAATACTTTTTTAAGATGGAATGTAAAAGGCCGCTGTCCTCAGCTACTTGCAAGTAATCTTGATTATCTTATTCTTGTAACAACTCCTGATGAGCCGCCTTTCCGTCCCCGCTTTATTGACCGGGCCCTTGCCCAGGCAGAGCATCAGGGAATTACGCCTGTTGTTGTCTGCAATAAATATGACCTTGCCGAACAGATGCAGAATGACGGACGGACTGAAGAATTTGATGAAATTGACCGCCGCCTTACAATCTGGGGCCAGCTTGGCTACCGGGTTTTAAGACTTTCTGCCAAAACAGGCGAGGGTATGACAGAGTTTGCCGCTCTTCTTGAAAATCACACTTCGGCTTTTGTAGGACAGTCGGGCGTGGGAAAATCCAGCCTTATAAACGTAATGGATTCAACCTGTGTTTTAAAAACCGGAAGTCTTTCTAAAAAATACGGACGGGGAAGTCACACTACAACCAAGGGAACTCTGATTCATCTTTCCTTGAATGAGTCTCTTATGGACGGTGTTCAGGGCCGCACCGCAGATATTATCGACACTCCGGGAATCCGCCGTTTTGTGCTTGATGATATCGAGTCGTCTGATTTAGCCCTCTACTTCCGCGAGTTTGAGCCTTTTATAGGAAAATGCAAGTTCGGCCTTGGCTGTACCCATCTTACAGAGCCTGAATGTGCTGTGCGCCAGGCTGTTGAAGATGGTGCAATCACGCCTGAACGTTATGACAGCTGGATGCGTATTTCTAACGAAATTAAAAGTGGCAGCTGGGAAGATTAATTTTTTAAATTTATGAACGAAAAAACTCTTGAAGAAATTGATTATTTTAGAATCCGCGATGAAGTTGCGGGCTATTGTCTTAGTGAAGAAGGCCGTCATGAACTTTTAATCCGCCAGCCTTTTACAGATTCATCAAAAATTGAATTCTTAAAAAAATGCAGCCGCGAATGGCAGACTTACCTTGAAAACTCAAAGTCCCTCCCTTTCGCGCCCTGGCTTCCCGTTTTCAATTTAATTCCCCTGATAAAAACAAATGGTGCTTCCCTTGCTTTGGAGCAGGTTAAGGCTCTGGGACAGTTCTGCCTTGCCTCTGATTCTGTGAGGGAATGCATTGTAAATCATTCCGAGGCTCTTGGTCTGAAATCTCTTGCTTCCGAATGCCAGAAGCTTCCCGACCTTACAGAAACTTCCCGTAAGATTTTTCGCGTAATCACAAAGGACGGCGAAATGCGGGATTTGCCGGAAATTATAGAAATCCGCTCTAAAATTGCCGGTCTTAATAATCAGATAAAAAATATCCTGAAAAAATATACGACAGATCCAAAATTTGCCTCTGTCCTTGAGTCTACAGTTCCCGTTCTGCGGGCTAACCGCCAGACTCTTGCCGTAAAAGCCAGCATGCAGACCCGCATTAAGGGAATTATCTGCGATGTGTCTGCCTCTGCCCAGACGGTTTTTATTGAGCCGGACGAGGCTGTTTTATGCAGTAACGAGCTTATTCAGGCTGAATATGAACTGCAGGCGGCAATCAAACGCATCCTTCTGCAGCTTACTGAGCAGCTTCAGCCGTCTATACCGCTTCTTCGCGATGCCCTGACTGTAATGAAGATTTTTGACACGACGCTTGCCGCTGCCAGATGGGGAGTGGAACATTCATGTGTCTATGCACTAACTTGCGGGAAGGGGAAAGCGTCGGGTCAAAGCCATCATGAAGGAAGAGAGCAGGAGCCGCCTTTACTTTTGCAGGCCCGCCATCCGCTTTTGAAGGAAAATTGCGTTCCAATAGATATCCGCTTTATGACCGGAAAGAGGGTGCTCATTATTACAGGACCAAATACCGGCGGTAAAACTGTCACTCTAAAAACTTTTGCCCTTTTTGCAATGCTCAATCAGTCGGGCTTTCCGCTTCCGGCCGGCGAGGGAACAAGGCTTCCTGTTTTTTCTAACGTTTTTGCTGATATTGGTGATGACCAGAGCCTTGATCAGAATCTTTCTACCTTCAGTGCCCACATGAAAAACATCAGTCATGCGGTAAATGCAGCTAAAAGTGATACTTTGATTCTGCTGGATGAGCTTGGAAGCGGCACCGACCCTCAGGAAGGTACGGCAATTTCTATGGCCGTGCTGGACACTCTGATTGAAAAGGGCTCTTTTGTCCTTGTTACAACTCATCAGGGCATTTTGAAAAATTACGGCTACACGAATGCGGCCTGCGTTAATGCCAGCGTTGAATTTGATACAACAACACTTTCGCCTTCTTATCATCTTTTGATGGGAGTTCCCGGCGAAAGTCACGCCCTTGATATTGCCCAGAAATCCGGGCTTCCAAAGGAAATCTGCCGGGCCGCAAGAACTTATATTGCCCAGGAACAGGCTGATGTTTCATCTCTGATAAAGGGCCTTAATGAAAAACACCTGGAGCTTGACCGCCTGCAAAAATCAATGCTCAATGAAATGCAGGCGGCTGAGGAAAAATCGCTGAAGCTTCGCGAAAAGGAAGTTGAGCTTCGCCGCAAGGAGCATGAGCTTAAAAACGGTCACCAGCAGGAAATGCATGATTTTCTTGTTCATTCCCGCCGGCAGCTTGAAAATCTTGTCCGCCAGATTAAGGAAGGTGAGCTTACCCGCGAAAAAACGCTTGGCGTAAAGGGCTTTATCGGCCAGCTTGAAAAGGACGTTGACCGCCTTGATAAAAAAATTGAGGCCGAGGAAGAAGCTCTGGAAAAGGCTGAGGCTGAACTTGCCAAAGCTAAGGAAAAGAAAAAGCATCCGGCTTCCAATAAAACTACAAAGAAAAAGCTCAGCCTTGCCGAGGCTTTGAAAACAGCTTCTTCTTTTGATGATTCCGCGCAGGGCGCGGCCGGGGGATTAGGGGCCGGCGCTAATGTAAATGCGGTCAAAAATACTGCTGCCCCTCGTCTGGTTTTTGAAATAGGGGCCAGCGTAAAGTCTAAAAACGGCGGCAACAGCGGCATAATCACCGGGGCCGGTAAAAAAGGCGTCTGGCAGGTTCAGTTTGGCAGCATAAAAATGACAATGAAGGAAAAGGATTTGCTTCTGGTGCAGGCTGCCGGGGCCGGCGAGCTTAAGGCCTCCTACAGCGTAGATATGGCTCCTAATGTTTACGAATACGGCGACAACGTGATTGTAGAAAAGGAAGCTGCCCGCCCGGTTTACGAGCTTCGGCTTCTTGGAATGTATGCAGAAGAGGCTGTAAAGGCTCTTGAACGGCAGATAGATTTGTGCGTGCTCAATAATTTTGACCACTTCAGCGTCATTCACGGAAAGGGTAACGGCGTTTTGCAGCAGGCAGTCCGCGATTACCTTTCCCACAGTCCAGCCGTCGCTGATTTTGAATATGCCCCCGCCGAAGACGGCGGCGCCGGAAAAACTTATGTTACGCTTAAGTAATATATTGCCTTTGAAAATTAAGGGTATGCATTTATAATTATAGGAAAATGGCGTGAGCGGAGATTGTTTTAGAAAAACGTCTCTCATATTTTGAAAAGATAAAAAATAGCGCGAAGGAGTATAGCGTGGGGCAAAAACATTCTATTTTTGTCTGCCGCGATAGCGGCGCATTCAATAGTTTCCTTACAAAAATAGCATGTAGCGCGGTACCGCGCGGTTTTGTACCACGCTATGCGACTGGGAGCTATTTTTTTTTGTAGGAATAATTTTTAAGGGAGATGTTTTATATGGAATGGTTTGAATCTGAAGATTTCTGGAAAAATTACGGCCCCATCATGTTTGACGAAGCCCACTGGCAGGAAGCCCCCGCAATCGCGGACCGCGTTATGAAATTGGCAGGCCTCAGGGAAGGTGACGCTGTTCTGGACGCCGGCTGCGGGGTAGGCCGAATTTCAGTTGAACTTGCCGCCCTTGGCCTCAAAGTTACCGGCACCGACATAATTCAGGCAGAGCTTGATACCGCCGCCGAATCTGCCCGCGACGAAGGGGTTGAAATTGATTTTATCAAAGCCGACATGCGGAAGTGGTGCCGCCCCAAAGCCTTTGACTGCACTGTAAATCTTTATACATCCTTCGGCTACTGTGATACAGTCGAAGAAGATATGCTCTATCTTAAAAATATGTGCGCCTGCGTGCGTGATGGCGGAAGCTTTATTTTTGAAGGCACTACCCGCGAAATTGCCGCCATGTATTTTACAAAGGGGGAAGAATTCGAAAGGGCCGGCTACAAGGTTGTCACAGACTTCAGCGTGACCGGCGCCTGGGAAGGCCTTCGTTCCCACTGGACCCTTTTCCCGGCCGGCACAGATCTTTCAAAAAATCCTTCTGCCGCCCCTCTGGTAGACCACACCTTTATTCAGCGCCTTTATCCTGCCACATTCCTCCGCAATAAAATTCTTGAGTACGGCTTCAAATCTGCATCGGTTTACGGAAACTGGGAAGGCGCCCCTTACGACCAGAACGCCGCCACCTGCGTAATTGTGGCAAAAAAGTAGGGCGTTCCCCTCGCTTCGCTCGGGTCGCTACGTTTCGCCCTTCGCCTCTTCGGCTCATTCCTTCGCTTGCGCTTCGGAACTGCGGGGCTTCACATCGCTAACGCAGAAATTCGTAAATCCCCACATAGGGATCTTCCCGCATTTCGCACTTTTCCCCGATTTCCATAAGGAGTTCGCCGCTGGCTGAGCTTTCTTCCCAGACCGGCAGCTTCTGCCCCTTCATATCCTTTCCGTTTGGATTTCCAGTCTTTACAAAGTTTACCCAATAAGAACTCATAATATTTTCAATTTCAAAATCTCGCTCAGTATAGTTTTTTCTTCGCGGCACATTGCGGTAGGCGTAAATCAGCTCCCCCGAATGATTTGAGCCGATTTCTCCGTTTTCCTGAGTAAAATAATATTCCCACACCGGTCGCCCCTGAGCCGCAATCGCTTTAGTCCATTCATGATGAGGCCGGGTAAAGCAGACTGCCGCAAAGACATCGTCATACAAAGCCTTTGCTTCTTTGTCATTCTTAACAGGATGTGCCTGCAGAAACTCTTCCGTTCTATCTCCAAAAGTACCCCCCAGAAGTTCTGCAAGATTTTTCATTGTCACTTTGGTAAAGAAGGTAAATGCCTTTGCCTCAGTTTTATTAAAGCCGTTCAAAAGCGCTTCCTCGTGATTTGCCCCCTTCCTGTAAGTTTCAAAAGGCATTTCAGTAAGCGCATATCCGTCCACCGTCATCGAATTATTTACAAAACGACTTTTTAAAAGCTTTTTAGCCGGAATCTTTCTGAGTTCCGCAATCGAGTTTACTCCGAATTCCTTTTTGATGTCTTCTCCCATTTTGAGGGCTGCTTCCATGCTGCGGAAGGTGTGTGGTGGAGTCTCCTCTACAATCGAAGAACTTTCCCCTATGGCGCGTCTAAAGGTTCCCTTTGTCAAAGGACTGGCACAGAGCGCATTAACAGATGATGACCCCGCGGATTCCCCCGCAATCGTAATATTTTTTGCATCACCCCCAAAGGCACTTATATTTTTGCAGACCCAGTCAAGGGCCTTTATCTGGTCTAAGAGGCCATAGTTACCCGTTGAGCCGTAAGGGCTTTCTTCCCTAAGTTGGGAATCTGCCAGATAGCCGAAAATGCCCACCCGGTAGGCAATGGTCACTACAATAATTCCGCTCTTACAGAGGTTTTCCCCGTCATAATTTTCGTACCAGCTCTGTCCTCCGGTCAAAGCACCTCCGTGCACATAAACCAGCACGGGAAGGGGAGTTTCTGCTGTGTCACCTTCCGCCCCGCGCCCAGCCCCTCCGGTTCTTGCCGGTCTCCACACATTCAGATAAAGGCAGTCCTCGCTCATAGAAGCCTTGTAAGTTCGGCTGGTCTTCTGATGTGTATATAAATTGAACAAAAAATTGTAAAGCCGGTTAACCTGATTCTGCATTGCCATCGGTGCAAAATGGTCAGCCTGTAAAACGCCTTCCCAGGGAATAACGTCCTGTGGTTCTTTCCAGCGTAAGTCTCCCACCGGAGGAGCCGCAAAAGGAATGCCCGCAAAAATTTCAACCGAACCGTCCTTATTTAAAATCCCCTGAATGTCACCGCCCGTAACGCTGATAATTTCAGTTTTGCCCGCTGCTTTTTTATCAACAGGGCTTGTTTTATTAGATACACAGCCCGAAAAAAGTGCTAGAATAATTGCCAGAATAAAAATCTTTTTCATACCCAAAATCATAAAGGAAAAATCGCAAATGGTAAAACACATTATCTTATGGACACTAAAAGAAATGAGCGAGGAAGAAAAATCCCGCGTAAAATCCGAAATCAAAAAAGGTCTTGAAGAGCTCAAAGGAAAAATCCCGGGTCTTATCGATATTAAAGTAAATGCAACTGGCCGCCTTCCATCATCAAATGCAGACCTCATGCTGGATTCTACCTTCGAGTCAGCCGATGCCCTGAAAGTTTATTCTAAACATCCCCTTCACGTAGCCGTTGCCGACGGAAATGTCCGTCCTTTCACCGCCAGCCGAACCTGCCTGGATTTTGAGGTGTAAAATCGGAAGATAATTTATGACCGACTCAGAACTCAAAACCTTAAAAGACAACCTCTGGCACGCTGCAGATGTTCTTCGTGCAGGTGCCCACTTAGCAGCAAATAAATACGGACAGCCTATTTTAGGCCTCATCTTCCTCCGCTATGCAGATATTCTTTACAAACAGCACAAAGCAGAAATAGAAGCCGAATATAATAAATCAAAAGGTACACGAGCCGAAAAATCTATAAAAGACATCTCAATCAAATACTGCGGTTTTTATCTCCCCCCAGAAGCTTATTACACAACAATTAACGACGCTCCCGACGACGCAAATAAGGCAACCCTCGTAAAAAAGGCGATGGAAGCTATAGAACGCGAAAACGAAAAGATGGATGGCGTTCTTCCAAAAGAAGTGTACGGCCAGCTTGTGCCCGAAGAAGAACCGGAACTACTTTCAAACATTATGCGAATCTTCATGGATATTCCGGAAAATATCAGCGTAGACCTCTTTGGAGAAATCTACGAATTCTTCCTCGGCGAGTTTGCCCTTCAGGAAGGAAAAGACGGCGGAACCTTCTATACGCCGGCAACCGTAGTCCGCTACATGGTAGAAGTTCTCCAGCCGCAAAATGGCGAAAAGAA
>ODAI011921349.1_pt1 | contig 11253 bp, 11 predicted proteins | sample 1539321 | NCBI WGS metagenome assembly ODAI01 (sample SAMN02144231, study PRJEB22623) | gut metagenome | biome: sheep rumen | host: Ovis aries | place: New Zealand
CAGACGGAAATGGCCGTTCGCATGTTCCAGTCCAAAAACAATATTTCCATAGACGGACAGGTCAATCGCGATACGAGCGGCGTGCTGTATTCCGGGGACGCGGTGCCTTTGGCTACACCGACGCCGACCCCCACGCCTACACCGACACCGACGCCCGAACCCACGCCGACGCCGAGGCAGTCCTCGCAAAGAACATCAAGTGCGACCAAGAAACCGCAGGAAACTTCTTCCGGTAGCCAGTCACAGGCTACGCCGAAAGCGACAGCCACGCCAAAGCCGCAAAGCACCTATAAGGCGCCGACCGGCAGCTTCGGATCCGGCATCGAGGGCATGATTGCCTGTGCGCAGGCGCATCTCGGTGCGCCGTACGTATACGGTGCAAGCGGTCCGGATTCTTTCGACTGTTCCGGTTTTGTCTGCTACTGCATGAAGCAGGCGGGCTTCTCCGTGTCCCGTACATCGTCCCGCAATCTTGCTTCGCACAGCGGCTGGACGCTGATCGAAAATATCAGTGATCTGAAACGCGGCGATCTGATCTTCTGGTGCAGCGATGATTCCGATACCGTCAGCCACGTTGCGATCTGCACCGGCGGTACGAGCTTTATCCACGCCAGCGCCTCCGGCGGATGCGTAAAAACCGGCAGCATCGGCAGCAGCGATAAAAACTACTGGTATCGCAATTTTGTTTGCGGAAGGCGGTTTGCATAATGCCTTGCACGATATGTCCTCGAAACTGCCATATTGACAGAACAGCCGCAAATGGGTTTTGCGGCTGTTCTTCTGTTCCCAAGGTTGCCCGCGCTGCTTTGCATTTTGATGAAGAGCCCTGCATCAGCGGTACACGCGGCAGCGGAACGATTTTCTTTTCCGGCTGCAATTTGAAATGCATCTTTTGTCAAAACATCGTATTGCAGGACGGAACCCTCGGTGAACCGTTTACCGTGGATCATCTTGTCGAAACAATGCTTGCATTGCAATCACGCGGCGCACACAATATCAACCTTGTCACCCCTACGCCCCATCGGGATATACTGGTTCCTGCTCTGCGCGCCGCAAAAGAGAACGGTCTTTCTATCCCCGTGCTATACAATACGAACGCGTATGAAACGGTCGAAACCATTCGTGCGTATGAGGGCTTGGTGGACTTATACTTGCCTGATTTGAAGTATCACGATGATCGGCTTGCACGTAAATTCTCCAAAGTAACCGGTTATTTTCCCATCGCTTTGGAGGCTATCCGCGAGATGGTTCGACAAACAGGATTTATGCAAATGGATAACAGCGGAATGGCGCTGCGTGGAGTTCGTATTCGCCATCTTGTCCTGCCCGGATGCGTATTTGACACTCGCGCCGTTTTGGACGTTGTTGCAGAAGCCTTCGGCACGGATATTCCGCTGTCGCTCATGTCACAATATACCCCAATGCCTGCATGCAAAGAGCCGCCGCTTTCGCGACGGCTTACCAAGCGTGAATATGAATCGGCTGTCGAGCATTGTATTTCGCTCGGATTTCAAAATGTGTATATACAGGGCTTTGAAAGCGTCGGCACAAGCTATACGCCGCCGTTTTCCGATCACGTGACGTTATAATACCTCGTTCTCGATAAACCATGCCACGCCGTCGTCGGCACAGCTTGGCAAGATACGATCCGATACGGCTTTGACGGAATCGCCTCCATTGGCGACGCAGCACCCGATACCTGCCCATTCGATCATGCTTTGATCCAATGTATTGTCACCGATGGCAACGACTTCGCTGCGATCAAATCCGTAATAGTCTGCGATCCATTTTAATGCAGATGCTTTATCGGTCGTCTTGCTGCCTACCTCTAAAAATCCCGGTTTGCTGGTCAGAACATGCAGCGTATCGGGTAGCATCGCTTCCACCTTCGGCAGCATTTCGCCGATGGTCGAAGGATCGGTATACATTAGGATCTTCGGCGTTGTAGTAAGATCGTGCTGCAGCAGATCGGGGTCGATCCGATACGGCAAATGCATCACATTGGTATACGCTTCCGTAAAGGCATTCCATTCACGAAACACGACGATATCGCCGTCATAAATCTGTGCATGGAGGCCGAACGCATCGGCTGCCCGAAAACAAGCTCTGGATTCTTCCTCCGTAAAATAATGCGTATACAGCGGCTTACCCGTAATGCCGTCGGATACCAGAGCGCCGCCGTAGTTGATCACGGGTTCATCCAACTGCAGCTGTTTCCGTATCGGTTCGGAACCAGCAAAGCCGCGTCCGGTAGCAATGATAATCTTCACGCCCTTCTCCCTTGCCTTTGCAATCGCGTCCGCATTGCGTGGTGACACGGGCTTTCCGGAAATCACAAGCGTATCGTCTATATCCAATGCAATCAATCGAATCATTCTGTTTCCTTTCATTGCCGTCAACATCATTTATATGGTATTATACAACGATTCCGGATCGGATGCAAGATGATAAAAGGGAGCGCCGAAACGCTCCCTTTCGTGAATATTCCTTGTTTATTGATCTTCGTCGTCAAAGAGGTCTTCCGTTTCTTCCCCTGTTTCGGCCTCATCGGAATCATCTTCTGCTGTTTCCGAGTCGTCTTCATCGTCCATGACAGCGCGAGTAGCGCGGCGTTTGCGATAAATGATTAACACAACGATAATCATTTGGATTGCTAAAAACGCTATGCCGATATCCAGTATCAGAATGCCGAGTGTGGAATTGCTCCAAGATGTACAGCCGCCTTCACCGTCGGTGACAAGCGTGCCGATCCGTCCGGCCGGTGTCGGTGAAGGGGATGGTGTTGCGCTTGGAGATGGTGTCGGTTTCGGCGCAGGCGTAGCCGTTGGTGCAGCTGTGGGTGTCTGTGTCGGTGTAGCAGTCGGTTTTACAGTCGGTGTCGCCGTCGGCTTGCGCGTGGGGGTCGCGGTAGGCTTGCGCGTAGGACGAGGCGTATCTTCCTCATCGTCGTCATCATCCGGCTCCGGCGTCGGCTTCTTTGTCGGCGTGGGAGTCGGCTCGGGTGTCGCAGTCGGTTCCGGCGTCGGTGTATCCGTTGGTTCTGCTGTAGGCTCTTCCGTCGGCTCGATGGTCGGTTCTGCCGTAGGCTCCTCCGTCGGCTCGGCAGTCGGTTCTGTCGTAGGTTCTTCTGTCGGTTCTACGGCAGGCGTCTCCGTCGGCTCTGCCACCGGCTCCCCGGTAGGCTGTTCACTCGGGTCGGCAGAAGGCTGCTCGGTGGCTTCCGGGGTCGGTTCCGTTGTCGGTTCCGTCGTGGGGAGCACCGATTCGCTCGGCGTTTCGACAATGCTTAGCGTCAAGAATGTCTGCTCCTCTGCCATATAGGATGCCACTTCCCCATCGTTATACAGACTGTACGCCGCATCCTGTAGCTTGACGGAAAGCTCGCCTGTCTTCTCCACACGGAAAATCAAAGAGAGCAGATACCCGGAGGCCGGACAGCCGTAATCATTGGCAAACGTAATATGTATTTCCCCGGGCTCAGCAGGGTTCACAGCCCAAACCGAATCCACCGCAACCGAGGTTGTACGCGTCTGTTCATCGATCAGCGAAAAGCCACCGTAGGTGAGCGATTCGCTGTCATACGTCACCGTACATTCCCATGTATTGAGAAGCCCTGGATTTTCCGTCGGCACAGATATGAAAATCGGTACAGTTACCGTATCGCCGACAGTTGCCTGTACCGGTTCCGCGCTCCATATCATATCTTCCGCCGCGGAATATGATGCCGATGCCAAAAGCAGCAAGCAAGCTATGCATGTGATAAAAGGAAGCAGTCGCTTTTTCATAGACAACCCTTTCTGTATAGTAGAACCATTTGTGTACAGTATAACGCAAACCTCTGCTTTCGTCAAATCCACTTTATGGATCGGCAAAAAGTTTCCTTTCGTTTTGCAAAGATGTTTCTAAATGTTTGAAAAGCGGGCTTCGTTCACAATGTTTTTCCTGCAATTCCCGTGAAAAGTGTTTGCTTCCTTGCAAAAATATGGTATACTTATCGAGTTGGAGGTATACTATGCAGATTTATAATACCATGACCCGTAAAAAGGAAGAGCTTGTCCCTATGCAGGAGGGACAGATTTCAATGTATGTTTGCGGCCCGACCGTGTACGACTTTATCCATATCGGCAATGCACGTCCGCTGATCGTCTTTGACACGATGCGCCGGTATCTTGAATCTCGCGGCTACAAAGTGACGTATGTGCAGAACTTTACCGATATCGACGATAAGCTGATTCGTCGCGCCAACGCCGAAAACACCACCGTGCCGGCGCTTGCCGAACGATTTATCAAAGAATACTATACCGACGCCGATTCGCTCGGCATCATGCGGTCTACCGTCAACCCACGCGCTACGGAGCATATTGACGATATCATTGACCTTGTCAAAACGCTGATCGACAAGGGGCACGCCTATGCCGTTGAAAACGGCGACGTTTATTTTTCCGTTCGCAGCTATCCCGGCTACGGCAAGCTGAAGGGACAGGATATCAACGACATGGAAAACGGCGTTCGTATTGACCCGAGCGATATCAAGCGCGACCCGCTCGATTTCGCGCTTTGGAAAGGCGCCAAGCCCGGCGAGCCCAGTTGGCCCTCGCCTTGGGGTGAAGGCCGTCCCGGTTGGCATATCGAGTGCTCTGCAATGAGCATGCATATCCTTGGGCCGACATTTGACATTCACGGCGGCGGTCAGGATCTGATCTTCCCGCATCATGAAAACGAAATCGCGCAAAGCGAAGCCGCAACCGGCAAGCCCTTTGCGCATTATTGGATGCACAACGGCTATCTGAACATCGACAATCAAAAGATGTCGAAGTCGCTCGGCAACTTCTTCCGCGTGCGGGACATCACAAAGGAATACGATCCCGAGGCCTTGCGTATGTTTATGCTCGGCGCAAACTATCGGAATCCGCTGAACTTCTCGCGTGAGCTCATGGATCAGGCCGTTACCTCCCTTACAAGACTTCGCACAGCCAAGGAACGTTTGGAAGCGACGCCTGTGGATAACAACGTTGCGGCGCCCGATCTTGCCAAGACATTACAAGGATTCCGTGATCGTTTTAACGAAGCGATGGACGATGATCTCAATACCGCCGACGCACTTGGGGTCCTGTTTGATGTGGCGCGGTTCGTAAACATCTTTGCTTCCGAGCCGAAGTCTCAAAGCGATATAGATGCTGTCAAGAATTGCTATGCCGACCTGTCCGGGATACTCGGTTTGCTGCAAAAGAAAACTGCCGACGAATTCCCCGCTGATGCGGTACGTTTGCTTGAGGAGCGCACAGCCGCCCGTAAAGCGAAGGACTGGGCAAAAGCCGATGCGATTCGCGCCGAGCTCAAGGAAATGGGCTATGCCGTTGAGGATTCGGCACAAGGCCCGAAACTGAAAAAGCTGTAATACGGAAAGGACTGTTTCTATGAATTTTCTCTTTACGATTGTTCTGCTTGCTATCGCAGGCTATGTTTTGTACAGCGCCGTCACCGGTAAGGGCAAGCTGTTCTCCGTAGACAATATCCTTGAGGAAAAGATTCCGCAGTTCATCAAGCTGCTTCGGCCGCTCTATCTGGTGCTCGGTGTCATTATGCTTGTTATGGCTCTGACCTCCGGATTTCAGAACGTAGTCTACGCCGATGTTGCCTATCGTTTCACCGACGATTTTAAAACCTATTATGCGGACAATATTGACGCCAAGGGCAATATCAAAGGGACGGAAGCCAATATTGACGGTCTGTACGGGTATAATGCCATGTCGTCCGTATTCGGCACGCTCCCCGCGCCGGAGGTACCGGACGGCGTCAATCCAAGTTATGCTGAAGCTGCAACCGACGAAAACGGTGAATATCTTTTCATGGGAATCGGCGAAACGCTCCCCGGTCAGAACGAGACCTATGCAAGTCTTCGGAATGCTTTATCATACCGCTTTACGCAGATATTGACATGGGTAATGATGGGACTTGCTGTCGTGCTTGTCGTGTTGGTATTTGTGTTGATCAACAAATTTACTGATAAAGAAAAGCAGGCCAAAGCCAAAGCGCAGGCGCGCTCCGGCGACGCTGCGATGCCGAGCTCTGCTTTTGAATTTGAGGATGAATCCTCCGAGGAGCAAAAGTAATGCTTCTGCCGCATAACTATCACACACATACAGTACGCTGCGGACATGCCTCCGGAGCCGATCATGAATTTGTGGAAGCGGCAATCCAAGCCGGTATGGAAACGCTGGGATTTTCGGATCATTCCCCCTATCCCTTCAGCAACGGATATCATTCCGGTATCCGTATGGACTGTTCACAGCTCGAAGATTATGTGTCGTCCATTCTGCGTCTAAAGGATGAATACAAGGATGATATCCGTATTCTTCTCGGATTAGAGGCTGAGTACTATCCGGAATTCTTTGATGCCTGGAAAAAGCTCACCGAGCCGTATCCGTTTGATTATTTCATTCTCGGACAGCACTTTGTCGGAAACGAGTATGAAGGTATTTACAGCGGACGACCGACGATGGATCCCGCTGTGCTGAGCGCGTACGTCGATCAAACGATTGATGCGATGCAGACCGGAACATTTCTGTATTTGGCGCACCCCGACCTGCTGCGCTATATGCGTCCGCGCAGCAAGCATTACAAGTCGGAAGTGAAGCGACTTTGCGAAGCGGCAAAATCTTTGCATATTCCGCTTGAAATCAATCTGCTCGGCATATGGGACAAGCGGTGGTATCCCAATACGATGCTCTGGAAAATCGCCGGCGAAGTCGGCAACGACGTGGTGATCGGTGCCGATGCGCACAAGCCTTCCGACGTGTATAGAGAAGCTGCGAACAAAAAAGCACAGCAAATGATCCATAAATACAATTTGCATTGGATTGAAAAGCTATTATGAGCAAAGAGACGGAGCGCAGAACGTTCCGTCTCTTCCTTTTATTCTCTTTTAATTGTTATCCTTCTGTGCTTCGGAAAGAAGCTGTTCGGCATGACGCAGCGCAGCTTCGTCGTCGGAGGATGCGCCCATAATGCGCGCCAGCTCGGCGGGTATTTCTGCTTCCGTCAAGCGACGTGTCTTGCTTCGCGTCGTAGATTCATCCGATTCTTTGCTTGCTACGTAATGATGATCGGCATACGCAGCAATCTGCGGAAGATGCGTTACACAAAGGATCTGATGCCGCAGCGAAAGCTCATGCATCTTTCTGGCTACGGCATTGGCGACCATGCCGGAAATGCCGGTATCGATTTCGTCAAAGATCAACGTTTCGATCCGATCCGCATCGGACAGTGCAATCTTCAATGCCAGCATAATGCGCGAAATCTCACCGCCGGACGCGACCTTATGCAACGGCTTTACTGGTTCACCACGGTTGGCGGAAAGCAAAAACTCGACTTGATCTATGCCGTTTTCCGACAGCTCGGAAGCCGGAACGGACTGGAACTCCGCTTCGAATCTTGCATTCGGCATGCCCATATCCTTCATTTGCTTTAAGGCCGTTTCACAGAGCGTTCTTGCCGTTCTTTTTCGTTGCGCAGACAACTTTTCCGCTACGGCTGCAAATCGTTTCTCGGCTTCGTGAAACGCCTTCTCCTTGATTTCCGCTTGATTGTCGTGATCGAGAAGGAGCTTCAACTCTTCGGCGATCTTGTCTCGATAGGCCAGTATCTCTGCTATCGTCGCTCCGTATTTGCGTTTCAGGTTTTGCAGCTGCGCCAATCGGCTTTCGATGGATTCCAGCTCGTCGGGATCAAAAGCGAAGGTCGAACGAGCGTCCCGCAGCGTATAGGCAACATCCTCCAAGACATAATAGGATTCGTCGGTACGGTCGGATAACTGTTGATATTGCGGATCGTATCGTCCGATCCTTCGAAGGGATTCCCGCGCTTCCGAAAGAGTGGAAAGCGTACCGGCTTCACCGAACAGGGCTTCATAAGCGGTATTCAGTCCTTCGGTGATCTCCTCCGCGTTTCGCAATACGTTTCTGCGTGTATCCAGTTCTTCCTCTTCCCCGTCTACGGGAGAAACACGGTCAATCTCTCGCAGCTGGAATTGCAGCATATCTATACGCTGCATACGCTGTGCATAACTTGTCTGAAGCAGCTTCCATTCGTTCTGTAAGCGCAAGGCTTCTTTTCGCGTGCTGTCCAATTCTGCAAGAAGTCCGTCTTGCTCCTTTGAAAAAGCATCGATCAAATGGATGTGCGTTGTATTATCGAGCAAGGATTGATGTGCGTGCTGACCGTGCAGATCGACAAGCAGCGCACCGAGCTCCTTTAATTCTGCATTGCTGACAAGAGTGCCGTTGATGCGGCACACATTTCGTCCGCTTAAGGATAATTCCCGATAAACAATAAGAGTATGTTCATCATCCAGTTCATGCTCTTTCAGGTACGCAAGCGCAGGCGATTCATCGGAAAGCACAAATTCGGCTTCCACGGAGGCTTTGTTGGCGCCCGTACGGATGCTGTCCCGGCTCGCACGATCTCCGAGCACAAAGCTGACAGATTCTATCAGAATGGATTTGCCGGCGCCCGTTTCGCCCGTCAAAGCAGAAAAGCCCGTATCGAAAACGATATCGGACTTGTCGATCAACGCTATATTGGAAATCTGTAAACGATGCAGCATACAGGCCTTCCGTTATTTCATCATCTTTTGGAATTTTTTAATCACTTCTGCAATGCTCTTGCCATCCCGCACAGCCACAAAGATCGTATTATCACCCGCGATGGAGCCTGCAATTTCAGCCCACTTCATCGAGTCGATCGCTTCTGCGGCGACAGAGGCGCTGCCCGCCATCGTCTTGATCACGATGATGTTTCCGGCGGAGGTAATCGAAATGACGCAGTTGGAAAACAGGTTGATAAACCGATCCTGCATATCCGATTCCGCGCGCTCTACCGTGGCATACTTATAGCGTCCTTCCCCGGTCTGCACCTTGATTAAGCGCAGTTCCTTAATATCGCGGGATACGGTTGCCTGGGTGACTTCAAAGCCGTGCAAAGCCAGAAGACGAGCAAGCTCCTCCTGTGTTTCAATATTTTCCGAAGCGATCAGCTTCAAGATCATAGCATGTCGTTTGCTTTTCATTGTTAACCTCAACCATCAACTCAGCTTCTCGGAGATCAAGCGAAACGGGTTTCGATCCCCGAAGGTCAGCAGCTTCGTCACATACGGTGAACGAGTTACACTGACGATATCATCCTTTTGCAGCTCGGCAATATGATCGCCGTCTGCAGCGACAAAGCAGTTGTCCGATACGCGAATCGTAACAACGGAATCCATCGACGCCACAATGGGCCGAATATGCAGCGTATGCGGACAAATCGGTGTCACAAGCATCGCATCCAAACCGTCCGCAACAATCGGACCGCCCGCAGACAACGAATAGCCTGTTGCGCCGGTCGCAGTAGCAATTACAACGCCGTCTCCAAACAGTGTGCCGACCGGATGATTGTCAATCGAGTAGTCCAACTGGGTCACGCCGGAAAAGGAATGTTTATAAACAAGCACATCATTCAGACACGAAACCGCTTTTCCGCCGTTTACCGTCACATCAATCATGGTACGGTCGGTGACCTTGTAAGCGCCGCTGTACAGTTTATCCAATGCCTCCGGAATGTCGGACTCGGTCAATTCGGTTAAGAATCCTACTCTGCCGCAATGCACACCGATCACCGGTACACCGTATCGACTTGCAATATGTGCCGCGCGAATCAAGCTGCCGTCTCCGCCGATGACAAGCATGAAATCGGTATCTTCAGGAAGCATGTCTTCCCCATCGTAATACGTACAAAGAAAACCCGCTTTTTCCGCCACTTGCGCAATGCGTTCCCGCACCGTAACCGTGTCCGGACGCTTCGGGTTGGCTGTCAGTACAATATGCACGTTATGCTCTCCCGCCGATGAATATTGTGACATCATTATACATTTCGATATCAGAATATGCAAGCATTTTATGAATAAACTTTAACAAAAGGCGTCGGTTTTATGCGCCGATTCTGCGGTTTTATGCGCTAAATCGGAAAAATCAAGCTGCTCTGGGACGTTTTTGGGACTGCATTTTTGCATGTATAAAAGGAACTCAATATTCCCTTTCGGCCCGGTGATCGGCGAATAGGAAAGGCCTTTTACCGTAAATCCGATTCCATCGGCAAATTCCATAATCTCCCGACATACACGTTCATGGATGCTTTGCTCCCGAACAACGCCGTTTTTTCCAACCTCCCCGCGTCCCGCTTCAAACTGCGGCTTGATCAAGGCAACGACCTCTCCTTCGTCTTGCAGGCACGAAAAAAGCGGCGGCAGAATCAGTCTTAATGAAATAAAAGATACGTCAATAGAGGCAAAGCTGATCGGCTGATTGAACCATCCGGGTTCCATATTGCGGGCGTTGGTACGCTCCATGACCGTAACACGGTCATCGTTGCGTAGCGACCAGTCCAGCTGTCCATAACCTACGTCGATCGCATAGACATGTTTTGCGCCGTTTTGCAGCATAACACCCGTAAACCCGCCGGTAGAAGCGCCGATATCGGCACAGACGCGATCCTTGAGTTCTATGGGAAACACCTTTACCGCTTTATCCAGCTTCAATCCGCCGCGGCTGACAAACGGGATCGCAGCGCTCACGACGGTGATTTCCGCGTCCTCCGCTATTTCCTGTCCTGCCTTTTCGGCACGGACGCCGTTTACGCGTACTTCTCCCGCCATGATTTCCGCACGCGCGCGCTCACGGCTTTGCGATAAACCGCGCTTCACCATTTCGATATCCAGTCGTACCTTGCTCATAGCGATTGCAGCTCCGTTAATACTTGCAAAATATTTTGTTCCGTCATGCCAAACCGTTCTCTTTGCTGTGCAATTGTTCCCTGTGTAACCGGGCAGTCCGGCACGGTGACCGCACGAACCGAACAGGGCTCACACCGCAAAGCAATTGCAGACGAAACTGCCGCCACACTTTCCTCTAAGACAAGCAGTTTCGTTTTTCGTTCGCGGAAATTGCGAATCAATTCTTCGTCCATCGGCTTCAGAAAACGCATGTGCACAAGACCGCAGTTCTGCTGTTCTGCAATCCGCTCCGCAAGCGGCAGAAGAGTTCCGGTCGCCAGAATCGCAACGGAATCGAACGGACGCATAACCTGCCATTTTCCGAATTGCAGCGGTGCCATATTGCGGCTCCGCCGGCCGCCGCGGGTATAAAGAACGACCCCGGGGGCTGTGCCTTCTCTCGCCCTCCTCCCCAAGGCCCGCACCCCCCCCCCCCCCGCGGCGCA
>ODAI010758980.1_pt1 | contig 11252 bp, 5 predicted proteins | sample 1539321 | NCBI WGS metagenome assembly ODAI01 (sample SAMN02144231, study PRJEB22623) | gut metagenome | biome: sheep rumen | host: Ovis aries | place: New Zealand
CCATACACATCGTAATATGTCGTTGTGGTACCGCCTCCATAGTTTGAACGAGTTGTAGAGGAACCAATGCTGCCGCCGTACTGGTCATAATAGTTGGTGGTGTAGCTGCCGTCATAGTTAGAACGAGTTCTGGCGCTTCCTGTGCTGCCGCCGTACTGGTCGTAATAGTTGGTGGTTGAACCGCCTCCATAGTTGGAATGTGTAGTTGCGCTTCCTGTGCTGCCGCCGTACTGATTGTAATAGTTGGTGGTTGAACCGCCTCCATAGTTGGAGCGAGTGGTTGAAGAACCTATGCTGCCACCGTACTGGTTGTAATAGTTGGTGGTTGAACCGCCACCGTAGTTGGAGCGAGTGGTTGAAGAACCTATGCTGCCGCCGTACTGGTTGTAATAGTTGGTGGTGTACTGTGCAAAGCTTGAAACTGTTGCCGCGAGGCAGATGATGATTGTTGCAAAAAACTTTTTCATTGTTCTTAAATTTTAAATGATTAATAATTTTGTTTCTTTACCCTTTATGTCATAGAGACAAGAAAGGTAAACAACAAATCGAAAAAAAATACTAAGTTTTTTTTATCTTCTCAAATTAGCCTGATTTCTTAATAGTTTCAAGCATTTAGATCTTTTTCCCTAAGTTTTAGCAATTCATTCCCGACCTCCTGGTGTGCTTTAAAGAAATCAGATAGTTCCGATTTTAGATACTCATCGAGACCAGGCATAGAGTATATAAATGGTATAGTTGATTTGGTATGGACATCCATATACTTCCCTTCGTCATCAATAGTAAATACAGTGGTAACGGTTGTATTGATATTTGACAAGTTGATGGCTTTCCTAAGTCTTGACACTTCGTCAATGTCAGAAAGGTCGACGCGCTGCCAATATGCGTCCCATAAATGAACATACCTTATGTCATTTGAAGTATTCGCAAAGAAATGTTCCCCTTGGTAGACAAAGTAGATTCTATTGTCATCACCTTCGTCTAATTGGTATTGACAGCCTATCTTGGTTAGCGTGTCAAGGAACATGTCTCTTGTACCGACCTGGGAGCATGGTGAAACATGTTGGCTTCCCATAGCATTTCTTAATGCCACCTCTTTATGAATTCGTTTGTTGTCCTGGCTGTCATTCCACATGCTAATAATCATTCCAAGCACAGCGATGCCGACTAATATGTATAGTATGATATTTCCCATTTTAAAATCGTTTTTGGCGTTATTTTGGCCATAAGTTTTGGTTCAATTCATAAGTTATTGAAACATTTTCGTAGGGTTTATAGGAAATGTATACATGAAAGTATGAATAGAAGAAACTTATGCTTCTTTTATCACTTCCCCACAGATAGTGTTTCGCGTTCTTGGAGAAACTATTGAGAAGTTCTTGGTACAAGCCCCGAAGATACCCATCCTCACCGTCAAACATAGCGAATTCAGTAATTACAATGCCACTTTTTGTCTCAAATAGTACCTCTGATCCTGGTGATTTGTAATCTTGAATGCCGCTTCGTTCATATCCCCAAACTACCAGGTCTGGAAAACTCTGGCGAAGTTCAGGTATGGTCTTTAGAAGATTGTTTCCTGGCTCTTGAGCAAATAGAACCATTGATACAATAAGAGTTAATCCTAATAATGCTATACGTTTCATACAGTTGTAGTTTAGTTATACAATATTGATATACACTATATGTCTAATAGCCATAAAAGGTTAACATTATACAAAGATTTTAATCCAAAATAATGAATCCAGCCCAATAATAGGGATCTTCATATTTCTCCTTTACGTCCATCATCGCTTTCCATAAAGCTTTATGTTTTTCATCACCACTAGTCAAGTTCTTATAAAAATGAGTCATCAACAATGATGTGGCGTCATCATGAACCTTCCATAGTGACATAACTATGGTACCAGCTCCAGCCATCTTGAAGGCTCGCTGTAATCCGAAAACACCTTCTCCCTGCATGATATCCCCTTTTCCCGTTTCACAAGCAGACAAGACAACCAAGTTCGTTTCCCTAAGGTCGAGTTTGGATATTTCATGTGCGGTCAGGATTCCGTCACATTCTGACATGGATTCGACATCATTACGCAGTGTTTTATTCACGCCTGCCATAAATAATCCACTTCGCGTGAGTGCTTTATCTTCCATGTCAATATTACGGTTGCCTTTGTTGACAAGGAAAAGAAGATTGTGATTCATCTTTGCTTGCTTCTCCGTAAAATAGAACCCATGTGTCGCGAGATGGAGCGCATAGGGAGCCTTTCCCGAAAGGGATTTCACTGAGTTTTCTGAAGCTTCTGATCCAACATGAACCATGACAGGGCAATGGATTCCTTTCAGAGATTCCTGTATGTTTTTTACTTCTGTCAAAGTGCTTGGGAGATAGTTGAGTTTCATTCCGCGTATGTTCAAACTGTCAACAAATGCACGGTGACGTGACGGAGAAAGATCGCTTATTATGACCTCAGAAGCTGACGTCTTTTTAGCATCTGCTGACATGATAAGATTTGACGTATCTAATGATTCATAATCAACACCTCCGTAAAGGGTTGTCATCCCGAACTCTTCTATAGACGAGTAGGATTCTTTCATATCAATGATTTCCCTTGTAGTAGAGAGTCTGTATAACTCATAGCTCTCCATTCCTGGCACATATTCAACAGCAATCTTGTGCAATACTCCAGCAGGTGAGAAATAAACACGCCGAATTCCATGTAATTCTTTTCGAAGAGGTTCCCATACTAAATCGGTGACTTCTGGACAGATGAAATGTTTCGGATCACTCACCCCTTGCAACTGTCGAAGTTCAAAAAGAGGTATGAACTTAGGTTCTTGGTCATCTTTCCTCAGGGTTAAGGCGGCAACCATTGTGCTGTCGGTGCCAAAAATGTTGAAAGACAGGAACTCTACAGCGATTTCATCATTATCCAGTGACTTCTGAACGTCTTGCCAGGTTGTCCTCAGTTTCCTTGTAAAATCCCCATATACTTTGGAGCGTACTACCAATTCTCGTTCGAGTTGGTCTGACGCTAGAGCCAAAGAATCGGCATCATGATCCCGCTCTGACAAAGGCAAATTATACAGATTCTTAAGATGAAGCCTTTGTCGACGAAGTTCTTGGTACATCTTTAAAGCCTCATTATCACCACTCTCTTGAATGAGTTTGTTCATCTCCATTTCTGTTGTTAAGAGTATTCCCTTGGCAAATAAAGCGGATTTGTCATAAAGATCAGATGTGCTCTCGGTTAGTGTCCGATAGTAAAAAGACGGATATAAATCAGTAAAATGAAAAGAATTCTGCAACCAAAATGAAGAACGCAGATTTGATGACAGATTCCCGAAAAACTGAAGAGTATTTGATCGTATGACAGAAGTGCTTTGTTGAATACATTCATAGGCTCGAGAATAATCCCCAAGTCCAGAATAATAAAACGCAAGCATATCAAATATGTGGGCGTTGTCAATATGATTTTCTCCTAATATCGTTTTGCAATGATTGATTGCCTTAATTCCATATTCCTTGGCTTTTTCAAAGTTGCCAAGATAAGAATAATAGTTAGCAAGGTTTATCAAACATGTAGAGTAATAATAATCATTCTCTCCAATAATAGACAGGGACTTAGTTACACATTCTATAGCCTTTTTGTAATCGCCATCATTAGAATAATAATTAGCTAAATTACTCAATATGGCAGCATAATCATGATCATTATCTCCATATCTTGTTTTATAGACGTTTTCTGCTTTAAGTCCATATTCCAAAGCCCTCCTATAATCACCAAGTGCATTGAAGTATATAGATAGATTACTAAGCGATGCAGAATAGCCTGAATAGTTGCCACCAATGACCTCATGATACAAATTTATGGATTGATTTCCATATTCAACTGCCTTGCCATAATCACCAATGAAGTAATAATACAAGGCAAGATTAGTTAATGATGTCGCATAGTCCGGATGATATTCTCCTAACGTTTGTTTTATCATTTGCATACCAAAAACACCGTTTTCTATAGCTTTGGGATAGTCTCCTAAATAAGAATAATAATCTGCAAGATCACGCAGTGCTACAGCATAGTCTGAAGAGCGTTCACCAAGTGTTTCTTTTAATACATTTACTGCCTTAATTTTGTACGCCACTGCATTTGCATAATCACCAAGTTTAAAATAATAGCCTGCAAGGTTATCTAAGGGAATATATTCTGAATCGTTTGTTTTAAGAAAAGTGTTTGATAACTCTATACTTCGTTTTTCTAATTCCACGGCTTTGTCATAGTTGCCAAGACCAGAATAACAAAAAGCCAGGTTGTTTAATGAAGCGGCGTAATCGGGATGATTTTCTCCTAAAATATCTTTATATACTCTACTTGAAATAGTTAAATATTCAATGGCTTTGTCAAAATGTCCCTGTTGGGCTTGATATCTAGCAATCTTATCTAACGCTACTGCATAATCAACTTTCTTTTCTCCACGGGTTTCCTTGCGAATTTTCATTGCTTGTGTCGCAAATTCCACAGCCTTGTTAATGTCATTATTATTGGAATAATAACAAGAGACATTATTCAAAGTGGTAATGTAACTTGGATTATCTTCTCCAAATACTTTTTTAGTTATGTTAGCAGAACTTAATCCGTTTTCTATGGCTTTTGAATAATCACCAAGTTTATTATAATATGAGGCTAGATGATTTAAAGACATTGAATAGGCGAAATTATCCATCCCCGCGTTGGTCCTAATTATATTCAATATCTTCATTTCATATTCAATGGCCTTAGCCTGGTCACCAATTGGAGAAGAATAGTAATCTGCGACTTCTTGTAACGACAGAGCATATTCAATACTATTTTCGCCACATTTGGTTTTTTGAATGGCCGATGATGTTTCTTTCAGTTCTATCGCTTTCGAGTAGTTACCGAGTTCGGTATTATAATCTGAGAGATTCTCCAATAGCTCTATATACAACGAGTCACTCTCACCTAACGTGTTTTTGCATGTTACCAAAGCCTTGTTTCCGCATTCAACAGCTTTGACATAATCACCCAGGTTTGAATAGAAGTTAACCAAATTATATAATGATTGTGCATAGTCAGGATGGTTTTCCCCTAATATGGCTTTGCGCTTTTCCAAAGCTTGACTGCCATATTCTATAGCAAGTGAATATTCTTCATTATCAAATAAATAATTGGCAAGGTTTTGTAATGAAGTGGCGTAATCGGGATGATTTTCTCCGATAGTGGACTTATAGATTTTAACGACTTTTTTCCCATACTCAACAGCTTTAGAATAGTTTTCAAGCTGATCATTAGACTCGGCTAATATGTATAGTATATCACCATAACCTCTAGTTATCTGTATTTGTCCTTCATTTTTTTCATATATATCATTAATTCTACCTATATACAAGAGTGCATCTTGATATTCACCTTGCACAAAAGCACTATTGCCTTTATGATACCATTCTACGAGCTGTTCTTCTGTTTGAGCATACATTGCTACAGAAGGAATAACAAATAATAAACCGATAAAAAAAGCCTTCATTTAAATTAAATAAAAAGTTAGCAATACTCTTTTGAATAAAAATTCAGCTAATCAAGCATGATAAACCCAGCCCAATAATAGGGATCTTCATATTTCTCCCTTACGTCCATCATCGCTTTCCATAAAGCTTTATGTTTCTCATTGCCTTTGGTGAGATAATCATAGAACTGTGTCATCAATAGTGATGTGGCATCATCCTGGACTTTCCAAAGGGACATTACAATAGTCTCGGCTCCTGCCATCTTAAATGCTCGTTGAAGCCCATAAACGCCATCTACAGAATCTATCTTCCCCTTGGCCGTTTCACATGCGGACAGGACAACAAGTTTCGTGTTGCTCAGATCCATCCTTGAAATTTCGTCTGCTGTGAGTATTCCGTCCTCAACATCTTTCAAATCAAACCTTCCCTGCCATACGTTATTGCCTCCGGCAAGTATCAGTCCTGACCACATCATATATGCATCTTTTTCTGAGTAAACACTGGTTGAAGATATAAATTTATTACTTTCAGCTCGTTGTGGTGTGTCAAAGGCAAACCCATGAGTAGCTAAATGAAGAATATCTGGAGATTTACCAGAAATAGACTTAAAGGATTCCTCGTTTGCCGCATTTTCTTCGAACTGTGACACTTTTATACCTTTACTCATTAATAATTTAGAAATGTTCTCTATTTCAATTTTAGTTGAAGGAATTGCTCCCCAGCGTCCGCGTACATCCACTGATCTTAATGCTAATTGAGGCGTAATTTCCATACCTGAAAAAGTGCTATACACAGAACTCGCTTCAATCATGTCAGAAGTAGATTCATCATATTTGATATTGCCATATAACACTGATGTCTGATAATTATCTGATCCCGAATCCTTTATTTTATCTAAACTTGCAGTTGATGAGACTCTTATCATTCTAAACTTATCTGATAGCATTATTTTATCTTCTCCGCTCAACACATCAAAATTCACATTAACCAACTTTCCTGTTGGAGAATAGTAAACCGTTTTTATTCCTTGTAAATAAGGTGTAAGCTTGTTCCAGAGTATTTTATACAACAATGTAGCTTTTTCCGAACTATATAGTTCATTGATGAATAGTTCATCAGAATCATTGTTATCAAAGATATTCTCAACATTGTTTGCATTTTCTAATGGAATAAGTACAGGACATTCAAAATCTTTACGCAAGACGTATGCTCCGTAATAAAACTGCATGTTTGGATATTTGCCCAAATGCGGCACATCACAATACTCAATGGCAATCTCATCATCATTTAATAATCGTTGTATATCATGCCAACTCTTGCTCTCTTTCAGAAGCAATTCCCCAAAATTATCAATGGATCCGATAATACTTTTTTCCAGTTCTGTAATAGTTCTTGATAAAGAATCACGAACAGCTTGATTTTCAGATTTATAAGATATTTTTTCTTTGTTTGCCTTGTATAAGGAGTATTTATATCTTAGAGAAGTGTCAGCTATTCTGTTTAAATAGTCATCTAATAATCTTGATGAATTTAATAAAAGATTCTTGCAGAGAAGAGTATTATTATATGCATTGGAGATTGCATTTGGGGCTTTAGTTTGATTTGCAATGAGATTATTGATAGAAATAAGTTGTTGTGATAATTGTGTCCAATACTTTTCTCGTTCTACTCCTGCAAAATAAGAAAAAACATTGCTTATATCTTTCATTGCAGAGGCATTCAGTTTGTTCTGGTCATCCAATGTTTTAGTAACATCTTGCAGTTGCATATTGCAAATACTACGTTTGAGACATAACATATAATCTGTTTGTGAATTTTTACTATTAATCGCAAGCAAATTTGCAGCCTCCTCCCATCTCTCTTGTTGCATATAAAAGTCTGCTAAATTGTGAACAGCATATTCCCAAAATTCACGAACTTCATCTACACCCGAAAATTGTCTGACAACATCTTGTAAAACATCTATTGCGTCATCTACATCCCCAATTTGGGAATATACTCGCGCTTTATTGTTTAATAACGCTATCCCTTTATTTCCGCTACTAGTCAAGGAGCCTACATGTTCTTCAAATACAGATACCGCTTCATCAATATACCACTTAGCATCGAGATAATAATTGTCACTTAAGGCATCCCCCGCTTCTGCATATATCATGGCGATATTGGATAACACATATGAATAATCAAGACCAAAGTCCCCAGATTTCTCATATAAGTTGCAAGCAGCTTGACTATATCTTAAAGCTTTGAAATAATCTCTTAAATGAAATGCTACTATGCCAGCATTCGCATAGAATATTTGAACATATGTTATGGGTAACTTGTCTAGACTTATTCCAATGACTTTGTTGAAATCCTCAATCTCTTTTTGCGCTGATGGAATATCACCCAAATCAAGAAATGCCTTTGTTAGATATATAGAAACAGTTGCACATTTTATTGTATCAACATATTCTTCATTCCACAAATTCCCTTTAATTTGAAGTAATTTCTCTTTAGCCAAATCACTCTTACCTAAAATAACAAGCGATATACAGTCTTCTACTGAATATGACGATGCTGAATCTGGTTTTTCTAAATGATCAAAGTTCCTTGTTTTTGCCGCTATAATCAAATCATAATTTTGTTTCATTTTATTTAAAAAAGCGGAATCTGGAACACCTGCCTTTTCGTATATATCGATGGCTTTCTTTAATTTATTAGCAGTCTCATCTGCTTGTTCTTGGGGGTTGAGCGTTAAAAGGTATATACTTAAGGCATATTCGGCAGAATTGTCACCATATACTAATGGGGCAATTTTATTATATTCCTTGCAATACGGATCTCCTTCTTTATATTTATGCATGTCCCTTATTAAGATAACGCAAAGATCCAATAGACTTTGTGCATATCCTTTTGATTTTCGAGCTTCTTCGTATGGTTTAAACCATCGATGTATATTTAATAGAAGTGAAAGGGCTGTTTCTTTATCCCCTTCATTATAAAGCATGTTGCAATAATCATAAGTCAATTGCCATAAAGGAGATAATAATTCAAATGTAGGTGTATAATCATCCGACTTAATTTCGCCACTAATTATGGATTCAAGGTATTCTTTGTACTCATGTCTCAATGATTCGGTCGGTTTTTCATTCCACATGTTTGATGTTAGCACCCCCCATAACAGTAAGTATGAAGGCATCTCGCCTTTTTGCTCTAATGAATCTTTTTTTGATTCCAAATACAGTCTAGCTATGGAATCTCCATGTTGTGTTTTGATTAATTGAATTTTATCAACTAATGGATTGCCCGTCTCTTGTGAGTAGCAAAAAACAGAGCAAAAAAAGGTTAATAAAAAGATAACATGTCTTTTCATTTGGATTCACATTCTTTTATGTAGTCAAGAGTACGTTGCATAGCTTTGCCATTCAGTTTAATCTGAAGGTCTTTGCTTTTATTTAGATATTGTAAGGCTTTATTATAATCATGTATAAGCATGTATGCTCTTCCCAGATTATGATACATTGTAGTCAGAAAAACATTGTTCTCACCATATGTTTCTATAGATATTGTGATGCCATTTTCAAGTGCCTTTATGGCTTCTGTATAGTTTGTATTACCTAATGAAGCATATCCGTATTGTGAATAATATAACATTTTGGTTCTATTAGATAGTTCTGGCAGATGATCATTGACTTCTTTGAATAACACGAAAGCCCTCTTTGGTTGCTTGTTGCCGACAAGAACCATTGCCCATGAAATAAGATGGGAAGAATACAAGTCATTTCCGTCAATTTTCTTAATGTAAGGTGCAACAATTTGCGCATATTGTATGGCTTCATCGAACTGTTTAAGTTTAGAGTACAAGGCGAAAATGTGGTTATATATTACTTTTTTGGTAACTAAATTAGTTGAATCACTTATTAATGACTCTGTTTCCTTAAAATAGGACAACGATTTCTGTGGGTTTTTATCGAAATAATAAAAACCTAAGTTGCTTAATGATCTAATTGTATGTGGCAGTTGATCATTCCAAAGTTTTTCAAGATATTGTCTTCCACATGAATCATTCCCGGCTTCAAAAAAAGCATTACCAATTATTTCATATAAATTATGGTTTTGCCAATCATATTCTTTGGTATGAAGAATATACTTGACCGCACTAGGGAGATTTTTATCTACTGTTTCCACATCATTTTTCTTTGCCGAGAGCTCAAGAAAATTTTCGTATGCATCACAAACCAATATATTGTTATTATTTAAACGATTACCGACATCAATCATTTGCTTTAACACAGAAATAGCGTCGTCAGTTCGATTAATAAGCAGTAGCCTCTGAAAGAACAATGAAGAATATGTAAGATAATCTTCATTGTCTTTTCCAATATTAGAGTCAATCAACTGAAGTATCTTATTATAAGTTTCAATCTCGTCATCAAATTTATTTTGTACCTCATATGAATCTGCTAAATCTAAAAGTAAGTCTACTCTATTTAACCAACTATCTTCAGGCAAAACATTGACATTTGAATTGATCTTAGCAGAACAATCACTTGCAAACTTAGTATATCCAAGTGCATAATACACTTCAGATAGTTCACTCAACGTTTGTGTAGTTATGCTACAATTTAATCCAAGTATATTTCCCTTGGTAACTCCCCTGCGAAAAAACTTTTCTGCTTCTATATATTGTTTTAAATTACTGTAGCACGAGCCAATACCGTAAAACAGTTCAAGATATAAACAGTCTTTACGCGGGAGCTTCTCCATACGCAATAACGCTTTATTCAAACATGGAATAGCCTCTTCAAATCTATCCAAGAAATAAAGACAAGATCCTCTTTCGTAATAATACATCATTGCACAAGAATTATCTTGAGCATCGATGTCTTGCTCATCAATGTCTAGAAGAATCTTAAGACCTTCTTTATACTTTTCTTCTTCAACAAGTGCGTAAGCTTGTTGAACTAAAGATGGAATGTCTTGACCGAACACTTCACCATACGCGAGGAAAAACAAAAACAAACATAGACAAAACGACTTCATATGGTATCTTCTCAGAACTTATAGTTTTTCTATCAACTCTTTTGCTTTCTTATTAATAGCCGACCCTTCCTCAGTAGATGCAATAAGTTTTTCAAGAACCTTCTTGGCATCTTTCTTGTTGTTGTCTTTCAAATTCGCGATTGCGAGATACCATCCAATTTCCGCAGAGTAATCTGTGTAATCATTAAAGGTTTCCATCTGAGAGATTTCCCAGCAAATAGACAGTTCGTGAATAACTTTATCAATGTTCTTGTTCTCTTTTACATCAGTGAAAAGCTGTTCAAGTTTCTTTTCTGCCTCAGAAGGAGTGTCTGCTCCACGGATAATCATACTTGACGAGAAAGCATCCCCGAATTCTTCTCCAAGTCCTGTTGTATGTCTATAATTATTATAGCCAATACCTAACCAGACAATGCCTACTAACGATGCAGCGATGGCCAACCATGAAGAAACTTTTCTTATCGGTGCGGTCTTTGCTTTTGTTTCTGGTTCAACTCTTCTGTAATATGTACCTGTTCGTTCTCGTTCAGAATGAACAGCCTCTTGTTCAGCTACAATAGCCGCATTTTCAATTTGGCTTGCTTTCTTGGCCACAGCTTCTACACCTTGCTCGCTTGATGCAAGAAATGCATCCCGTATGCCCTTGTCCTGTTCCTCGCCAACCTGTTTCAGTCCTTTCACGAGACGAGCTGTAACAATAGCTTTTTCCTTAAGG
>ODAI013184269.1_pt1 | contig 11252 bp, 10 predicted proteins | sample 1539321 | NCBI WGS metagenome assembly ODAI01 (sample SAMN02144231, study PRJEB22623) | gut metagenome | biome: sheep rumen | host: Ovis aries | place: New Zealand
CTGATTTATCCTGTGCGTCTGTATAATATCAAAGGCAAACGGTTGTTGGCAAGCAATTACAAGTATTATGCAGTGGATCTCGGTTTCCGCAATCTCCTGCAAACGAATGCTCCGACCATTGATTTAGGGCACAAGTTAGAGAATGTGGTGTATTTTGAGCTACTGAGACGAGGAGGAGAGGTTTATGCCGGCAGAACAGATGCAGGAGAGGTGGATTTTGTGGTTATGAAACACAACGGAGAGCGTGAGTATTACCAAGTAGCTTACACCGTTAATGACGAAAAAACACTAAATCGTGAACTTTCGTCATTAAGAAAGATTAAGGACACTTATCCTAAATATCTTTTGACTACTGACTTTGATAGCGCAAACATTGACGGTATACGTAAAATCAATGTGATAGATTGGCTGTTAGGAAAATAATAAATAGGCAACTCACAACCGTGAAGCGGTTAAGGTGCACTTACTCCTTAAAGCCGAGATGACCAAGAGACAAAAACGCACAAATCGCCTAAAATACTTGCATAATTCAAAAAAAAGCAGTAACTTTGCAGCCGAAAGTTGCAAAGACGATGGAAATACAGCATTTACATAGTATTCAGGATATATCCAAACAATACATGACCGGCGACTTGCCTGTGTTGGTATTATGCTCGGATACGCAGCAGTATATCTGCAAATACATGCGCCCGAATAACAGCAATTATGGAAAATAATCTTCAATACAGTATTATTTACGCGGACATTCGCCCAGAGATCAAAGAGCGATTAAGTCTGGGCGTTTTGACAATAGAGCAAAACAAGGTGAAAGTGTACTATTCCCAAAAGAAATTGGGGATTGTCAAGTTGCTTTATACGCCTAAGGAGTATAAGGCAATATCCTCTATTGTCCGCAAAGAGTTGCGCGAGTTAGCATCAGTTGAAACGCTGAAGTATCTTACGCGCTACTCCAATAATCTTATCTCCTTCTCACCGATACAGAGCATAGACAAATCGCAAGCCAATATCAGCGGTGAATGGTTATACCGAAATTACGTCTATAACGCAGCAACGGCGTAATATGCCCTCAGCGAACAACGCCAACTGATGGCAAAATAAGAACAATAAGAAATTTAGTCAAAAATTATGATAGATAGAATAGTTGAACTAATTAGAATAAAGACAGAAAATAATCCAAATTCTGCTCTCTTTACTCAGTGGAATGCATCTAGAGACTATGTATTCCAGACACTAAATGCAATCTCGCACATGTTTCCTCATTATAGTCTGCACGACATATCGCATTCCGAAGCAATTTTGACTAACATAGAGCGAATAGTAGGCAAAGAAACTCTTGAAAACAAATTTTCCGCAGAAGATTTATGGCTGTTACTATGTAGCGCTTGCTATCATGACCTAGGTATGTTTGTTTCAGGCGAGGACAAAAAAAACTTAATGCAGGACGGACAATTCATTGAACATGTCAATAAAATCCAGAACGATGAAAAATCTTATCTTCATACATACGCAATTCATTTTGAGACAAAAGGAGATACGCTTATCCAAAAGGAAACACCAATTGAAGATAAAACAATAAATGCTTTAAATTTCTTAATAGCAGATTTTATTCGAAAGAAACATAGTGAGCGTTCCGAGGAAGAGATAATGAAAGATAAGAATTTGGCACTTCATTTCGTTCCAGAACGGATGAAACAAATTCTTGGTCTAATATGCAAAAGTCATACAGCAGATTTTAAAGATGTTATGCTTTTGCCCTATGAAGAAAAGGGTATCTACGTGGATGACTGTCATCCTCGATATATTGCATGTTTATTGAGATTAGGGGATTTGTTGGATATGGATAACAATCGCTTCTCTAATGTTATTTTAAGTACATTACCATCTATTCCAATAGACTCTTTACAGCATAAAGCAAAGCATTTCTCCGTCACCCATTTAGAGATAAATTCCAAAAGGATATCAGCTACCGCCACATGTGATGATGTGGAGGTAGCTGATTTAACTCAAAAATGGTTCTCAATGCTAAATGAAGAAGTGAAAAATCAAATGATGAAATGGAGCGATATTGTTCCTAACGATACATCATTTGGTTTCTTGCCTACCATAGGAGAACTTTCTGTTAAACTTTTTGGATACGATACTATAGATGGTAAATTTAAAAATAAGTTTTATATAGAGCCAATAAATGCGCTTGAAATGATTCAAGGCGCAGGTTTGTATAATTCTAAGTTCCAAAGCATACGCGAAATATTACAAAATGCTGTAGATGCAACGCTATTAAGAATCTTTATAGACAAAGAGGCTGACTGGAGTTCGTTTTCAGAAACAAAAAAGAGAGAGAGTTTCCGAGCAGAATGTAAAAAATATCCAATAACAATTAGATTATCAAAGAAAGAACACGAAGATAATGACTTGATAGATTGGAATATTAGTATAGAAGACAATGGCATCGGAATGTCAAAAGATGACATTAAAATGCTATTGCAGACAGCAAACGGAGATAATAAAATTCATAAAACGAGAATTATACAACGGATGCCAGAATGGATGAAACCATCGGGTACTTTTGGAATAGGTTTTCAGAGCATCTTTTTGTTAACGGACGTTGTAGATATAGAAACTCACAAATATAATAAGGAACAAACATATATACTTAAATTATATAATCCTATTAAAGAAAAAGAAGGATTAGTATTGCTTCACACAGTAACTCCAGAAAAGAAAATTAAGGTTGGAACAGAGGTTTCTTTCTCTATACGTGTAAAGGCACATCCTACATCATGGAGCGTTAATGCAGGGCAAAATACTGGTTGGAATGTTATAAATAACTATGATTTCATAAAAGACACCTCTTTTGATATAGAAATTGCAAAAATCATAGATGAAATTATTAAGTTTTCACAAGTTATTGAAACTCCCATTATAATAAAAGAAGGAGAACAGATAATTTTTCAGTCTAAGCAAGATCGTGAAATTTTACGGTATTTTTCTGAACGGGAAAATATTGACATATCATTACAATTCGGCTCAGACATTCATCGTTATGTTGATACTACTCTATATCGAGGACAGAAAGTAGACAAGTCTATTCGTGACTTAAAATTTATGAGTTTTGTTGTCAATATATTAGGTGGAGATGCTAAAGATATTCTAACATTAAATAGAAATGAAATTAGGAACGATTATAGAAGTCAATTAAAAGGAAGAATTATTAATGCGGCTAAAGAGTATTTATTTGCCAACTATATTGGTCTATCAGATGAAGAAAAAGAGTGGGCAAGTATGTTTATCCTATATTATACAGGTTCTTCATTAACTCAAAAAGAACAATACAAATTTTCCGCATGGAAAAAACATGTCATTAAATCGGAAAACAAAGAAGAAGCTATATCATTTGAAAATATTTTAAAGTGTAATAGAATCATTTTACGCGAGAAATACGCATCTACTGGTTTTGTGGATACAAATCGACACCATTTTCCATTTATATTGAGGAATGATGCGGATGAGTCTATGATAATAATATGCTATGAATATAATAGTGATGATATTTTCTTTTTGCAAAAAATGATTTTAGAAGCAACTAATTATTATTCTAGTATAAATTCTTATAACGAAAATGGGAAAGAGTATATTGAATTAATATATTCAAAACAAAAACCAGTAGATGTTATTAATAATTTAAGACCACTGCTCTCCTTATACATGCAATCTAACAATTATGCTCGAGGTTATTTGCCATGCATGAAGAAATACAAAACCTTGGAGGTAAATATTGCCGATGATGCATATGTGTCTGGCGTGTTTGTTGGATATTTTTTGTATGGAGGGCCAATTATGGTATCTCCCTATATAAGAAAGCACAATGAAAAGCATATTTCAGAGTTATCTTATGAATTATGTGATAACCAATTATATCAATATGTGTATGAACATCGAAAAAACTTATCTGTCACATTAGAGGAGATTGTAAAAACATATGAAATGTTTTATGACGATACAAAAAATTTAGTTGAAAGTTTAAATAAAAACGTCAATAAAGACCATTAGAAGTTAATATATAAATATTATTGGTACAATAGATAATAAATTAAACAGCGCAAGGCGTTGCGCAATAACATATTAAAATAATTAAGCAGACTATTATTTCGTGTCAGCCGAAAACCCGCCAAGTTAAACGGAGATAACACACAGAAATAATTAGTAAGGTTCCGCATATACGGAAGCTTTTACCTCAATCGATAATAGAGCTTACACCATTACGGTGGGCTTCTTAGATTGAGGTGAGGTCTCCTTGGCGGGTTACCTTGGCTACACGATAAGGAGCTCATCTTTCTTATTGTGCAATTACGGATTGATAGTATGCGTAAATGTATTATCAATCCATGGCAAAAAATAGTAATCTCGGGCAGGCGAAAGCCGCCAAAAATGATGAGTTCTACACCCAGTATGCGGACATACAGAAAGAAGTAAACGCATACATTGAATACAACCCTGATGTCTTTCGTGGCAAGACAATCTTGTTGCCTTGCGATGATCCGGAATGGAGCAACTTTACCAAGTTCTTTGCACAGAACTTTGAGTTCTTCGGTCTGAAGAAACTCATTTCTACTTCATACGCCATAGAAAGCAAAAAGTACCAAACCGACTGGCAACCGACACTCTTTGAAACGGAGAATCCGTTGTACAATGTAGAGAAAAGCCGTATCAAGGGCAAAATCTTTACACTTACACACGATACCAATAACAGCGGTCGAATTGACATTGACGACTTGCAATGGAGTTACCTCGAAGGCGATGGCGACTTCCGTTCTGCCGAAGTAACCGCTCTCCGAGACGAAGCAGATATTATTATCACAAACCCGCCTTTCTCGCTGTTCCGCGAATTCCTTGCATGGATTATGGAAGGCAAGAAACAGTTTTTGATAATTGGCAATATTAACGCTATTTCCTATAAAGAGGTTTTCCCTTTGATAAGAGATAATAAGATTTGGCTCGGACCAAGTATAACAAGTGGAGATAGGTTATTTATGATTCCAGAGGACTTGTATAACGAGAGTAAAGTTGGAGCTCGCGACGTTATTATAGAAGGACAACATTATATAAGTGTTGTAGGAGTTAGATGGTATACAAATCTAGATCATGGTCGTCGTCACGAACCTATTCAATTGATGAGTATGGCAGATAATTTGAAATTCAATAAAAAACTTAAAGGATTGCAAAAATATATTCATTATGAAAATTATGATGCTATAGAAGTTCCCTTTGTTGAACTTATACCATCTGATTATAATGGGACGATAGGAGTTCCCCTTTCATTTCTTGATAAATATTGTCCAGAACAATTCATTATTATTGGTCAAACTCAAGGCGATTCTGGTAAAGAGTTAGGACTCGCTCCTTATCCGCGAGAATTGAAGAAACTGAATAAAAGTCTTCGAGATGGTCAATTATATTATATAGACGAGGATGGTATTCCACAAAAACCATACGCACGCATATTAATCCGTAAAAAACAATAAATACTATGAAAGCAGAACGGAAAATATACACCGTTGAGGAAATCTGCAAAGGGTTTACTTACAACGAAGCAGAAGGCAAAGGTCTGTTTGGTCTTTCGGGCAAACTGACCATTCAGCCGGAGTATCAGCGTAATTATCTGTACGCCGAGCAAAACGGCGCACGCGAGATAGCAGTCATTGAGTCTGTGCTCAAAGGCTATCCGATTGGTTTACTATACTTTAACCGCGTGGACGACAATCATTTGGAGGTACTGGACGGGCAGCAGCGAATCACCTCTTTGGGGCGTTTCCTCACACGCAAGTTCGCTATCCGTATAAACGGCATGGAGCAGTATTTTGATTACATGGCGGATGATCTCAAAAAGAAGATTCTCCAGACCGAACTGCTGGTCTATGAATGTGAAGGAACGGAAAGCGAAATCAAAGAATGGTTCAAGACTATAAACATTGTTGGGCTGCCTCTGGAAGAACAGGAGATTTTGAATGCTGTCTATTGCGGACCGTTTGTCACAAAAGCCAAAGAGGTGTTCTCCAATTCGCAGAACGCCAATATCAACAAATGGGCGGCTTTCCTGCGCGGAAACGTGAAACGCCAAGCATACCTGCACACCGCCTTGGAATGGGTCAGCCGTGGCGAAATCAGCAAATATATGTCGCTCCACCGCAACGATGATAACATCTGCGAAATGGAGACCTATTTTAACAGCGTCATCGACTGGGCAAGCGGAGTGTTTACCAATATCGAGAAAGAGATGTGCGGTCTGCCATGGGGCGAACTCTATGAGAAATATCATAAGAATCCTTACGACCCTTCAGAAGTAGCTGCCAAACAGCGTGATCTCTACGAAGATTACTATGTAAAGAACAAAAAAGGTATTTATGAATATATCCTCGGTGGCTGTCAAGATACCAAACTATTAGAGGTGCGTTGCTTTGACGAACCGACCAAGAAAAGCGTCTATGCCCACCAGACAGAAGAAGCCAAGAAGAACGAGGTTTCCAACTGTCCGCTTTGTGCCATCGGGCATGACGCAAACCATGCACGTATATGGAAACTGACGGAAATGGATGCCGACCATGTGACTGCGTGGTCTAAAGGCGGCGCAACGGATATTTCCAACTGCCAAATGCTCTGCCAGACGCATAATAGGGCAAAAGGAAATAAGTAAGACATGGAATACATGGAGCGAATACGCAGGTATTTTCTCGTTATACGGGAACTACATGAGATGGGCTATGAACTTATCCGTGTATGCCCGTGTGTTTCTCCGAATGGAATGAATTGGCGGTGTGCTACTACCGTAAAGAAATACACTTTAAAGAACTGCGGTGCTATCTATCGCGGACCGGAGCATACCGCAGCCAATACATCCGGAGGTAATTTTAGTTGGGGTGACTGCGATGGCTTAACGCCACATGAGATAGCTTTACAGTTTATTGAGCACTATCCACATATTGCAGAATGGGGAAAAGGGAAAGATCCCGAATATGTGGAGTGGTTCAAGAAAGCCAATGACCTTGCCCAACGTGGCTATACCTTCTTTGCTTTTGGAGACTGGTGTTCCTGTTTCGGAAATAACCATAGGATGTTTCTTGCGCCCGAACCGCCTACTGGTGAATATTTGCCTTTCCCTCCTGCCGGTGAGGTGGTATAGTAGTAGCGCGAGAGTTGCTTGAGAGTGAAGGAGTGCGACGGAACGCACTCCGAGTGAAGTGCCCGAATAGTCCCCACTATGAGGACAGGCACGAACATAGAACAAAAGATTGACAACTACAATTCACGGGTTCGCTGATTCTTAATAATCATACACTTTTCAACTTCGTTTCAAAATCGGTTCAAATAGCACACCTTATGCTGACCTTAAGCACCTTTTGGGCAGAGGTTGGTATAACATCTAAATCTTAACAATCGGACATTTATAGCGAAATATATTTATTGCCGTTCTGGATGATAATACCTTTGTAGCCGCTACTGACCGGACGACCTTGCAGGTCATAGGCGGTGGCGTGTAGTCTTGTCTTCATACGAATGTTGTTTTGAATTCGAGTGCAAAGGTACAACAAAAGCCGCAAACTGCTGTTACACAGCGCAAGAGTAGCGTACGGGTAGCGTACGGGTAGCGCAAGGGGGAGAAGAACTTTGGTTCAAACCATCGTTTTGCCGGTTTTGTTTTGACAAAAAAAACGCCCCGAAGGACGTTTTCTTTTAGAGCTTGAATACCTTGGTTGCCAACAGTGCTGCTTCGCCTTGCAGGAAATAGGTCTTGCTGACCGGGCGGTAGTCAATCTGCTCGTAGAGGTATAGCCGCAGCGAAACAAACTGTTTGTCGGCGGAGATATGACCTTCCACCAGTACGTTTCCGTTGACCGCCTCTTCATAGGTATTCAGTTTGGACAGACGCTGAACGAACTTGTCGTCCTCCAACGAGAACAAGTCTTTCATCTCATCTCGCACGATCAGGCCATAATAGCGATCGTAGTCAGTAATCCGGCTGTTGGTCGGCGTATATACCAAGTGGTGAAAGAGCCCGAAGAACGCACTCTTGCGAGCGATGTACGGTTGATCAATCAATTTGATATTTTCTGTTTCCATAGGGATATTTTCTTATTTACTCATTTTCTTATTTTTTCATTTTATATATTAATCAGTCTGTACGTCAGGTATGCCGCATAGACGATTAACAGGACTGCGCCATGCCATCGTTTGAGTTGGTGCTGGCGGTTGGAGATGACTCCCAGCCAGACCAACACAGCTCCCAGCGTAGCCATAATGCCGTCCAAGATGATTCCTTCGTAGGCGGGAAGGGGTCGGAGCAGCGCGGATGTGCCCAAGATAAAGAACACATTGAATGACACGCTACCCACAATGTTACCCAATGCCAGGTCGCAGTTGTGCTTGGTGGCAGCCACAACCGAAGTAGCCAGTTCGGGCAGAGAAGTTCCGAGCGCTACGATGGTCAGCCCGATGATAGCGTCCGGCACGCCCAATTCCGTTGCTACACGGACAGAACCGCGGACAATCATCTCGCCGCCTATAATCAATCCTGCAAGTCCCAAGACGATATATATCAGCGCCTTGGCAAGCGGCATAGGTTTGAAATCTTCCGTGCTGTCCGGTTCCGCTTTCGCCGTTTTGACACTGTGGTACATGAAGATACCGAAAATCAGCAGCAGGATGACACCGCTCAGGCGGGACATGCCCGGCACGGACTCCAAAGGCAGCGTGACAAGCACAGCCACCAGCACCACGATACCGGCAAGGATATTCATCGGAATATCAAAGACCCGTGCGGAGCGGGCAGAGGCAATCGGGTAAACCAGTGCCGTCAGACCGAGGATGACGAATATATTGATGATGTTGCTACCCACAATATTGGTCAATGCGAGGTCTGTCTGCCCCTCTGCCACCGAGAGCATGTTGACTACAAACTCCGGCATCGAAGTGCCGAAAGCCACAACGGTCATGCCGATGACGAGATTACTGATGCCGAAGCGTTTTGCCAAACCCGAAGCGCCGTCCACCAGCCCTTCTGCACCTAACAAAAGGAATATAAATCCGAATACGATAATCAAGGCTGTCATTTCTCTTCGTCGTGTTTGTTGCCTTTACCGTATTTATTGAGGATAAGAATAGGTATGAGGCCGAGTGCTAACAGCACAACGGCGACAATGATAGTTGTTGCATTCATAAAGTCATTTACGATTTGGTCATTTACAATTTAGTCATTTATTTGGTCATACGACCATTTAGCCGCCAGAAATCATCTGGAGGCTGAATACTACTGAAAGCTGTAGGCTTTTAATTGTAAATTACCAAAAAGCAGAGAAAGGGAAGCCGATGTCAAAGGACTCAAGGCTTCTGATGAGTGTGCGCGAGCGACATATAGTCCGCGCGATAGAATAAGAGGTGGCTATATTAGCCGGCAGCCCGAAAACGGACTGCGAGAGGCGTTTGAGTTGCTGGCGTGCAGAGAGATGGATGACTGTCATCTGGATCCGCTCTATCTGCACAGGGATAGCGCAGTCGGAGGTAGCGACAATATAACTGATCTGCTGCGGAACAGGAACAGTTGCCCTACTCCGCTCCACAACGGGCTGCGGGCGACAGCCATGACTACCGCCGGCAACCGCCATGAAAGCGGTCAATAAGAATACTATGATCTGCCAGTGTCTTTTCATTAATCTGCGATTTTAGCAACCGCCTTGTTGCCGAAACCGTCAATATACATCTCCAGAGGCTTGTCGAGGCGGACATGACGGATAAGTTCCGTCTCTTCTACTGCCGGCAGGGCATTGAGGACGGACTGGTCGTATTCATCCGTCAAGGGGCGTGCCCACGGATCGACATTCATATATCCGACATTGAAAGAGGTCATGTTCTGGAAGAAATGTGACCCCTGTGACGGTTCGATGCGGAAGTCCGGCAGCGAGCACTCGGCTATCGCTTTCGCCTCGCTGATGTCACCCCATTGTACAGGCACGCCGAGCGTGGGAATCTGCGACCCCCAACGGCCGTAACCGATAAGCAGATACTGCCGCCCCTCCTGACGGAGGCGTGCGTTCCACTCGCGGAGAGTAGCCGCCATCTCACGCGTGCGAAGGACATCGAAGGCCTCTTTACGGAGATAGATAATATCGGTTATATCGTCTATCTTACCTACTCCAAGCGCATTGCCGGAACGCAGGAAAGCTCCGTTTTCATCGACCTTTTCCCACTCCACCTTGGCGTTCAAAGAGTCCGCTGAAATCGGGCGGATCTGCAGTACATGGAATATCTGGGGCTCGTGCTCCAGATTGACGGCGAACTCAATCTCCACGGGGGTCTTGATCTCCTCACGCGCGATGTCAAGGAGCGTGCGGATGATCTCTGCCAGCGGGAAGGTGTTGAACTTGAGTTGCGGCGCGAAAGTAATGACGCGCGGTCCTTCGGGGTAGCATGAATCCACCAGCCGCATGTTCTCGCGGTCGTAGGTGGAGGCAATGAGTTTGAGGGACTCAAACTGTCCGCATTCATGTATCGGTATGCGCTCCAGATTGACGGCATCATCTATGGAAGTCTTGAATTTCTCGGGGCTGAGCGAGAGTGCCAGCATGGATTGTTGGGTCTCACGCATCGCCAGATCCACCGTCGAAGTCTGCATTACGTTCTTCGGGTACTTCGGAGAGAAACGCAGTACTTGTTCGCCATCCACCACCGCCTTCCCGAGTCCATACGCAATCTTGACGATACCGTCTTCTGGTTTTTCCTTGCCCACCGGATAGAAATTGATGCTTCTCGCCACGCCGGAGATGACAGGGAAATAGTAGTTTCCTTCGGTTTCACCGCATACTTCCTGCAGGACAATCGCCATTTTCTCTTCGGACGGCAGATTGCCGGTGGAGATGATGTATCCTCTGGAAGCGGCAAAATAAACGGACGCATAGACCGACTTGATGGCTTTGGTGAGCATACGCAACTGCTGGTCCTCGTTCTCCGTATGCGGGATCATATAGGTGCTATAGACTCCGGCGAAAGGCTGGTAGTACGAGTCCTCGAGTTTGGAGGAAGAGCGGATAGCCAACGGGCGCTTGGTAGCGCGTATAAAATGGCGTAACGCTTCTATCAGTTCGTGGGTCAAACCCGCAGAGACGAACTCCGAGAGCAATTCCTCATCCGTCAAATCGGCATTGATGACGTATTGAAGACCGTTATCGTGTATGAACTTATCGAAATAATCGGTCGTAATGACC
>ODAI012570312.1_pt1 | contig 11251 bp, 11 predicted proteins | sample 1539321 | NCBI WGS metagenome assembly ODAI01 (sample SAMN02144231, study PRJEB22623) | gut metagenome | biome: sheep rumen | host: Ovis aries | place: New Zealand
ACTATGAACTCACCGTCATCCAGTGCGACTGCGAAATCCAGAATGTTGAAAAATTCGACGACTGCAATCCGTTTCATTCGCCGGAATGGAACACCTATGGACACGGTGGGACGGATTTTCGACCTCCGTTCGTTTATGTTGCGGAGCATCCTGAGATCGAGCCGTCGTGTCTCATCTACATCACGGATGGCTGCGGCCCTGCGCCGGACAATCCGCCGCCTTATCCGGTTCTTTGGCTTCTGACTGGCGACGGCGAAAAGCCCGCTCCATGGGGACATGAGCTGCGACTGCGAATCTCCAGATAATTTTAATATAAGGACGGGGATTTGTGATATAATAGTATCAGAACGAGAATGAATAGCAAAATGATCAAGATAATCCAAGGTGACATTACGACGCTGGCGGTTGACGCCATCGTCAATGCGGCGAACCAGGTGATGCTTGGTGGAGGCGGAGTTGATGGCGCGATACACCGCGCCGCCGGGCCGGAGCTTTACAAGGCGTGCCTCAAGGTTCCGGAGGTGAGGCCGGGCGTTCGCTGTCCGACGGGCGAGGCGCGCATCACATCGGGCTTCAAGCTGCCCGCGAAGTTCGTGATCCACACTGTCGGCCCGGTCTATCGCGACGGACAACACGGAGAGCCGGAGAAGCTCGCGGCCTGCTACCGCAACTCGCTCGCCCTCGCGGCGGAGAACGGCTGCAAGTCCATCGCCTTTCCCTGCATCTCGACAGGCGTGTACGGCTACCCGATTGAAGATGCCGCGAAGATTGCAGTGCGGGAGGTGAGGGAGTTTTTATCTCACGCGGAGACGCGGAGTGGCGGAGAAGATGAGATGGAAGTCGTCTTCTGTTGCTTTTCGGAGCGGGATGCGGTGGTGTACAACTCGTTAGTTTAATAACCTTCAATAACCTATGGAAAGGAATCAACCATGTACTACCATGTTCGCATAGACAAAATCTTCCATGACGGATGCACTGATATGGATGCACGCATCGAATGGGATTTTCGTTCGCTGAAAAAGGCGCTGGCGTTGATAGGTCGCGAATTTGGCGCAGATGCTGCGTGTTGGCGCATTCAGGATTTAACAGATAGAACGCTTGATATCATGCGTCTTGAGAATGGACTTAAAGTGGCGTTGGAATCATCGCATCAGTTTATTGTCATGACATTCAAGGATGGTGTCTCGGCAATTGAAAAGTATGATCACTACGAGTTCTTTATCGTTATGCGGGATGAGGCAGGACGCCCTCCGACATTTTCGTTTAGTGAGGCCGATGAGGCATCTATTACTGCGCTGGAGGTTGTTTTTGAGCCGGATGTGCGAAAAGACCTCGTAGACATTTTGCGTTCGTTTGACCTTACGGGTAAATTTGATTATGTCGGTAAGGCATTCGAGGCAGTCCTTGAATTCTATTGCGATGAAGAAGATGTCCCATATGATGTCCGCGAATTGAAAGAGAAAAAGAATCTTTCACCCAAAGATTATGTTGTATTGGCGGACGAATGCCAGAGTTGTGGCGAAGAACAGCTTGCAGCACGATTGTATGTTGCGGCTTGCTGTACTGCTGGCGAACCTGAAAAGAGCGGCGAAGCTTTAGTCAAACTCGCTGATTTGTACATGAATTCGGAATGGCCGAGGAATGGTGGCAGAGAGTGGGATGTGATGAAGGCCGTCGACCTGCTTACGGAAGCGTTGACGCTTGGTTGTGTCGAAGAAGCCAAAGAAGCGCTGGAAGGAATGCGAGAACAACTTTTTGAAGAGTACGAAGACGAACCAGACGTAGATTATTTTATTCGCAACTATCAGGCAGATGCCCTTTGCCTTGCTGCTTTTTGCCTTGGCGTAGGGATTGGTTGGAAAAAAGATGTGCCGTCAGCAACGCGACTCTATGAGGCGGCATTGGCACAAGGTTATGAGCGTGCGTCCTACTACTTGAAAGAAATTCGTAACGGACGAGTATAACGATAGTCAAGTAATGTGAGGAGTCAACTAATGGAAACGAAAGATATTGTAGAAAATATCCGTCCACTTTCGCTTCAGACAATTGCGAATTGGCAGATTTCACCAGAATCGAATGGTGGCAATATCCATGCTGAAATCCCGGCGTTTCAGCGTGGGCTTGTTTGGAATCCCGCACAGATAGAAGTGCTTTGGGATTCGTTGCTCCGTGGTATTCCAATAGGAGTGATCTCCCTCATTCCGATGGAGGGCGCAGAGCGGTATTCGCAAACGGCTGCGGATGGCGGACGAAAAGGTTATTTTATCCTTGATGGTCAACAGAGATGCAATGCAATTACATTGGGTTTTCGCGAGTTTAACGGTGCCGACAAGAATCCCATTCTTTGGATTGATTTGCTCCCCTCTAAAGAAATACAGGACCGCTCGAATAGGAGGTTCTTCTTTTATGTTACGACGCCTGCTCGACCTTGGGGGTATTCAATATCAGATTCAAATGGTGAAAATAAATCTGGGAATATCCCGCCAAGTAGATATCGTGAAGCGCTTGAACGAATAAAATTTGAATCTCGTGACGGGCAAATAAAGCCAGCAGTTGAGGATTTATGGCCTGTTGAAGCAACACTTCCTGTCCCGGTCGCTGTGTTTCGCAAGTTTGTTGATGAAGGCGGCGAGGCCAGATTCTTTGATTACATTAGCCAAAACGAAGATAAATTAAAACTTCATGGGGTGGGCTGGTATGATAGTTTTTTGGAAAAGCAAAAAGGAATGCCGGTTGATTTGTTGGAGTCAAATATAATCACCATTAAGGAAGCATATAGAAAAGCGCTGGAAATGCCGGTGATGGCGTTGGTTGCACCTTCGTCATTGGCCAGCTGGCCAGCTGAACAATCTCAAAATTTCAATGCAGATAATGATGATTCTGAAATTGCCGTTTACTTTGCTCGCCTAAACAAAGGTGGCACGACTCCTTCTCCAGAGGATTTGAATTATTCAATTCTCAAATCAATCAACCCCGCTCTTTGCAAGATCGAGAAATATAAATCCTACGAAACAGGTATGCCCATGCACCCATCACGTATGGCGCATATAGCAATGTTGGCATACAAGTCCAGGATGTCTAATGATAAGAAAATTGCTCGTAACATAACTCGGCACGACGCATATTCACTGGGGAGAGACAAGGATTTTGCCGATTTCGTGTGTGGAACAAATGAGGACATGAGTCGATTCGAGAAATCATTGATGCAAATTGACAGGTGGTTGTTGCAAAGCGATGATTTCAAGGAAGGCTTGCTGCCTATGATGCGCACGGCGATAGCAAGGAGGAATGTGAACTTGTTTCTGTTCCTTGTATTGCTTGCCGAGAATGTCAATTTGGCAACATTAGCGCTCAAGCAAAATCAGATTGTGGCACTGGTAACGATGTTGGCATGGTTTGGGGACGACAATAGACTTGGCTACAATGATCTTTATCACAAGCTAAGGAGCGGTGACGATGTCGATGTGCAGATGAAGATAAAGGAGTGGCTGTTTTTGCAGATTGAACATGGTGCATTGCATATACCGCCGCCTATGTCGGTTATGGATAACTTGATAAAATCTGTTTCCGTGACTGAAGGTTCCAGCGGCAACATGAATGAGGTTCATCACGCATGGAATCCTGTCTCGTATGAGAATGCTCTGAATCAGTTGTGGTACTGGAATGGGGAAACGGGCAGGAGCATTGTTTTGTATGCATGCAGGGAATACATGAAAAAGACCTTCGGCAATTATGATCCCGCAAGTGTTGTATGGAATGAAGATGCGCGTCCTTGGGACTATGACCACATAATTCCTTCAAAATGGCTGATTTCCGGGCAAGGGCGACGTCAGGGCGATTGGCACGAGTTGGTGTGTGAATTCTTGAATAGCATCGGGAACATTGCGCCGATACCATTTAGCAAGAACCGCTCCAAGCAGGATTCGCCCCCAGAAGAATATCTTGGGGATGATAATAAGTTGATATGCCTTGGGGTTGAGTACATGTCATTACCGTTCTTCAAAGGCCATCCTAATGGCTGGCTTGAGAATGATAAGGACAGCGCATTTGCTTTTGCGGCAGCAGCGGCAACAAGAATGAAATGCATGTACGGCGAATGGCGGGAGAATGTTTTGCCTTGCTCGGAGTGGCTGGATTTTTCATCTGTGAGTAACGATCGGACAAAGATGGCACAAGAAGTGTCGGACATGCTTAGGATCTGTGGTCGTGATTGTAGAACTGTGTATGAGGTCTCTGATGGCCGGCAGTTGGATGTCAAGGATAAATGGGACGTCGCACGATGGCATATAGCCTGTGGGACAACTATCGGCTGGGAACAGGATAATCAAAATGGAGGAATGGTAGAAGAAGAATGTTTTGCGTGCATATTAGAACAGGATGGAAGATTCCATGTCGGCATTCGGCGACATCCTGATGCCATGCAACTGTTTGGCCGCACAGATAAAATGTGGGTGGATAATCAACATCATGAATATGATTCGTATCAATCCGCTATTGATAAGTTCAAACAGATGCTAAGCGAGCTTGGGATTTGACCACCTTCCTCTACAACCGCGACATCTACACCTCCGTCGTCTGCGGGATTGTGCCGCAAGTAAGGGAACGGCTGTGGATAGCTACCGCAGACATCAAGGACATGTATGTTGATTCGGGTGGGCGGGACATGGTGCCGTTCTTGGAAGTGCTGGACGGGATGGTGAAGCGCGGAATCGAGGTGCGGCTCATCCATGCGAAGGACCCTGGGCCGAACTGGCGCGACGACTTTGACCGCTATCCGACGCTCTGGACGGCGATGGAGCGGATGCTGTGTCCGCGGGTGCATTTCAAGTGCATCATCGTCGACGGCGTGAAGGCCTACTTCGGCTCGGCCAACCTCACCGGCGCCGGCATGGGCGCGAAGAGCCCCAAGAAGCACAACTTCGAAAACGGCGTTCTCAGCGATGATCCTGCGCTTGTCGAACCGCTTGTCGAGCAGTTCGATTCCGTCTGGCGAGGTGACTTTTGCCGCGACTGTGGTCGCCGCGACTTTTGTGGCGACCCGGTGAGGTAGTTTGACCTGCCTCAGTAGTTACTCAACACAAATCAGACAAAGTGGTTTAATTCTTTTTGCGCCGCCCTGATTGAGTTGTATGTGAGGTCGAGGCAATTTGGCTGATCTGGGTCGCATCCATGTTTGAGCAATAGAGCTTCAATGGATTCAATTGATGCGACTCGTTCATTATACCAAGGATGGCCAGCCGAGTTTCCTTCTTGGTACAGAAGGTACCAAAGAGCATTGTTGCCGAAGATGTCTTGGGTGTTGCAGAGCGTCCCTGGGATCGACTTCTCGATCTGTTTGAGGAGTTGGACGGCGAGATGCTGATCCAATGAGGATGCGCAATAGAATGTCAGAGCGTCAATTGGGAGAAACCTTGCTACGGCATCGAAGTTGCCGAGAAGGATTTTGATGGCACTTGCATTGATGAGGTGCAGCAGAAGGTTTTTTGAGAGTTGCCGGTTGCTCATCGTCAGCATGATGCTGAATTGAGCGGGATTGTCGGCGGCGATGGAATCAATCAATGTTTGAGGCAGTTTAGATGCATACGAAGAACTGAACTTATCGTAGAATCTTCGCTTGCAAAAACCGCGAGGGTATTCTGGAAGCGGATTGCCATTCGTAAATGCCTGATAATACATTTGCTTGTATCGGTTTGCGAAGATGCGCCGATCTTCTGTCCAACGATATCCGCGCATTTGTATCGCGCAGAATAATGCCCGTGTAGCGCGCGGCAGAATGTGCGTCGCTTCAATGATTGTTTGATATTGAACAGGGATGTCTGATTTTGTGTCATGTATTCGAGCAAGCGTTGCAAGTTGTTGTATTGTAAGGTCAACGAGATTTTCCGGTCGATAGATATTCCATGCAAACGCTGATGAGTCAAAAAGCGTAGAGAGTGGACGAAAAGTATGATATCGACCATCGCTCAATAGAACTGTGCGTTTTTCGCCGCCAATGCTGTAATCTTCGTCAAGTTGTGCATGGTTGTCGATAAGAAAGCGGATCTGTTCGCTCGTTGTCATACCTTCCCTGACAAGATTATCGAAACTGAGTACGGTCTTTACAGCTTCATCTATTGGAAGTTTCATCGTGGCATCCTTTCTTGTACAGATATAATAGCAAGGAGTGTGCCAATTGCTGTTTAATCTCAAAGGCGCGTGGTTTGCGTAAAAATTTGAATGGGCGGTCAGAATCTGAACAGCGAGGGGCTGAAAACGATGCATTTTCTGCCTGTTTTCATGTTGGCATGGATGTTGCTATATGCTTGGCATGAGAACGAACACGAACAACATGACGAAACCATGCTTTGGGCCACAACGCTGGATGGTGGTAGTAGTCTCCTTTCTCTTGGCAGGGAATCTATCGCCGTTCGGAATGAGGGCGTTAGATAATCTCAATGTAGAACCTCCGTGGTCTGACATCACTTTGGCGATAGTCCTATTTGCGATTAGCGGGATAATCTATTGCTTGATTTGCCCAAAGAGGAGAAAGATGATATGACAGAGACGAATGCGACAAGCGAATACTGCTGCACATGCCAGAGCTGGCATGGCATTAGAAAGTATGAGCCAAGGCGGGGGAAGGTGAAGTACGAGAACTGCGCACCCGACACGTCATGCAACATGAACTATCGAAAGCCGGGAGCATGTCCCAAGGGCAATTGTCGTGGATATGCCCGCTGGGTGGAACTTGGATGATGCCGAAAGGTTGTTTGAAAATGAAAAGCGTAGAACTTGCAGAGATACAAGCGACTGTTGCCCGACAATTCTCGATCACAACTGATCAGATGCTGTCGAGAACTCGTAATCAGACGGTTATTCTCGCATGCCAGATTGCAATGTACATTGCGAGGATTCATACGACGAAGAGCCTTCCAAAAATTGCGGCTTCGTTTAATAAAACACATGCCGCAGTTCTTTACGGCATCAGGACAATTGAAAAGCGTTTTGAAGAGGATCCAAACCTTGCATCAACTGTATCTGGTATTCTGGAGGAGCTTGAAGCAATTGAATCAAAAAGGATAGACGAAGTGAAGTTCAACGAGACAAGGCAGAGGTTCGGTGATGTTGCGACGAAGCTACAGGCGGCGTTGGCATTGAGAGATGTCTTTATCCAAGTTGTTTCATCAGAGCAGAGCGGGAGGTTTACGAAAGTCACTGCCAAAATGTCGCCCAGCGACATCAAGTGGCTGATCGAAAATAAAATCACAATTCCAAAGGAAATCGGCAGCGATTCTATTCGGGTTGTCGAATCGGACGATGGGGTTGTGTCGATTGAGGTTGGCTTGCCATTTGAGCGATGGAAGGACTTGTCGTACCATGATGTAATGTTCGACGTGTTCTATGGCTCTGGCAAGACCGAAACAGAGGATATGTCATTGCCGGTCATATTCGGAAAGATGTCGAATGGAGAAATTGTCACCCGCGATCTTGCGCGGTTGCCGCATCTGCTGATAGGTGGCCTGACGGGTTCCGGCAAGTCGGTGTTCTTGAATTCGCTTATCTGTTCGCTCGTCCAGAACCATTCACCCGAACAAGTGCGATTCGTCCTAATGGACCCCAAGAGAGTTGAGCTCGGGATATATGCAAAGTTACCACATCTGTATTCGCCTATTGTCAATGAACCGGAACAGGGCGTTTCGACGTTGAAGGACGTCGAAGCCGAAATGGATAGACGGCTGGAGTGGTTTAGCTGGAAAGGCTGTCGCAGCATTGCGGACTTCTACAGGGCGAATGCAGACGCACGTATGCCATACCTTATTGTGGTGATTGACGAGCTTTCCGATTTCATAGGTGGATCGGATGGGGCTTTTGAATATACTGCCAGCCGGATTGCCGCGATAGGAAGGTCGGCGGGTGTGCATCTTGTAATGGCCACCTCTCGACCAGACGCGAGAATCGCATCGGGCAGCTTGAAAGCGAACATTCCGGGACGACTTGCGTTTAGGGTCTGCCAGAAGGTAGATTCGCGGACGGTACTGGAAGAATACGGTGCAGAGGAGTTGCTTGGACGTGGCGATGCCTTGCTAAAAGACAGCAAGGGGGCGGTTGTTCGATTGCAAGTTCCCTATATTCGCGATGAGGCAATTACGCGGATCGTCGATGCGGCAATTGCACGATATCCTGGACGACAGTTTGCCGATGAAATTGCATCAGCATCTGCCGAAAAGGAGGACTATGAGTCGATGTACGCACGGGCCTTTGATTTAGTCCGCACAACGCGGCGGGCTTCGACGTCGTGGCTTCAGCGGCAGTTAAACATCGGATATAATGATGCGGCTCATGTCATGTCGCTCCTTGAGGAGCGCGGCATAATCGGCCCGGCAAACGACAAGGGACCACGTGAAATTTTGATCGAGGATATTTGAGGGGACGTGTTATGGAGCAGAATGAAATAGCGGTATTTCAGCGGTCGATTGAGATGTGCGAGGCCCCGGCGGAAATCGCGCGGAAGGTGAAACTGGCGTTCAAGCGGATGCCGGGGGAAATGGCACTTGTCTGTTTCGCCAAGGTGATGACGGCGGAACTGCCGCATCCGGTAAAGGTGGCGGTGTGGGACGCCGTTCGCTATTCGCACATCTGGTGGGGTGTGGACGCGGTGCTGCAAGGAGCGGTGATGGAGAATCCAACCGTGCAGCAGGCGTTCGCGGATGCTGTGCCGATGCGAAAATGGATAGTGGATAATCAACTACCCGGATATGAACCACTCCAGTTCACGATTAGCAAAAGTGGTTCAATCCCATTGGGTCGATGGGGGTATGCGTTGATCCCTCATATTGTACACTTTGAAGACGAGGAGGCCGCAAGCATGGTAGCTCGTTCTACATGTGGACATGAATGGATGCGCGACCAACTCGTCGGCTTTATTGACATGCACGGTAACAATCTTCTCTGGTATCTGACTTATCGAGATGATCAGAACGCCCAAGGAGGGTTCGCCTGTCCGTGCATCGAACGCGAACTGTTGCGGCTGGGGGTCGATCCAAACCACTACAACAACCTCGGCCTCTGCTGGAACGACGTAAAACGGCACTTGATTAGACCGGAGTCCTAAGAATATGAAAGGGAAAAGGACTCTCGCCAGTATTGCCGATCAGACAAGTGAAATGTGGGAGAATGGATGTGCCTCTCCTCAGATTTCGGATTTGATTGCGAAAGAGGTTGGTAATATAGTCTGCGAGTCGCCAATGTTTGGCGGCAAGATAAACATACCCGATACAAGTCCAAGAAGCTGATTTGCGATTAGGTTGCCAATGTTGTCCAATTAATTCTTACGTCTCGTAATGCTTGATGACGTTTATCACTTGTTTCATGGTTTGCCATGAGAAGCGGTCGCTTGACGGCTTGGCTGGATCGCAGCCTTTCGACAGTAGATATTGCTCAACATCTTCTATGTCAGTTGCACAACAGAAATTCGCATGGCGGACCTGGCTGTGATGCCGTAGTGTGTACCAGAGCGCGTTGCGGTGAGAGGCGTCTTCTGCAGATTTGATCGTGCCGGGGAACGTTTCCTCGATTACTTTTATGATCGGCAAAAGCGGACACCCGTCCATCTCATGCAGCACAGTAAGGAGAAGGTTCTCTGGAGGATAGACATCGGGGAGTTTCTTGTTGACCTTGATAAGATTCGCCAAGATGTTCACGCACCGCTTCTGCATCAGATAACGAAGCAATGTCGGAGAAAGCCGTTTGCCGTTTATGTCCATGCCAAGGCAAAAGCCGGCGACATCGTCGGCGGATATAGCTTCTTCGGGGAGGTTCTTGGGTACAATCAATTGACGATTGAGGAGTTTTGTGCCATCCGAGAATTCGATTGTTTTACACGATTGCCATGACTGGCAAAGTGCTTGCGCCGCATAAGTGATCTCTGAGAAAGGTTTGAGATTCAGGGTAACACCTTCGCTCTTTATGTAAAGATACAGCGAGTAGACGGTCTTGTCGTCGAGTTCGGTAGGAAGAAGAACTTCGCGGTGCCTAGTGATCCACTGGTAGTATCCATCTATGGTACACTTTAGTTGTGCGCTGGATTGTGATAGGCATGTCAGCGATGATTCTACGGGGGCCAGGTCATGCAACAAGAGCAAGTCTTCTACCGTGACTTCAGTTTTTGCCTTGCATCGCTCTGCTATGGAGCGAACTGTAAGCTCCAACCCGTTTGACACCTTGTCCAGTGAGGCTATTAGTTCTTCTATGTTCATGGGTATTTCTTGATCTGTTTGTTCGCGTGTCTAGACAGCAAGAATAATGCCAAAACGCGTTTTGGACATAGAACAATTGGGATGCGGAAGATATTTGAGCGGCTGGTAAAAACTTGAACGGCAAAGGGCGGGGACTGACCGATTATAGGCTTCCATGTATCTTGGCACGGATGTTGCTAATGGGGTTGTGCAAGAAAGGAACAACTGGAAGAACATGGATGATGTAATACAAATTAGCTTGGTTGAGCACATACGGAAGCGGCTGGGGATGTATTGGCCGACGCATGATGGCATCCCGGACGCGGGCGTGTGGATTTTCTTTCTCGACCAGCTCGCCAATGAAATGGGCGCGGCATTCATGCGCGGTGAGGTGTCGTATGTGGATATACGCTATGATGCTGGATCCAAGACAATGTCCATGGAATGCGACAGTGCTGCGGCGACTGATGATCTGTGCGGAATTTGCAAGGGTGAGGTCTCGAGTCTTCTCGGTGGAGACAGCGACCTCGCCGGCGTTGAATATGCAATGATCGCGGCTCTGTCTCGGCGTATGGAAATAGTAACGTGTAGAAATGGTAAGTGGTATGCCGTTCAATGTATGGATGGACAGGTAGGCGCGTTGGAACGGATGTTCCCGGCGATTATGGGGGCGTAAAATTGCGTTCGTGTAAGTTTCACACCCGCCGAAGAGTTTTATGAAAGTGAAGAACAGATCGAGGATGTTTGGTCCTATGAGGCTTTACAAGGGTTGGGGAATGGCTTGGCGGCAAGATGCCCTGGGTTGGCCGTTTCGGTTAACGGCAGAAAATATGTATATAAGAATGGCGCGCAGGGATTGGTTGAAAAGCTTCTGGAGCCGTTGGGCGGTGGAACGCTGATCTATCCGAAAAGCGTGACGCGCGGGAACGTGTCATTCGCTTTCGGTGCTGCCAGGAGGGATGATTCGGTTCGTAGGGCTTTTGGAAGGTTTTATATCAATGGGCGGGACGTGAAGAATCACAAGGTAATGGGGCGCA
>ODAI014249444.1_pt1 | contig 11250 bp, 9 predicted proteins | sample 1539321 | NCBI WGS metagenome assembly ODAI01 (sample SAMN02144231, study PRJEB22623) | gut metagenome | biome: sheep rumen | host: Ovis aries | place: New Zealand
TATCATCGTCAGCCGGAGCTATTCCGAGAGCTGTCCACTTCTCGTCGTGAGCCTTGTGGTAAGCCATGCCCTTGCAGTTCCCGTCAGACACGATCATTTTCAGCATCCATTCCATTTCCCAGCGTGTTTCGTCGAGAAGATCGGGAATACCATTATTGCTCTCCGGGAGATACATCGTTCCGTCGGCATATGCGTCCTCGAAGCCGTATCTCAGGGCTGTCTCATACTGATCCTGCATGAGCCATAGTGAGAATCCGCCGTTCACGACGTATTTTCCGTGATCTCCGGCATCATACCAGCCGCCGGTCACATCGATCGTGCCGCTGCTTCCGGAATATCCCCATGTCTGCTCTATCTCTGCCATATCGCTCGTATGGCCTGCTGCACGGGCAAGGGAATCTGCATCTCCGGAAGATATGTACTTGCTCTCGATAGCTATGCCGCTCCTGTTCTGATAGAAATAATTGAGCGAATCATACAGCATAGCGGAATATTCCTCCGTGCCGCCTATCGAAAAGTCCCTGCTCGTTTCGCCGTCTTCTGTTTCGATGTGGTATGTGCCTTCCTTGTCAAGTTCCGTGAAGTCGATGATATGCACCTCGTCGCCGGAATCCTCGTCATATCCGAAAGGTTCGCTCTTTCCGGAAAATACCGTCTTGCCGGAATCATCGACTACATCAAAATCAACAGCCTTTGAAGAAGATGAAATGAGCGTCGCTCTCTTTGCTCTCTTCGTGAAATATCCCACCTGATTCGTGAGGATATCGGCTCTCTGCCATTTTTCCGGAGCATGGTAGTCGTTCTCGTCACCTGTGAGGTCGATAAGAGACATATTATCGAACTTTATGACCGTTCCGGCAGGGAAACAGTCTCCCGGAGTGTACTGTCCGTCGCCTCCAAGGTGGAATGCCCATTCTGCAACGTCCATTGACTGATTTGCCGTGAAAGTCAGCTCTACTTTATTCGTCTGGTTCGCACCTATCTGTATCAGATCCCACGAACCGTTGAAATCCGGGCCGTTATCGGACATGGTATTATGCCATATCTCAACATCGCCGTCGAGATTGCCTATCTTGGTATAATACTTTCCGCTGTTGGAAGCCGTTATCTCATACGATACCTTATACTGATGACCTGAAACTATTTTCAGTCCTCTGTGCCTGAACTGACAGTCCCAGCGGTCTTCACCGCCTCTTGAAGCTCCGCCCGGATTAACTATCGTCACGCTGTAGACTCCCCCGCTTATGTCGAAATCCATTTCGCCCGGTGCGGATTCGACTATATGCCACGGAAGTCCGACTCCTTCGTCAAAATCTGTCTGACCGAGCTGCTGTCCGGCGTATGATATCATACATACCGATGACATACAAGCCGGAGAGACTGCGATGATGCAGGCTGCCAGTGCAGAAGCAGCCCTTCTGATTAAACTCCTTTTATGATACATATCGTATCTTCCTCCTGTTTTTCTTTCTGATTTTTACTTTAATACATATCAGACGCTATGTAAAGTGCAGCCGGCAAAAATTTACAATCTGTTTTCAATTACCGTTATATTTCACGATAATCCGCACTTTAAGGGCATTATTCTGTAATTATGACAAATGTCATATCGAATCTGTTACTCTGTTCACTTACTTTTTCAGGAAAAATGAGTTATAATCAGATCATACCAGAAAAAGGAGGAACGGTCATGGAAAATACGATCGTTAAGATAGAAAATCTCGTTAAACGCTACAAGGAGCTTATCGCTCTCGATCATCTCAGCCTCGACATAAAGCAGGGCGAGATATTCGGTCTGCTCGGCCCGAACGGTTCGGGAAAATCAACTACGATAAACTGTCTGCTCTCGCTCCTGACCTACGACAAGGGAAACATCGAGATATTCGGAAAGAAGATGACTCCCGACAGCTACGACATCAAGGGCAGGATAGGAATAATCATGCAGGACGTTGCTGTTTTCAACGAACTCAATGTATATGACAATATCGACTACTTCTGCGGACTGTATATCTCAGACAAGGCTAAGAGGAAACAGTATGTCCAGGAGGCTATCGAATTCGTCGGACTTGAAAATTTCGCTAAATTCTATCCCAAGAAACTCTCCGGCGGTCTTCTCAGGAGACTCAACATCGCCTGCGGCATCGCCCATAAACCGGAACTTATCATTCTCGATGAACCTACCGTTGCTGTCGATCCCCAGAGCCGCAACAAGATCCTCGAAGGCATTCAGCAGCTCAACCGGAACGGTGCTACTATTATCTATACCACACACTATATGGAGGAAGTCGAGCAGATCTGTTCAAGAGTCGCTATCATCGACAAGGGAAAGTGCATCGCTGTAGGCACTAAGGAAGAACTTACAAAAATGATCGGCAATACCGAGACTATCACTATCAATATGAACGATATCCCCGACGATGTGATCTCGGCTGTACGTGAACTGAAACATATCATAGAAGCTGTTTTCGACGGAAGCAAGCTCACTGTAAAATGCAGCGGAGGAAATCACAATCTCGTGAAAATACTCAATATCCTCTCCGAAAAGAATATCCCGTTCGGCAGAGTCTTCTCCGAGCTTCCGACACTGAATGACGTTTTCCTTGAGATAACAGGAAAAGCTCTCAGAGATGAGGAGGTGTGAGTATGTTCTTTCACTTGTTCAGATATGAACTGAAAAAAACGCTCCGTGAACGTGATGTCATCTTCTGGATGATGATATTCCCGATATTTCTCGGAACGGTCTTCCACATAGCTTTCGGTGATCTCTATAACGTTACGGAAACTTTCAAGTCCGTGCCGGTAGCTGTTGTCGGTGCTGAAAAAGATCCGGTGCTGTCTGCCGTTCTCGACGGTGCTTCATCAGGAGATGAACCGATGTTCGATGTGAAAAAGACTGACAGGGAGACCGCCCTGAAAATGCTCAAAGACGAAAAAGTCTCCGGTATCATCAACGCCGGCAGTGATCTTTCGCTCTCATTTGCTTCAAACGGCTTAAAGTCCTCGATAATAAAATCCTTTGCCGACAGATACAAATGTATCTACTCCATAATAAACGATACTCTCAGGAATTCTCCGGAAAAGCTCGAAGAAGTGACCGCTTCGCTCAACTCCTCTGCGGAAGTGATCGATGATGCTTCCCTCAACGATAAGGGAAATTACAATTTCTATTCGCAGTATTTCTTTGCTCTCATCGCTATGGTCGCATTATACGGAACTACATCAGGTATGTCAGCCGCTATACGCAATGAGGGAAATCTCAGCAAAGTCGGTGCAAGGAAATGTGTTTCTCCCGCAAACAGGTCAGTTTCACTTCTGGCATCGCTTTTCAGTGCATATATCCAGCAGCTCATATGCGTTATCATCGCCATAACTTATGTATTGTTCGTACTGAAGGAAAAACTCGGTGACGATTATTTCAGAATTTATCTGACCGGAGCTGTAGGAACACTTTCAGGCGTTGCTATCGGATTCTTCGTTGGTACTATAGGTACTGCGAGCGAAGCAAAAAAGAATGCGGTCCTTTCTGCCATAACGCTCATTCTATGCTTCTTCAGCGGACTTATGGTCGGCAATATGAAAGCAGTCGTTGAAAAGTCATTCCCCCTTTTCAACCGCATAAACCCTGCTTCGCTCATTTCTGAAATGTACTACTGCCTCACGATCTACGATAACGATGCAAGATACCTCAGATGTCTTTACTCGCTGCTCATAATAACAGCGGTATTCACCACAGGAGGTATTATCATGACAAGGAGGAAAAGCTATGCAAGTCTTTGAGACTTTTATGAAAATACTCCGCCGCCATATACTCCCGGCTGCGATATATATAATCCTTTTCACTCTGCTCGGTCTGAATATGATAAATCAGGGCAGCCAGCAAGCTACCTTTAAAAAGGTAAAGCAAAGAATAACGATAGCAGATAATGATGATTCTCCTGAGAGCCGTGCTTTTGTCAGCGTACTCGAAAAAAACTATAATATTGTGAAAATATCCGCCGAAAAGGATAAGCTCATCGATGCGATATTCTATCAGGATATCGACGGTGCTGTCATCATTCACGAAGACTTCGGAGAAAAATTCAGCAGCGGCGATACGGAACATATCCTTAGCTGCTATACAGACCAGAGTTCATTCACCGGCTCTTATCTCAGGTCGGAGGTTTCTTCTCTCGTAAATGATGCAAATGCCTTCCGCATAGCCGGTTCATCACCGGAGGAAGCTTTCAGCAAGGCTGCTTCCTATGCCGATTCTGATACAAAAGTAGAAATGATCTCAGAAGATAAAGAAGCTGCGTCATCTGACGATATGACATTTGCTTCAAATTACTTCCAGTTCCTTGCATATATCATCTTTTCAGTGATAATGATAACACTCACTCCCGTTCTGACAAATATGACGAACAAGTCGATCGGCAGCAGAACGAACTGCTCTATGACAAAGAGTTCGTCGATACTCAGACAGCTCATCGCAGGCTCGCTTATCTTCTCTCTCAGCGTATTCGTTATACTCATCGGACTTTTCTTCATCATAGACAGCAAGGACATATCTGCTGTCCAGACGGGATACGGCATAATAAATGCCTTTGCAATACTGATATTCAGCGTATCATTTACACTTCTCGTTGCAGTGTTCTCGCCCAGCAGCGGCATCATAACTCTCCTTACGAACCTGATTGGACTCGGAATGTCATTTGTATGCGGCGTTTTCGTTCCGCTCGATCTCCTCTCTGACAGGATCAAGATGATAAGCAGGCTTCTCCCGTTCTACTGGTACATCACAGCCAATAACAAGATATACAGTTTAAGCGGAGAAACATTCAGCCGCTCATCGTTCTTTACCTGCATCATGATAGAGATACTGTTCTCTGCGGCTGTTCTCTCAGCTACGCTCTTCATCATGAAGCAGAAAAAAAGCTCAAAACATATGTGATATCTGCATATATCCAGAAAAGCAGCATATGATTTACCATCCTATTCCCGGAGGTAGATCATATGCTGCTTCATCTTTTAAGAAATCTTTTCTTCTTTGCACTCCACATCGACAACAACACTGTATTTCCGAAGCCGCTCTCCAAAAAAGACGAGGAGGAATGTTTTATCCGCATGGCTTCCGGTGACCAGAAAGCAAGAAACCGCCTCATAGAACATAATCTAAGGCTCGTCGCCCATATCGCAAAAAAATATTCGTCCTCACAGGCTGAACAGGACGAACTTATCTCTACAGGCACGATAGGTCTTATCAAGGCTGTTTCTACTTTCGACTACACCAAAGGTGCTAAATTTGCTACTTATGCGAGCAGATGTATCGAAAATGAGATCCTCATGAGCTTCCGTGCAGCTAAAAAATCTGCCGGTGATGTCTATATCAACGAGCCTGTCGAAACTGACAAGGACGGCAATGCTCTCACTCTCATGGACCTTATCGACGACGGAACTGATATACACGAACAGGTCGAACTGATGCTCCGCTCACAACAGGTCTATTCGTTCATAGATCAGTGTCTCGATAAACGTGAAGCTGAAATAATCATCTACCGGTACGGTCTGTACGGAAATGCTCCCCATACCCAGAATGAGACTTCTCATATCCTCGGTATATCCCGCTCATATGTTTCACGCATCGAAAAAAAAGCTCTGGAAAAACTCCGCAAAATGTACGACCGCTCCCCTTTCTGAAAAAATCGGCTGACTGTATATACAGTCAGCCGATCATAGTTCTCACTCGTCGAAAGAATCGAGGTCGATCTTGCTGAGAAGCTCTTTGAGTTCTGCAAGCTCATCTGCTGTGAGAGTAACACCTTTTCCCATTCTGCTGTGATCCGGTGACCATTCACGGATATCATACTTAGGATCGTGTTCGTTCCAGCTTACAAGATTGAGTTCCTTTGTCCAGCCCTTTGCGTTCTCTGAGAGAGTACCGATATTTTCAGTGATCTCAAATTTTAATTCAGCCATATTCAGCATCCTTTCTCTTTAAACTATAACATATTCTACCACAAAAAAACGGTTTTGTCTATACCTGTTTGATATTTTTTATATTGACACGACAAGAAATCCGAGTGCTTTGGAATAGATCTGTTTTGGTCTTGCACGGCAGGCTATGAGAGATTCAGCAAAACGGACGGCATCTTCGACACTCCGGGAAAAATCCGGTATCGCTTCCTTTTCGCAGTTCAGGCGGTCTTCTATCTCAACGCCGTATGTATAGACTGTTCCGCCGTGAGAATCTATCCTTCCGCACAGCACACGGTAAGATATCCTGTTTTCGCCGTACAATTCGATATATACCGTCCTGTCCTTCACAGCGGCGGCAGGTCTTTTTATCATTGTGAACATCATTTTTCTCCTTTCGATCGCTGATGATATCATTATAACACCGCAGGAGAAAAATGTGAACGGCTTTTTTGCTCGTAAATTCAGAAATTAAGGCTTATTTTGTCGAAACAGAGCAATGCTCCCGTGAGGTACATTCTCGTCACGGGAGCATATCTTATTCACTCATTAATTCTTCGTAAAGCTCAACATAGATATCTGCCGAAGCTGACCAGCTATAGTCACACTCCATTTCACGTCTGATGAGAGCTTCCCATTCTTTTTTATTACCAAAATCACGTACAGCACGTTTTACAGCATCGAGCATATCATTTGCGTTGTACGTCTTGAAAGTATAACCATTTCCGTTCTCGCCGCCGTTGTCACGCACTGAATCACGAAGGCCGCCTGTCTCACGCACTATCGGAACTGTTCCGTAACGCATCGACATCATCTGTGCCAGTCCGCATGGTTCGCTCTGTGACGGCATGAGGAAAATATCCGCACCGGCATATATCTTATGCGAAAGCTCAGGAACAAAGCCGAGTCTTACAGCGACTTTTCCCGGATATCTCGCAGCCATTTCCGTAAAGAAATCCTCGTAGATCTTCTCGCCGCTTCCAAGAACAGCGAATCTTATGCCCATATTGACGATCTCCTCGAATACGCATCTTATAAGGTCGATGCCCTTATGCTTGACAAATCTTGTGACGATGCCGATTATCGGGCCGTCGCCGTCATCAAGGCGGAGTTCGTCGATCAATTCCTTTTTGCAGTCAGCTTTTCCGGAAATATCCTTTTTTGAGAAGTGATGAGAGATATTCTCATCAGTCTCAGGATCATAAAGTTCATAATCGATCCCATTAAGTATTCCTTTGAGCTTGTACTGCTTTGTGACAAGTATCCTGTCAAGGCCGTGTGCATACCATGGATCAAGTATCTCCCATGCGTAGCTCGGACTTACGGTCGTTATACGGTCGGCAGTCTCGATCGCACCTTTCATCATATTGATATATCCGTCATATTCCAAAAGATTGGAATGGTACATCGGTATCCCCATAAGTTCATTGAGGACTTCCTTTCCGTACTTTCCCTGATATTCAATATTATGTATGGTGAAAACATTCTTTATACAATCATAACCCTGCTGATACTTATAATAAACATTGTAATACACAGGTATCAGGGCTGTCTGCCAGTCATGGCAATGTATGATATCCGGCTTGAAATCGATATACTTCAGCATTTCGAGGACTGCTCTGTCAAAGAATACGAATCTTTCGCAGTCATCATAGAATCCATACAGACCGTCTCTCGAAAAATAATACTCATTGTCTATGAAATAATACGATATACCATTAAGCACTGCCACGAATATGCCGCAGTACTGCTTCCTCCATGAAACATCGACTGTGATATTTTTCAGGAACAGCATCTTTTTGCGAAGCTCGTCCGGTATAGACTTGTACAGCGGTATCACTATCCGGCAGTCATGCCCCTTGGCACGTATCGCCTTCGGAAGAGAACCTGCTACATCAGCAAGTCCTCCAGAGGCTGCAAATGGCACAGCCTCGCTGGAAGCAAATAATATCTTCATACATTCCCACCGCCATTATATCCTGCCGTTTTTGCTTACATACAATGGATAAGTTGCTGAACCTGTCAGTACCTTATCATCGCTCACCTCAACGTTTTTATCGGTTATAACTGACGAGATGCTGCAATCATTACCAATCTTTGTTCCCTGCAATAATACACAATTGCGGACAACTGCACCCTTTCCGACTTTTACTCCTCTGAACAGGATAGAATTCTCAACAGTTCCCTCAATTATGCAGCCGTCTGCGATGAGGGAGTTCTTTATATCAGATTCAAGACCGTACTTTACAGGGCCGTTATCGCCAATTTTAGTAAATACAGGCATATTCTTCCTGAACAGTGCATTTCTCTTTTCAGTTTCAAGGAGCATCATATTTGCCTCGTAATAATTATGGAGGCTGTCGATCCTTGTGAAGAATTCCTTGTGTTCATATCCCATGATCTTGTATTCGTTACGCTTACGCTGGAGTATCTCTCTTGTGAAGCTGTACTGATTGCGGCTCGAAGCGTCAAATACGATCTTCTTCAGGAAATCCTTGCTTACGATCATCATATCCAGCCACATATTGCACTCGCCTGACATCTGAGGATCAACAAGAACGTCCTTTAGCTGATTGTCTGCATCAAAATCAAGAACGGTCGCACACGGATTGTTCTCGCTGTTGTAGAAACTTTTACTATATATCAATGTAATATCAGCATCAGAATCCATATGTTGTTTAAGTACCGGTGTGAAATCGATCGTAGTTACAACATCACAGTTAGCAAGGATAACATACTTTGCGTGTGAATGCTCCACAAAACTCCATATATTGCTCAGAGCGTCCAGTCTGCCCTTGTACATTCCGCCTGTCTGGCTGTACGGAGGCAGAAGATGAAGTCCGCCTTTTTTACGTGAAAGATCCCAGTCTCGTCCTGAACCGAGGTGGTCAAGGAGAGAACCATAATTTGACTTTGTTATCACACCAACTTCTGACAGATTGGAATTGACCATATTTGACAGTGGAAAATCTATCAATCTGTATCTTCCGCCAAACGGGATAGAACCCATTGTCCTTTGCTTCGTCAGCTCCATGACATAAGAATCATGCATACTTGCGAAGATCAGACCTAAAACATTATAATTAACACTCATACTGCAATTCCTCCAATCAGATGCTCTCACCAATTATCTGCTTAGGCTCTACGACCTTACCGGCAGATATCGTGACATTGTGGCCGACAACGGCAATTCCCCAATCATCTCTGTTCTCGACGTTTTCGGGGCTTGTGCCGATCCTTGCACCGCTCTCGACTACGCTGTCGCTTCCGACGATAGCGTACTCTACGACTGCACCTGATTTTATTACTGTACCAGGCATAACTATGCTGTAATTTACAGTAGCACCTTCTTCGACCGTAACACCTGAGAATACGATCGAGAAATCAACAGTTCCGTCGATGCTGCTTCCCTCATCGATCATGGAATTCTCGATGCAGGCATTGTCGCCTACATACTGCGGCGGCATATAATTGTTTCGTGAATATATCTTCCAATGCGGATCATAAAGATCAAGCGGCACGCTCGGACTTAGAAGATCCATATTTGCTTCCCAGAGAGAATCGAGAGTTCCTACATCTTTCCAGTAGCCTTCAAACTCATATGCGAACAATCTCTGTCCGTCACGCAGCATCGATGTGATTATGTCCTTGCCGAAATCCTTTGACCACGGCTCACCTTTATCTCGTTTGGCATTAGCTTCATTTTCATTCTCGATCAGATATTGTTTTAGTTTTGCCCAAGTAAATACATAAATTCCCATTGAAGCGAGAGTAGACTTCGGCTCTTTTGGTTTTTCCACGAAATCAGTTACCTGATTTTTTTCATCACAGATCATTATTCCGAATCTTGATGCTTCCGAACGTGGAACGTCGATTACAGAGATAGTGCAGTCAGCATCATTTGCAATGTGGAAATCCACCATTTTGGAATAATCCATTTTATAGATATGGTCGCCGCCGAGAACGATGACATATTCAGGATCGTATCTCTCGATGAACCGCATATTCTGGTAGATAGCATTTGCTGTTCCTTCGTACCATGAAGCACCTGACTGTGTCTCATAAGGCGGCAGAACATGAACGCCGCCGTTCATTTTGTCAAGATCCCATGGCTCGCCGTTTCCGATGTATTCATTCAGTACGAGCGGTTGATACTGTGTAAGTACGCCTACTGTGTCTATACCGGAATTGGTACAGTTCGACAGTGGGAAATCGATCAGCCTGTACTTTCCGCCATACGGAACTGCCGGTTTTGCGACATTTTTTGTCAGAGCGTAGAGCCTGCTTCCCTGACCGCCTGCCAGCAGCATGGCTACACACTTTTTCTTTGTATACATATGATTCCTCCTAAGTTCTCTTGAAACAGCACATTCTGCGAAGAGGGTAAAATGCAGTGTGCTGCTGTGATATCAAGCTTTTGCAGAGCGTTTTTGCTTTGCAGAAGTTTTTGCCTTTTTTACAGGGACTTCCTTTTCTGCCGTATCCGGCTTGGGTGTTCTCTTTTTAACAGGTGAATATTTCAGATAGATCACTGAAAGCGGTGCGAGAGTCATGGATATACTGTCATCAAAGCCGTGCATACCTACTGCATCGCTCTTGAATGACTTTTCCGTTATGCCTGAACCGCCGAATTCAGCGGCATCTGTATTGAACACAAGCTTGTACTTTCCTTTTTTCGGAACGCCTATCCGATAATCATGACGCTCTACGGGAACAAAATTGCACACAGCGATAATTTCATCTCCGCTGTCGTCTATTCGTCTGAAAGCGATAACGCTCTGCTTATAGTCGTCGTTGGAGATCCAACTGAATCCGTTCCATGAGTCATCGTTCTGCCACAGAGGAGCGTTCTCGGCATAGAACTTATTGAGTTTCTCAGAGAATTTCAGCATAGTCTTGTGGGAATCGAACTTCATCAGTTCCCAGTCAAGCTGTGACTTGTAGTCCCATTCCTTCATCTGAGCAAACTCTTGTCCCATGAACAGGAGCTTCTTTCCCGGATGTGCCATCATGTACGCAAGGAAAGCACGGTACGAAGCGAACTTCTGATCGTACTCGCCCGGCATTTTATTTATCATCGAACACTTTCCGTGTACTACCTCGTCATGTGAGATAGGCAGGATATAGTTCTCTGAAAAAGCATAGAAAAATGAAAATGTAAGCTTGTCATGGTTGAATGCACGGTATATTGGATCAAGAGACATATAGCTCAGCATATCGTTCATCCAGCCCATGTTCCATTTGAAATTGAATCCGAGTCCGCCTATATCGGTAGGCTTGGTCACGAGCGGCCATGCA
>ODAI013042732.1_pt1 | contig 11248 bp, 11 predicted proteins | sample 1539321 | NCBI WGS metagenome assembly ODAI01 (sample SAMN02144231, study PRJEB22623) | gut metagenome | biome: sheep rumen | host: Ovis aries | place: New Zealand
GATCGTCATGTTCTCCAGGATCGTCTTGTGCGGGAACAGGTTGAAGTGCTGGAAGACCATGCCCATCTTCTGCCGGTGCAGGTCGATGTTCATCCTGACCATGCGGCCGTCCGGGGTGCGGACGCGCTTTTTTGTAATGTCAACGCCGTCGAAAATGATCTCGCCGCCCGTGGGCTCCTCCAGCAGGTTGAGGCTGCGCAGGAAGGTGGATTTTCCGGACCCGGAGGGACCGATGACCGCAATGACATCGCCCTTGCGGATATCCGTGGAAATGCCGTCCAGCGCCTTGATCTGGCCTTTCTTGTAGTGCTTTTTCAGGTCTTTGACCCGGATCAGGACATCATCGTTTATCGCCACGGCTCATCCTCCTTTCAAAATACGCGATCAGCTTGGAAGTCGGGAAGCACAGGCAGAAGTAGATCGCCGTGGCCACCAGCAGAGGCTCCGTGATGATGAACGTCGCGCCCTTTACCGCATTGACGGCGGACATGATGTCCTGCACGCCGATGGTATAGGTGATGGCCGATTCCTTGATGATGACGACAAATTCGTTCGCGATGGCCGGCAGGATGTTCTTGACCGCCTGCGGCAGCACGATATAGCGGAAATTCTGTCCGGCCGACATGCCCAGGGACCTGGCAGCCTCCGTCTGGCCGCCGTCCACCGACTGGATGCCGGAGCGGATGATCTCGCAGAGGTAGGCGCCGGAGTTCATGCCCAGCGCGATCACGCCGGGGAAGAACCGGTCAAACTTGATAAAGCCCAGCACCGTAAAGGAAGGCAGCTTGATCAGGCCGAACACGCCGTAATAGATGATAAAGACCTGCACGATGACAGGCGTGGAACGCAGGATCTCCACATAGGCCGTGGCCAGGAAGGCCAGCGGGTTAAACCGGGAGATGAAGGCCGCGAACCCCTCCTCCTTCATGTGCCCGTTTTTGTCGAGACCCAGCGCGCGCAGCGGCCGGAAATCGGACATGCGCATCAGCGCCAGCACAAGGGCGAGCACAAAGCCGATCATGACCGTAAACAGGGAAAGCAGTATCGTTACGATAATGCCCTGCTGAAACAGCTTCCAGTAGGTAAAAACAGTCGGGAAATTCGACAGCCGGATAAATCCGCTCATCTTTTTCTCCTTTTTCTGGTGAAAATCCGAAAAGGAAGCCGGTGCGCCCTGCCAGTAAAATGGCCCCGCGCGCCGGCTCCCCGCCTTTAGTTATTCTCCGTATGCGGAGCAGATGCCCCGCCCTGCTTTGGCTTACTCGCCCGCAGTCTCGGTCGCGGCCTCGGTCACGGCCTCGCCGGCCTCATCCAGAAGGCCTTCGTACTTCTCACCGGTAGCCAGCTCATTCGCATCCGCGACGAACTGGGACATGGAACCGTCAGCCAGAGCGGCGGCGATCGCTTCGTTCACGCCTGCCAGCAGGGCGGCGTTGCCCTTGTTCACGCCGATCGCGGAACCGGCCTGGTCGTACGGGACATCCAGAACGATCTCCAGCTCGGGATGGATCTTCTGATAGCACTTCGCCACGTCGGTCTCGATGAACGCCGCGTACTCCTTGTCAGCCAGCAGCTCGGAAACAATGTCCGTGACCTTCGGCATGGCAACGATGGAGGCGTTGGGCGTGTACTGGTTCGCCAGATCCAGCTGGATGGAACCGGTCTGCGCGCCGACCGTGAACTCGCTGCTGTTGATATCGTCAAAGGAAGTGATCGTCTCTGCCTTGTCGGCAACGGTCACGAGGGACTGGCCGCCCATGTAGTACAGGTCGGAGAAGTCCATGATGGCCTCACGGGCGGGATCCGGAGAAAGGCCCGCAACGCCCAGGTCGACGGAACCGGTCTGCAGCTCGGAAAGAACGCCGTCGAAATCAACTGCGATGATCGAGAGCTCAAGGCCCATGTAATCAGCGATATACTGCGCGAGGGCGATGTCAAAACCGGCCATGTTCGGATTGCCGTTCTCGTCGATCGAATAGAATTCATAGGGTGCGAAATCCGGGCTGGTGGCGACGGTCAGCACGCCGTCCTCGATGGTGGTGAGCTCCGCTCTCCAGTCAGCAGCCGCGGCCTCGGTCGCGTCCTCGGCAAAAGCAGCGCCGGCAAAGGCAGTCGCAGCTACCACAGCGGTAAGCATGAACGCATAGATTTTTTTCATTTTCTCCACTCCTTTTCAGGTTAGATCAGATTACGGGTTTTCCGTTCGAGACCCATTATAGTAATAAATATTCATGATTGCAAGGCAAATCTGTGTAAATATGCTTTATTCATGCACCACCAGGTTCTCAAAGGCGCTCCTTCTCACCCACACGGAAACGCTGCCCGGTGCGGCGGAAAATTCGCCCCAGCCCTCTTTGTCGATCTCCACCGGCTCGGTGCAGTCGCCCATCACATCGTAGAAGAGCTCGCCGGCGTATTCTTCGCCCATCCGCATGCGCTTCGTCCCGCCGCCGGCGTCCGAAAGGACCACCGCGAGGCCCGAGGATCTGTGCTCATCGCCCCGGCGCACCCAGCCGATCACATCGTCATCGTCGAAGTAATCCTCCTGTTCGCCGTAGGCGTAATACCGGCGCAGCTTGATCAGCTTGCCGAGGTTGGGCACCAGCGGCCTGTTCTGGACCGGGTTCCCGTAATAGTCGGAGTAAAAGACGCAGGGGATGCCCTCCTGCCGCAGCAGGATGATGGCGTAGGCCAGCGGCTTGAACCAGTCCTCCACGAAGGACTGCAGGCTCTGGCCGTACTGCGTGTCGTGGTTGTCCACGAAGGTGACGGCCTTATCGGGCCTCTGCTGCAGAAGCGTGTTGTTCAGGATCTCCCGCATGGGATAATTGCCGCCCGCGTGGGAAGCGTTGAAGAAGTTGTAGTGGAGGGCCACGTCGAACAGGCTCATCTCCCCGTCCACCTGGTCCAGGTAATAGAGCAGACGGCCCACGTCGCCGCTCCAGTATTCGCCCACGGCGGGAAGGGGCTTGTCCTCCCTGCTGCGGATCTCCCGGAGCAGTTCCCGGTAGAAGGGGAAGCTGATGTGCTTGACCGCATCCAGGCGGAGCCCGTCTATCCCGGTCTCATCCAGGTACCAGCGCAGCCACTTCTTCGTCTGCGCCACGACCTCCGGGTTGTCCATGTCCACGTTCATGCCCATCAGGAAGTCGAAATTGCCCTTTTCCGGATCGGTGTCAGGATCCCAGTGCTTTCCGGCAAAGCGGTAGACCATGCCGGACTTTTTCGTTCTCTCGTCGTAATCGGTCCCGGTAAAGTGGGTGTGGTCCCAGGTAAAGCGGCTGTAGCGTCCTTTCCGTCCCGGGAAGGTGAACTTCGCCCAGGCCAGGTTCTTCCCCTCCCCGCCGATCTGGACATTGCGGTCCTCCGGCGAGTCGGTGACCACCGTCACCTCCTCGAGCTCGTCGCCGCCCATCCGGTGGTTGAGCACGATGTCGCCGAATACGCTGATCCCCGCCCGGTGGAAGGCCTGCACGGCCTCCAGGTACTCCTCCTTCGTGCCGTATTTGGTGCGGACCGTCCCCTTCTGGTCAAATTCGCCCAGGTCATACATATCATATACACTATAGCCAACGTCGTCCTGCTTCGTCGCCTTGTAGGCGGGCGGCAGCCAGACCTGCGTGATCCCGAGGTCGCGCAGCTTCGCAGCCTTCGCCGCGCAGCGCTTCCACCACAGGCCGTCGTTGGGCAGATACCATTCAAAGTACTGCATCATTGTCTCATTTGTCTTCAAAACTCTTCACCTCATTTCTGCTGTTTCGAAGTTTCGAATGTTTTAGCACACAAGCGGAAAAAAGTCAAATCGGGCGGGGGAAAGCGTTTCGCCTTGCCCCCGCCCGCTCTGCAGTTTTGCCTGTTTTTGCCGCTCAGTCGTTCTTTCTTCCGAGGATGCTGAGGATGCGGATGAAGATGTTGATGATGTCGACATAGATATCCGCCGCGCTGTCGATCGCGTTGTCCAGCGTCTTGGGATAAGCCTGCGCCTTCGCCCAGTCAAAGCCGATGTAGCCGGCAAAGATTGCGACCACCGCGTAGTCCATGAACCCGAGGTCAAGGCGAAGCAGAAGACCCCCGATCAGCTCCACCGCGATCGCAGCCAGAAGCGCGATGCCGAGCCCCCTGCCGATGCTCAGGAAAAATGACGGGAAGACCGTGGAGAGGATCATCATGGTCACGACGATAATGCCCGTCAGCAGGAATGCCGTATAGACGGTGTGGCCGCTGTAGGCCGTCAGGAAAAAGGTCAGCAGCAGGCCCATGCCCACCGAGAGCATGGTGAATCCGCCGAAGCTGGCCGCCGGATTGTTTGATTTGAAGACGATCATCGTGCCGCCGAAGCCCAGCACCAGATACGCGATCAGGATCACGTAATAGTTGAGGCGCATGATCTGCGGCGTAAAGAACATCGCCATGACGATGTTGATCGCGATGCCCCACAGAAGGACGAGGCCGATCGTCAGATTGTATGTGTTTTCCGTCAGCTGGACGCCCTCCATATGGGTCAGCCGTTCGAGTTTATACTTTTTGCTCTCTTCTCCCATTTTCTTCCTCCTTGCTGTTTGTTCAGGAAAGCATTCCTTCTAACCGTTATGAGTATAGCATACTCCGGACAGGATAAAAATTAATCTTTCCTGAAATCATTCTGCCGGGGCTTCTCCTTCACCGGCGCCCACAGTCTCCAGGGCGTAGCGCACGGTGGCCATCGCGTCGGCGGCGTAGCAGTCCGCGCCGATGCTGTCCGCGTATTCCTGCGTCAGGACGGCGCCGCCGACCACGACCTTCACGCCCGGCGCCTTTTCGCGCAGCAGACGGATGGTCTCCTCCATGGCGGGCACCGTCGTCGTCATGAGGGCGCTGAGCCCCACCAGGGGCGCCTTCTCCCGCAGCGCGGCCTCGGCGACCGTCTCCGGCGGGACGTCCCTGCCCAGGTCGATCACGGTAAAGCCGTAGTTTTCCAGCAGGAGCTTGACGATATTCTTGCCGATGTCGTGGATATCCCCCTTCACCGTGGCCAGGACAAACCTGCCCCGGGAGGCCGCGGCGGGACCGCTCTTCATCCGCTCCCTGACCTTGCCGAAGGCGGACTGGGCTGCTTCCGCGCTCATGAGCAGCTGCGGCAGGTACATCGTCTTCTGTTCAAATCCCTTGCCGACGATATCGAGGGCCGGGATGATGTGCCCTTTCACGATCTCCAGAGGATCGATATCCTCCGGCATTTCCCCGGCAAGCCGTGCGGCCAGCTCCCTGCGGCCCTGGACGATCGCTTCCGCCAGGGCGGAAGGTCCGCCCGCGGCGCCGGCGTCTGCCTTTCCGGCGTCCCCGCCGGCTGCGCCGCTCCTGTCATGGGCGCCCGCCGCGCCGGAAGAGGCGCCCGAAGACGCAGCAGGAGTTCCGGCAGGGGCCGGAGCGGCGTACTCGCCGATGCGGCCGATATAGTCCGCGCAGTTTTCATCCAGCCCCGCAAGGGTCCGGTATGCGTAATAGACCTTCATCATTTCCGCGGAACCGGGGTTCATGATCGCCGCGCCCAGCCCGTTTTCCAGGGCCATGGCAAAAAAGGCGGCGGTGATGATCTCCCGCTGCGGAAGGCCGAAGGAGACATTGGAGACGCCGAGGGACGTCTTCCCGCCCAGCTCGTCCCGTATCCGGCGCAGGGCTTCGAGGGTAACGAGGGCCGCCTTCTGGTCCGCGCTCACCGTCATGGCGAGGGGATCGAAGATCAGGTCCTTCTTTTTGATTCCATAGTCCGCGGCGCGCGCGATGATCTTCCGGGCGATCTCCACCCTGCCCGCGGCATCCGCCGGGATTCCCTTCTCATCCAGGGTCAGGCAGACCACAAGGCCGCCGTATTTTTTCGCCAGCGGGAAGACGGCTTCCATCACATCCTCCCTGCCGCTGACCGAATTGATCATCGGCTTTCCGTTGCAGACGCGCAGCGCGGCCTCCATGGCCTTCGCGTCGGTGGTATCGATCTGCAGGGGCAGGTCGGTGACCGCCTGCAGCTCGAAGCAGACCCTGGGCAGCAGGGCCGCCTCGTCGATCTCCGGGATGCCGACGTTCACGTCCAGCACGTGGGCGCCGTTCTCCTGCTGGCGGATGCCCTCCCCGAGGATGTATTCGATGTCCCCCTGGCGCAGCGCCTCCTTGAAGCGCTTTTTGCCGGTGGGGTTGATCCGCTCGCCGATCAGGATGGGCGAGGGGCCGAATTCCACCGCGTGGGTGCAGGAGCTGACCACAGTGATTCCTTTATCCGTCACGGGGACAGGCTCTATCTTTGCCGCCTGCTCCGTCATCGCCCGGATATAGTCCGGCGTCGTACCGCAGCAGCCGCCGGCAAGGCGTACGCCGGCCCTGCAGTAGTCCGCCATCATGCCGGCAAACTCCCGGGGCAGCACGTCGTAGACCGCCGTCCCGCCCTCGCTGCGGGGAAGCCCCGCGTTGGGCTTTAATAAAACGGGCACCGAGGCGCACCGCAGGTACTCGTCCACGATTCCCTTCATCTGGGCCGGGCCCAGGGAACAGTTCGCCCCCACTGCGTCGGCGCCGAGGCCCTCGAGCATGGCGACCATCGCGGCCGGCGAAGCTCCGGTCATCAGCTTGCCGTCCTCGCCGTAGGCGTTGGAGACAAAAACGGGCAGGCTGCAGTTTTCCTTCGCGGCAAGCAGGGCCGCCTTCGTGTCGAAGCTGTCGTTCATCGTCTCGATAAAGACAAGGTCCGCTCCTGCCCCGGCCCCGCAGCGGATGGCAGCGCCGTAGAGCGCGACGGCCTCCTCGAACTCCAGATCCCCGTAGGGCTTAAGGAGCCTGCCCAGAGGGCCGATGTCGAGTCCGACAAACTTTTCCCCGCTTCCGCCGCTCTCCTCCCGGGCCCGCAGGGCGTTCTCCACGCCTGCTCGGACCAGACGGTCAAGCTCTTCCTTCCCGAATTTGAGCGGGTTTGCCCCGAAGGTATTGGCGAGGACGATGTTGGCCCCCGCCGCGTAGTAGTCTTTATGAATCTGCCTGATCACCTCGGGATGTTCTGTGTTCCAGCGCTCCGGCAGCTCCCCGGGCTTAAGGCCCTGCTTCTGCAGCAGCGTGCCCATCCCGCCGTCGAGGAAAACCAGGTGATCCTGAAGGTAAGATAAAATATTCATTGCTTTTCTTCCTGTATTCTGAAACTGCAGCTTACCGCACCGCAGGCCGCGCAGCCTGCCGCATCCGGCGCCTGTCCGCACGCTTCTTTTTCCTTCGGGGGCCTTGCCCCGAAAATAGCTGTCACCGATTTGGAGGGGCTCATCAGCAGGCCTTCCCCCAGGGTGACGCCGATCTGCCGCCCGGTGTCCAGCAGCCGGATAAAATCCCGCTGCGCCTCAAGGGGCAGATCCCCGTATCCCGGAGAAAAACGCGGCGTGGGGACAAGTCCCCGCGCCGCGAGTTCTTCCCGTATTTCCCCGCAGAAGGCGTCGCAGAGCGCCTCGGCGCGCTCCGCGCCCAGGGCCTGCCAGAGCAGGGCCGCTGCCGGGTCCGTGTGCTGGGCCGCCGCGATCTTCCGGTCAATGCCTATCCCGATCGTGGCCGCCATCATGTAGATCTCCCTGCTTCCCCTCAGGCAGTCCGCCAGATTCTTCGACGCCGAGGGAAAGGGCAGCAGGGGCATGTCATCCGCCCAGGAAAGAGAACAATGCCGGTAGCAGACCGCATAGCGGAATATCCCTTCGCTCTGCCCGGTCACCCTGTCCATCAGGGCCAGCAGTTCTTTTTCCTCTCCTCCCGGTCCCCCGGGAAAGCCGGCGTACCGCCACACCTCGCGCAGGCGGACCGGCCCGATCATCTCTGACGACGGGTCGTAGCGCCTGGTAAATACCGTATTTTCTTCCAACCTCAAAGCCTCACATTCCGGAAAAATCCTTGCCGAGGATCCCGCTCAGGCGGTCCAGGATGCCCGCCGCCACCTCGGGCTTATTCATGGAATACACATGGATATTCGTGATCCCGTTCGCGTACAGGTCGATGATCTGGTCGACAGCGTAGGCGATGCCGGCCTGACGCATGGCCTCCGGATCGTGGCCGAACCGGTCGACGATGGAACGGAACCGCTGGGGCATAAAGGACCCGGACAGGCGGATGGCCCGCTCGACCTGGTTCCCGTTGGTGATCGGCATGATGCCGGGGACCACGGGCACCGTCACGCCCGCCTCCCGCAGTTTGTAGAGGAAATTAAAGAACAGATTGTTGTCGAAGACCATCTGGGTCGTCAGGAAATCCGCTCCCGCCTCCACCTTTTCCTTCAGCCTGCGGATATCCTCCCGCTGGCTGGGGCTTTCCGGGTGGACCTCCGGGTAGCAGGCGCCGCCGATGCAGAAATCGTCCCCGCTCTCCTTCAGCTCGCGGATCAGCTCCGAGGCGTAGTGGTAATCCCAGCCCGACCGGTCGCTCCCCTGCATCTGGTCCGGGATGTCCCCGCGCAGGGCCATCACGTTCCGGATGCCCGCCGCCCGCATGGCTGCGATCTGCGCCCGCACCGCCTCCTTCGAGGAGGAGATGCAGGTCAGGTGCACCAGCAGGGGCACCTGGTATTTGTTCTCAATATTCTTCGCGATGTCGATCGTATACCGGCTCGTTCCGCCGCCGGCGCCGTAGGTGACGCTCATAAAGGCGGGACGCAGGGCCGCTATTCTTTCCGTCGCTTCGCGCACGCTCTCGTAGGCCGTTTCCTTCTTCGGCGGAAAGACCTCAAAAGAAATTGTCATCTCTTTTCTGTTCAGGATATCGATGATCTTCATAATTACCTCCTGCGGCGTATTTCGCCGCCTTGCTCTTGATTCATTATATCCGAACTGGTTCTGATTGCAAACAAAAACTCCGGCTTGCGCAGCACCCAACTTTTTTTCAGAAACTGCTTGCAAAACCATATTTGTTCTGTTAGAATAGTCCATGTTGCAAGTCTTTGAAAGTAAGACTTAGTCTGTTACAAGGAGGTGCAGTCATGGCGAGATGTGCTGTTTGCGACAAAGCTGCTCATTTTGGTAACAACGTGAGCCATTCTCATAGAAGAAGCAATCATATGTGGAAAGCGAATATCAAGCGTGTTTCCTGTAATATGAACGGGACCGTCAGGAAGATGTACGTGTGTACTTCCTGCCTTCGTTCCGGCAAAGTCGAGAGAGCGTAAGCTTTCACGGAGTCGATTTTTAAAGGCCTTCGCATCAGCGAAGGCCTTTTTCATTTCTCTTTTCTGTTTCTTTCCTCAGAACTCTTCTTCCTTCTGCGCGGCCTCGTCCACCGCTTTCCTGACCTTCTCGTCCTTCATCGGATCCTTTGGGGAAAAACGGCTGACAAGATCCGGGACCATATCGATCAGCCTGCTCAGGCCGTCCGCATTCTTGACGTTCACCACGCGGACCTGTCCGCCGCGGATGACCAGGACGGAGGTAGGCGTCATCTTTCCGCCCATTCCGCCGCCGCCCGCGTTGCCGCGGTCCTGGGTCTTCGCTGACGCCGCCATGCCGAAGGACACCTCGATCAGGGGAAGAAGGATGGTATCTCCCACATAGACCGCCTCGCCCACCACTGTCTTGGACGTGACAAATTCCTCCATGCCCTTAAACAGGGCACCTGCCGTGTTCTGAAAATTCTCTGCCATCATTCTCCTCCTTTGCCCCGCAGCCTGCGGATGAGTTTCCATACCCGCCTGTCAAGGAGCAGGCCCACCGCTGCCAGCGCCGCCCAGCACAATCTGATATGCCCGGACAGCGCGGAGTCCGTTTCCAGTATCTTCTGTGAAAAATCCGGTTCCAGGCTGTAGTCTCCTCCCGCCTGGGGGATGAGCCTATACCCGAGCCCGGTCAGCTGCCCGGTAAGGTCGGGCGCCCCGGTCCCAAACCGCAGCCACCCCGTGAGGGTGCGCGGCCTGTAGTGCCGCCATATCCGAAGCAGATACCGCAGTACCTTCCGGTAAAGCCCCCGCATCTGCGGGGTGATCCAGGGATCTGCCTTTTTTCTGATGTCGTCGATCTTCTCCGCCGCCCTGTCCGCGCCTTCCGGCCATGTACCGGCGGCTGCGGAGATGATGTCCGTCAGCATCTCCGGGATCCTGTGCACATTTCGCAGAAGCTTCGCGAAAATGCCCTCCTCCCGCTCTTTTTTCGGCGGTTTTTCCTTCGGTTTTTCCTTTGGTTTATCTTTTGGCTTTGGTGCCGGCGGCTTACTTTCGGTCTTCGGCGCCGCCGCGCTGCTCGCCGGCTTTGCCGCCTGGGGCTTTGCTGCCGCAGGCTTTGCTTCCTGTTTGCTCTCCGTTTTTGCCGCCTGAGGCTTGTTCTCCGTTTTTACAGCCGGCGGCTTACTTTCGGTCTTCGGCGCCGCCGGTTTTGCAGCAGGCTTGTCTCCCGCCTTCGCTGCCGGCGCGCCGTCAGGCACCTTCCGCGTGCCGAAGCGCATCTTCTTAAAGGGTCTTCCAAACAGAAAGATCGTCACCCGCGTCTCGCCGTCCCGATATACGGCCTGCACGCGGACCAGGCGCAGCAGCCATGACGCCCTGGCCCTGGCCGCCAGGCTCTTCTCCTTCTTTTTCCCCTCCGCGTCGTATCGCACCGGCACGAGCAGAATAAGAAGAAGCGCCAGCACGATCAGCCCCAGAACGGTTCCAAGGAGAATGCCGGCGATCCTGACTATCCACAGTAATATATGCAGCATATCCGCCATCCCACTTTTTCTACGGCTCCCCGGCGTCCCCGAGGAAGTATTCTCTGATCTTCAGGTCACCGGTCTCCCGGTATACCTTCTCGGTGATCCTTTTCGCGATCCGCACGGCGCCTTCCCTTCCGCCGGCAAGGCCGACCACCAGGCGGCAGGCGCCGCGCACGGTCTCCTTGCGCATTTCCTTCGCGGGAATAAGTTCAAGCACGTGGGAAGGGGCTTCGCCGATCACGATATAATAGCCGAAGAAAGTGTTCCCTCCGGCCTCGGCGTCCGCCCGCATTTTGTCCGCCTTAGCCCGTGAGAGGCCGTCCCGGTACAGTTCACGATACCAGTCCATCCGTGTTCTCCCTGCCCTGCAGCCGAAAAATCCGTGCCCGCAATGCGGACACGGACTTCCGTTTCACATTCTCCCTGTGCCCCAGAGATTTTTCTTTTTCAGCTCCAGATACTCATTGTAGGCCTTTTCCAGGATCATCTTCTCGTTTGCGAATTTCAGGAGATGATAGGCCTCGTGGAATTTATAGTAGCCGGAATCGACAAAGTACTCTTCGCGCTGCGGTTTGCTGTA
>ODAI014644465.1_pt1 | contig 11248 bp, 9 predicted proteins | sample 1539321 | NCBI WGS metagenome assembly ODAI01 (sample SAMN02144231, study PRJEB22623) | gut metagenome | biome: sheep rumen | host: Ovis aries | place: New Zealand
CAGCTTCAGAGAAGGTGATATATTCGGTGAAATCAGAGATTATTTCGGTAAAGTTATTCATACAGCAGTAGCCACAGAGGATGGCGTTCTGATACACCAGTGTTCATCTCTGAGTATAATCAAGGATGGTCCTATGGTGACATACGGTGTTGCTATACAGCCACAATGACGCCACCTTGATTCGCATACATACTAGACAATCCTGACATATTAACAACAATAATATCCTTGAAATTGCCAAGCATCTCTAATTTCTTCTTGGCGAAATCAGCTCTCTCAGGACAGTTACAATGTGATATGGCAATAACTTTGTCTTCAGGATTGGATGTTGCTGTGATAACCTTTTCTATCATCTTGGATATGGCACCTTTAGAGCCGCGTCCCTGACCTGCATTGTAGATAGCGCCTTCATCGGTTGAAGCCATAATTGGCTTGATGTTGAGCGTAGATACAATGCCGGCTTTAAGGGAGCTGATTCTTCCGGTTTTTACAAATGTCTCTAGCGTATCAAGTACGAAAAATGTATGCATAGAATTAATGTGTTTTTCTACCTTTTCCACGACTTCTTCAAAAGAGTATCCTGCTTCTTCAAACTCCTGAACCTTTAGTCCGATAAGAGTCTCACCAATGGAAGCGGATTTAGAATTGAATACATGAATGTTCTTAGGCTCATCCTCGTGCTCTTCGTTGTAAAGCTCACCACCAAGAACGGCACTGTTATATGAACCGCTAAGTTCACCGCTTAGAGTGATGATGTATACATTCTTAGCATCTCCTTCACAGGCTTTCATATAGCTGTCCGGACTGGGACAGGCTGACTTGGGACCGGAAGGGCTTTCTTTGACCCTGCTCAAAAAATCAATCTGGTCGAAATTCTCATCATCTATAAATGTCTCACCATCAATATCAATCGATAGAGGTACGTTGCTAAAGTGGCTATCCTTCTTCAATTCTTCCGGTAGCTCCCCGGAGCTGTCAATTACTATTTTGTACGTGTTATTCATAATTCATCCTCCCATCGTAACCTAACAGTGCCGAGTCTGACACTGTCCATATTGTAATGATTATACAACAAGTTAAAAGCAACAAAAACCGAACAGAAAAGTTATCAATTCTTTTTGTTGTGGTTTTCATTACCACATCATAATATCATCAAAACTATTAAAGTGCAATACCTTTTTAAAAATTTCCGCAATATGTTATACTACTGGATATAAAGGGAGGTAAAGGCAGATGACCGGAATTGTTACAACGCAAGATTTCTCAATGAATTATATAAAGTTTGGTAAAGGGGAAAAGATACTCGTTATTATTCCGGGACTTTCTCTAAAGCCGGTTACACCAATGGGGATGATGATTGAATCGGAGTATAGCATATTTAAAGAAGATTATACGGTATACCTGTTCGACAGAAGAGATAGTGCGCCGGATAATTACACAGATGAAGGAATGGCAGAGGATACATATCGGGCATTAGTTAAACGGGGAATTAATAAAGCACATTTTATAGGGGCATCCCAGGGCGGCGCAATTATACTTAAGCTGGCGATATGCCATCCCGATGTGGTATTAAGTCTTTCGGTATGCTCATCATCAGCCTATGTTAACGATATGTCTGTCAAAGTGCTGGGCACTTGGCTTGACCTTGCGAAAAAGAGGGATGCTGTCGGTCTGGCTTCCAATATGATAGATACAATTTTTTCAAGAAAGACTTTGGAAGGAAGCAGGGAAGGATTAATAAAAGCTTTTGCCCACATTTCTGAAGAAGAATTTGTTCAGTTTATTAATATGTGTGCCGGTTTTTGTGAATATGATGTAAGAGATAATCTGGGCGATATTAAGTGCCCCACATTTGTAATCGGATGCAAAGGTGATAGGGTATTTGGCGCTGAAGCTTCAAGGCAGATATATGAGGGTATTCACAGGAATAATAATAAATGTGAAATATACATTTACGACGATGCTTATGGTCACGCGGTGTATGATGAAGCGCCGGACTATAAAGAAAGAATATATAATTTCTTGAAGAAGTATTAGTGACTATACTAAGCGAAAAGAGGGAGGTATTAATTGATGAAAAGGTTTGTAAGAAGCGGTATGTTAAGCTTGATTGCTGCATTTCTTGTTATGTGCCTTTTAGGTGGATGTGGGGATAGTGGGAGTATTCGTCTTGGAACCGGAGATGAAGGCGGTACATATTATATGTATGGCAAAGAGTTGGAAGAGTTAGACTCTGATATAACAATTAAGACAACTGCCGGGTCTGAGGCAAATCTTCGTCTATTAGATAAAGGCTATATTGATGCCGCAATTGCTCAGAGTGACAGTATAGATATATCTACTACTAATTGTTCTGCGCTGACAGGATTGTATACAGAAGCTGTCCAGCTGATTGTGAGAAAGGATTCAGGCATTAACAGTGTAGAGCAGCTTAGAGGTAAGCGTGTATCAATAGGTAAGGAAGAGTCCGGAGTAATCCGCAATGCCAATCAGATATTTCTTGCTGCAGGATTAACGCTTGATGATGTATCTGTTTATCACCTGTCATTTTCTGAAGCTGCCGGGGCATTGGAAAAGGGAGAAATAGATGCATTCTTTTGTACGGCAGGAGCTCCGACTAAGGTTGTTTCCAATCTGTTCGATAAGGGGAATGTCAAAATTGTTGGCTTAGATGATGAACTGATGAAGAGGCTCATACACCTATATCCGGGGTATAATCCTTGTACTATCCCTGCCGGATGCTACAAGGGGCAGGCTGAAGACGTTGTAACGGTGGGACTTCGTGCTGTTTTGGTTGTGTCTCCAAGCATGAAGGATTCTGATGTGAAGAATCTGCTCGAGACAATTATGGATAATAGCGAGAAATTAAATAAGGATATAATAACTGACGGCAAGATAGACGCAGATGCGGCGGTTCTTTCTGTAGGTATTCCCTTCCATCCGGCGGCAGCAGAGTATTTTGAGGCAAAGGGAGTGCATGTTGCGAAATGGAGCGGAAGCGGCAGAAAAGCTGTGTTCGGCAGTCAGGATAACTAGGAGGTAGGATAATGAGTGTTTCTTTGAATATGTATCAGACACTTGCAATAGCAGTTATCGTACTTCTTATCGGGGCGTGGCTACGTAGTAAGATTAAACTGCTTGAAAAATTCTGCATACCTGCACCTGTAGTCGGAGGTTTGTTGTATGCCTTATTAATGACAGTCTTTTACGCTTTCGGAATACTTACTGTGGAATATGATGATACCCTTAAGGAAGTATGTATGGTTGCCTTCTTTACAACAGTAGGATTTCAAGTGGATTTCAAAGCGCTAAAACAAGGAGGCAAGGGTCTTATATTACTTACTGTTTTGGTGCTGGTATTAATAATCGCGCAAAACGGTTTATCCCTTGGTGTATCAGCGCTTATGGGTGTAGATAGCCTCCTGGGACTTTGTACAGGTTCTATTCCTATGGTGGGAGGTCATGGAACAGCCGGGGCATTCGGGCCGATTTTAGAGGACTTTGGCATGAAGAGCGCTACGACAATCTGTACTGCGGCCGCCACCTTTGGACTTGTGGCAGGCTCCTTGATAGGAGGACCCCTTGGCAATAATCTGATAAAGCGTCATAAGCTATATAATCCGGCTAAGAAGGGCGAAGCGAAGGAAGATGCAGCACAATCTATGACAGAGCAGCCAGAGGAAAAATATTCTGCAAAAGGATTTGCTACAGCCACATATCAGATAGCTATAGCAATGGGAGTGGGAACAGTTATTTCATGGGCACTGTCTAAGGCAGGAATGACTCTTCCAATGTATATTGGCGGAATGATTATTGCGGTGATTATGCGTAACGTAGGCGACAGAATTAGTAAGGTTAATATTGCATCTTCAGAGATAGGCGCAATAGGTGAGGTGGCGCTTTCCATGTTTTTGGGAATAGCCATGATTACACTTAAGCTATGGCAGCTTGCTGATTTGGCGGTTCCTTTCCTGATTCTGCTGGCCTGCCAGACAGTCCTTATGATTGTATATGCGTATTTTGTCGTATTCAACGTTATGGGGAGAGATTATGACGCAGCTGTTCTTACATCAGGTATGTGCGGTTTTGGAATGGGTGCGACCCCTAATGCAATGGCGAATATGCAGGCGATTACAAGAAAATATACTCCTTCTCTTAAGGCGTTTCTTATTGTACCTATAGTGGGAGGTATGTTCGTTGACTTTATTAACAGTATGGTAATAACTGTGTTTATCAATGTTCTTACATAGAATAGATATGGAAAATGTTAATAAGATTATAACAATGTTACTGCGGTTGTAGTATAATAGAAGAAGGTTGTGTTGGAAGGTTAAGTGACAGAAGATATGTACAGGAAGGTGGGGTTGATTTATGTTTAAAATGCTTAAAAGACTGATTAAGACAATTATTGTAGCACCGATAATTACGGGGATTGGATATCTGATTGCCATAATGCCTCGTATTTTGGGTAGACCAAGTATGGGAAGCTTTACTCAGAAATATTTTGCCCACAGAGGCTTGTATGATAACTCTTCCGATGCTCCGGAGAATTCTCTTAATGCGTTTAGGAGAGCGGTTGACAGAGGATATGGAATAGAATTGGATGTGCAGTTTACCAAGGATAAGAAGGTGGTAGTAGCTCATGATTACGACCTTAAGAGGATCTGTGGTGTTGACAAGAAAATAGCCGACCTGACGTACGAACAGCTTAAGAAGTATAAGATATTTGATTCTAAATGTTCGATTCCTACATTTTTAGAAGTTTTGGAACTGGTTGACGGAAAGGTGCCATTAATTATTGAATTCAAGTTGCCTGACTTTAAGACACAGATTTGCGAGATAGTAGATGAGATGCTTGAAGGATATAAAGGCGATTACATGATAGAATCATTCAATCCTTTGGCTGTATACTGGTACAAGAAGAACAGACCAGATGTGTTCAGGGGAATACTTTCAAGTGATTATGTTGCGGACGGTAGCGCAGAAGGACAATCGCCTATCGTTATGAGCATGTCGAAGAACCTTTTGTTTAACTTTCTGATTAAACCTGATTTTATCGCATATGATTGCAGGTTTTACAACAATACTTCGCGAAGGATATGTATGAATCTGTACAAAGCGACTTCTGTTGCATGGACGATTAAGAGTCAAAAGGAGCTAGAGGACAGAAGATGCGATTATGACTTGTTTATTTTTGAAGGGTTTATTCCGAATTAGTATTTTTTGAGGGGGAAGGATATGTTCTCGATGGCGAAGTGGTTTAAGCACTATGGCGTTCCCAAGGAGCGATTTGAAAAATATGACGAGATAATTCAGAAGGGTAACGACACAAGTCTGGGAACTGTCGTTGTTCTTGATGCGTTGGTGCTTGCTATATTTACGGCTATAAACTACGTCGCCGGCTGGGGACTGGATGCGATTGTAATATTTACAATTGTTGAGATTATTATTGCTCTTTTATACTTTATACTTGAGAAAAGAACCAGAGGGTATCACTTTGTGTTCTTCTATCTGACAGTAGAGATTATGATTCTGTTTGGCTGTTACGCTATGTCTTTGGATAATGCCGGAACGGTCTTTCTGTATCCTGCAGTAGCTGTATTATTGCCGCTTTTTTATATGCACAATATGGTATCAAATTGTGTATTCTTCGGGCTAAACTGCCTGGGATTCATACTTCTTGCCTACTTCGGACCCGAAAGATACAGCTATCTTAGAGAGTATGTTGTAATCGTGTTCATGTTCACTCTTGTAGGTCTTATAATCCACTATGTATATCAATCCAATAGATTAAGAGAACTTATTAATTATCAGGATAGCTTGGAGAAGCAGAGTGCATTGGAGATTACGTCAAGTTTTGACCAGTTATCCAAGCTGCTTCGCCGTCGTTCATTTATCAGATTGGCAGAGAAACAGATTGAGGAACGGGCAGACAGCAAATTTCTGATGCTTGGTATAGTTGATATTGACCATTTCAAGCTGATTAATGACACTTATGGTCATCAGGTTGGAGACGACACAATAACTGTTATAGGAAAGGTGCTTTCCGAGGTGCTGGATGTGGCATTGGTTGCCCCGGAAGACAGCGAATTCGTCCTGGATTACGATTACGATTATGGCAATATTGCAGGTCGCCTCGGCGGAGATGAATTTATATTCCTGATTAAGAGTGTATCCGATATAGAATCCGGCAAGGCTCTGATGGAGAGACTTATTAATAGATTCAACGATACAAGCTTTGGAGAGATTAAAACTATTCAGGGCTCTATAGGAATTGTGACCATTGATTCTTATGAATTCACATTTGACGAACTTTATCACAGAGCTGACCTTGCCTTGTATTCCGCTAAGAGTGAGGGTCGTAACAGATGTGTTGTATATGAGAAGGGTATGAATGAGAGCAGGAAGAAGACAGGAGTAGACCCTCTGACAGGACTTTTGGATGCACGGGAATTCAAGAAAAAGGCAACGGAAATCATTCAAAGCGCTAAGAATGAGAAAATGTATGTTGTACAGCTGGATATAGAGAACTTCAAGGCCTTCAACGCCAAGTACGGATTTGAGAGAGGTGATAAGTTGCTGCTGTCGGTAGCAGATAGCGTTCGCAATGTATTTAATGATGATTTAATTTCGAGATTTGCAGCCGACCATTTTGTTGTTTTGGCGAAGAGTGACAATATTGAAAATGATGTTGTCAGGGTTAAAGAGGAATTCGACAAGGCGGTGGTTGATTTTACCAATGTGCTTAGAGTAGGCATATATACTGTTGATGACAGCAGTACTGACATCAATTTAGCGTGTGATAATGCCAAGTTCGCCTGTGATAATCTGCGTGGAAGATACGACATAAGATATGCGTTCTTCGATGAAGAATTGCAACAGCGAAGAGATAAGAACCATTATGTCATTGAACATATTGATGAGGCTATAAGAGATAACAGGATTAAGGTGTATTTTCAACCTATTATAGATGTTGCGAGTGGCAAGCCTTGTGGAATGGAGGCATTAGCCAGATGGGAGAGTGAGGAATATGGACTGCTACCTCCGTCTGACTTTATAGATACATTGGAGAAGACGAGGCTTATATACAAGCTGGATATGCATATCCTAGAGACGGTATGTCAAGGCTACGAGGAGGCTCGCAATAAGTATGGCAAGGAGCTTCTTCCAATATCCGTTAATCTGTCACAGCGTGACCTTGATATAGTAGATGTGGTTGACATGGTTGAATCTACTGTTAGTAAGTACAATATGCCAAGATATTTACTTCATCTAGAGTTCACTGAATCGGTGCTGACAGACCAGAAGGACTATCTTATGAGCGTATCCAAAAGGTTTGACGAATTGGGATATCAGCTGTGGATGGATGACTTTGGCTCAGGTTATTCTTCACTAAATGTATTAAAGGATTTCCATTTTGATGTGATTAAGTTCGATATGGATTTTCTTAACGGCAATGCAAAGCGCTCCCAGATTATCCTTGAGTATATGATTAACATGTGCAAGGAATTGGGCGTCAGAACCCTTATGGAAGGAATAGAGACTAAGGGACAGCTTGAGTTTATGAAGAAGATAGGCTGTGACTTTTGTCAGGGATATCTGTTCAGTAAGCCACTTCCCAAAGAAGAGATTATTGATTATTTGTATGGTGAGAATGATGGGGAATAGGTGAAAGGCGACATGGGAGAATTTGATAAGGCGTTATCCAATTATATAAAGGATTTTGCAAATGGCGGAGCAATTCGCCATTTTGTTGAATTGGGTTACAATGTCGCTGAAATTAAATCTTTATTAGATTTTCCTATGAGCATGGAAGACGTGGCAGAAGCAGTATGGAATGAATACATATCTTGTAGGATAATCTGTCTTGATGAGGGGGAGCTTGACAAGGAGTATATTACGAAAACTGCCTTTGTTAAGGATTATAATAAATACGGTAAGACAAGTCTTCGAAGAATTACAAGAAGAGAGCCAATAGACAAAAAGGAGTATATAGCCTGTGATTTTGGTAAGCTTATGTATCAGGATAAAGAGGCGTTTATGCATAAAACAGACCGGCTTTCAGATGCACATAGTGACAGCGTAAGATACTTGCCGTGGCCGCTTAATACAGTATATGTTGATGCATCTTCGCCCTTGGGAGAAGCGATAAAAGCTTTCTACGAGCTAAAATAAGCCGCAAGGAGATAATAAAATGAGTAATAAGACAATTAAGCTATATGATGAGAAGCCGTATGCTGCTAATTTTGAGGCGGAGATTCTTGATATTATAAGCGAGAATGACAAGATTGGAATAATATTAAATCAGACATTATTTTTTCCTGAAGAGGGAGGGCAGACACCTGACAAAGGAATTATATCCATTATAGCGGAAGGCAAGGAAGAGAAGATAGATGTTGAAGTTACAGATGTTCAGATAAGAGAAGATGTGATATATCACTATGTGACCGGGGAATGTGAAGCGCATGTAGGAGATTTCGTAGCAGGCAGTATTGATTTTGAATATAGGTTTTCGAATATGCAAAATCACAGTGGAGAGCATATCTTCTCAGGTCTTGCCAGGAAGTACTTTGGCTGTGTTAATGTGGGCTTTCACCTTAGTGACAATGAGGTGACATTTGACTATGACAAGCCGCTAAGCAGAGAGGAGATTGATTTCTTAGAGAAGGAGTCTAATAAAGTAATATTTGAAAATCACAAAATATGGGCATATTATCCTTCTGATGAAGAATTGTTAAAGTTAGATTATAGAAGTAAGAAGGAAATAGAAGGCGATGTAAGACTTGTTGAGATAGAGGATGTTGATCTGTGTGCATGCTGTGCTCCTCATGTAAGGAGAACAGGAGAAATAGGGCTTCTTAAGGTTGTAGATTATATCAATTACAAGGGTGGAGTCAGAATCAGCATTTTGTGTGGATATAGAGCGCTAGAGCATTACAGATTACTTGACGAAACTACCAAAGAGATTAGTCATACCCTCAGCTCCTCGGTTGGGGAAATAGCCGACAGTGTTACGAGGGTTAATGATTCATTAAAAGAGGCTGAGTATAAGCTGATAGCGGCCAACAAGAGATATCTTGATTTGGTATATGAGCGAGCTGTTGAAGATATGGAAAGTAGTGCCGGCGAAGACAATAAAGCGATTATCCTTAATCTGAATGATGTTGATGGTAAATCCCTAAGGGACATGGTGAATAATCTTAAGTCAAGATATAAGGATTGCCTTGTGGGCACAATCAGTAAGAACGATAAGGGATATGCATTTATTCTCGCAAGTGAAAGCATAGACTGTAAGAAGGTAGCTTCGGCTCTAAAGGATTCCTTTGATGCGAAATGCGGAGGCTCATCTGAAATGATTCAAGGCAATATCTCTATGAAGATAACAAGGGAAGATATTAATATGATACTTAAGAGTGTGTAATGGAGAGAATCAGGTAGTTATGAAGAAGATTTCTAAGAATGAAAGCGTAAGATATCAATTATACAATCATGCGTCTAAGGTTGTAGAAGGTAAATATTATTGCAGAGCAATTAATGACCTTCTTGATGCTGAACTTAGATTCTGCAATGATTGTCCGTTGTATGGCGGTCGAAGCATTGATGAGAATAACATTTTTATGCCGCAATGCTGTTATTTTGATATAGCGGTGGGATTTTCTGATTATATGAGTCCTAAGGAGCAAAAAGAGAGGGTGTACGGTCTTATAACGGCAGGACTTGCCACGCATTTTCCGGAATACTTAGAAGATAGCGAGAAAGCCAGACGTTTCGCGCTTATTGAGCAGGCTATTATATATGCGGCAAATGCGCATGTGGGAAGGCAGCGAAAGGGCTCTCATATACCCTACATTGTGCACCCTATGGAGACAATGATGATTACCGCACGCCTGACAGATGATATTGACACCATTGCGGCAGCGGCGCTTCATGACGTGCTGGAGGATACTGAATACACATACGAAGATATTACGTTAGCATTCGGTGAGAAGGTGGCAAGGCTGGTCGGTGAAGAGAGCGAGGACAAGAGAGAAGGCTTGGATAAGTCTATGACATGGCGCGTTCGTAAAGAAGAAGCTATTAATGGTGTGGCTGTCAAATCCGATGAGGCAAAGAAAATAATGTTAGCAGATAAGCTTTCCAACTTAAGGGCAAGTAGGAGAGACTATAGAAAGATAGGCGTTAAGATGTGGGACAAATTCAATATGACAGATCCGGCACAGCAGAAATGGTATTATACTTCTGTGCTTGAAGTGTTAACGGAGTTGTCTGATACAGCTGAATATAAGGAAGCACAGGAGATTGTCGAAGAAATATTTATGGGAATTGTCTGACAATTATTTCGATAAATAAAAATTTTTTGAAAATTTACGAAAAAGTGTTGATTTTATGTTTGTAACTTGCTATAATGTGAGTAGGTAAATAGGTCTTAGGGGAAAGTGCCCCCTAAAATAGGCATGATTTACAAATCACAAGTAGTCATACTCGTGAAGAAATACTTTGGGAAGGAGGATGAGTTATGGCTAATGTTAATAGTATAACAAATGGTTCTATATATAATTCATACGCAATTCCTGAAGGTGTAAGGTCTAATGAGACGAGACCGGAGAATGAAGTGAATGTCGATAAGAAGACAGGAGCTGATTCAAAGGTAGGTACGGGAGTATCAAGGAATGAGTATGGCGACGAGTTCTTACGCAGCAGCATTGTTAAGAATGAGGACGGAGCGGTTTACAGTAAGCCTAGGAATGTGGAAGCCGATGAGGCAAGGGTTCCTGCAGAAGAGGAGTTGCCTAAGATCGATTCATTGATAGGTTATACAGCTTCTCAGGTTAAGCAGTTTTACTACGAAGGCCGTATTTCTCGTTACGATTATGATGTTAAGATGGAACAAAGAGAAGAGCTTCTTGCCTCTAACAACGTAAGTAACGATTCTAGGGATGCCAAGAAAGTTAATGATACGGTTAGAGATGCGAAGGCAGTTAGCGATCAGGAGGCTGAGAAGGCAGAAGGAATTAAGCAAGAGAATGCTAAGCAGGATGTTGCTAAGGAAGATGTCAAGAAGGCTGATGATTCTGACAGACAAGTCAAGGCAAGTAGTAACGAGACTTATAAGGCTCGCAGGAATGAGTTGGAAGATATTGAGTCTGACTCTAGAGAGCGAGACAGAGTTTTCAACAAGCAGATGACTGCAGTTAGCAATGAAGCGCGTGACAATGAAGAATTTGAAATAGTAGAATCGGGCAATGAC
>ODAI011543620.1_pt1 | contig 11247 bp, 10 predicted proteins | sample 1539321 | NCBI WGS metagenome assembly ODAI01 (sample SAMN02144231, study PRJEB22623) | gut metagenome | biome: sheep rumen | host: Ovis aries | place: New Zealand
AGAAATTCTCCTGCGGATAGATTTCAATCTCTTCCTCGGAGGCCTCGTTTTCGATGCGGATGGAACCGCCGCCGATGCTGAAGATCCGGGCGCTGCCCAGCACTTCGCCGCCGCGAAGGGCTTCGAAGAGCATTGTGTTGGGGTGAGGCAGACCGCGCTCAGTGCGGTTGAACAGGATCTCGGCGTTCGGAAGAGCCGACCGGATCGCTTTGCCGGTGCCATGGCCTTCGCCGGTGAACGCAAGGGAGCCGTAGAGCGTGACACGGAAGCTGTCAGCGGCGGGATAGCGGCGGCCGAAGATCTTAGCGGCGCGGTAAGGACCGACCGTGTGGGAACTCGAAGGGCCGTGGCCGATCTTGTAGATGCTTTTAATGCTTTTCATGAGCTTTTCTAATCTCCTTGGCTTGTTCCTGACCGGGATGGGGGATCAATGGCCTATCAGATACCGGTCGATCAACTCGGCGATCCCGTCGCGGTCGTTGCTGCCGACCACTGCGTCTGCGGCCTTAAGGGCTGCTTCATTGGAGTTGCCCATGGCGATGCCCAGGCCTGCCATTTCCAACATGGGGACATCGTTGAAAGCGTCTCCGACACCGATGGCTTCCTCGATCGGGACGCCCAGGACGCGGCAGAGATCCGCCAGCCCGGTGCCCTTGGAGATGCCCTGCGGGGTCACCTCCAGAGAGGTCGTCTCTGCGTAAGTGAAGTCCAGCGCAAGGCCCGCGAGCCGCTCCTGCGTCCGCAGACGCCCCTCGGGAGTCGCATGGTACAGATTCATCTTGTTGATCTCTCCGGCGTGCTGCAGCGCGAAGGCGCGCACATCCTCTGCGTACGCTGTGGTCGATTTATAGAGCGGCTGGTACACGCCCATTTGGAAGTGGGGCATATTCTGCACATCCGCGGCTTCTATGTAGGAGATGCCGTCCACCATGACCTGGAGCATGAGATCCTCCTTGCGGGAGGCTTCCACTATGGCGGGGACCAGCTCGGACGGGATCACTTTTTTGGCCAAAACCACCTTGCTCTCGAAGTCGTAGATCACTGTCCCGCAGGCGCAGGAACCGTATCGTATGCCCATCTCCTTAAAGGGATAGAAATCGAGTTCCGTGACCGCGCGACCGGTGTCCAGGGCCAGGATCTTGCCGGCCGCCGCAGCCCTCTTGCAGGCCTCCTTCGCAGACTGGGGGATTTCCTTGGCCGAGTTCAGCAGCGTGCCGTCCATGTCAAATGCGGCAAGTCTGAATGTCGTCATAGATTTTTACCGTCTCCTTTCGTGTGGGGGGTCAAAACGACCTCTGGGGTGGTTTGCACCTTAAAGCTATTATAACAGGCAAAGCGAGACAAAACGACCTCTGGGGTAGTTTGTGCCCACATGTGGTAACAAACTACCCCAGAGGTCGTTTTAATTCTGAAAATGCTCCAGCAGGTCGGAAACCCGGATGAAGTAGTAGTCGTCCGCTGTCTGCTTGACGCCGCTGCTGGTGGTGAGAATGTCCGCGTAGAGGTCCTTGGTGCTTTTACTGTTGCCATTTTTGTCGACATGCGTGTCCCGCTCGTCGGTGATGTCCTTGTCGATCGCAAGGACAAGCCCGTCGTAGTCGGCGGGAACCCGGAAAGTGAGCGTCGTCTCAAGCGCCGCCGGAGCTGTGAAGCGGTACTGGTCGCCGTCCGGGATCTCATCCCATTCCGAGAAGGAAGCATTGCGGATGTCCGACTGGGCAAACAGCCGGTAAGTGCGCCCGTTCCAGGTGACGTCCGACTCCGTCATGGAAGAAGCCGTCGCCTGCCCGGGAGCGATGCTCTCATCCTGCGCTTTCTCAGAGGCGGTGAAATAGTTAAGAAGCGAAGTGCCGGTGTAAGCGTCGAAGGGATAAGCCGTGTTCTCGCTCCACTGGACAAACCAGGGATGGGAGTAGTAGCTCCAATAGGCATCAGAAGTCTCGATGCCGTTCATCGTCCCGCTCCAGTAGAGTTCAACGGTGATGTCCACATACCCGCCCGAGCGCAGCTTCATCTCCCCGCCGACCGGCTCCGCCCTGGCATCCACGATCTGCAGCACCGCGTCCTCGACATGCTCGGGATCCCGGAACAGCCCGTGCGATTCCGCATTGGATTCGTCATACATGCAGATCGACCAGAAAGTCCGAAGCGCGAACTCCGTATCGGTCGTATATTCAATCCCTTTCCACTCGTCGTAGCGCATTCCGGCGGGCGGCACATCCGGCCTGTGCATGATATCCGCGGAAGGGTCCTCCGCAGCCAGTGCGCTGCTCCCGAGGAGAGCCAAAATAGTGCAAGCCGCCGCACATAAGGATAACCCCTTTTTCATAGCCTTAGCTGTTACCATAACGTTCCCTCACCGTATCCTTTCGCGTCTCCGCCGTCTATGTACTCGTAATTATAGGACGAGGACGAGCCGTGAGTATCCTTGAGATCCTCTTTCTGCTGCGCCAGATCTTCCTTGAGCTTCTCCTGGCGGGCGCGCTCCATCTTTTCCTCTTCACTTTTTTGCTGCTTGCTCTTTGAGGAATCCTGCTGGTCTTCGCCCTGTCCGCCGCCGTCATCATTCTGGTCGTCCTGGCCGCCGCCCGAACCGCCGTTTCCGTCATTCTGCTGGGAATCTGACTGCGCCTGCAGTTGCTGAAGCATTTCGTCGATATCGCGCCGCAGCTTATCTGCGTCCGCGAAGTGTCCGTCACTGCTCCCGACCGGTTCGCTCGCGCAGCCCTCCTCGGTCAGCGCATAGCGGGCAAGCAGAAGCGTATTAATAGCATTTTGGAGCGATTCGGGATCGGACAGATGATCGAAATCAATTGTGTGGCACAGAGAGAGCGCCAGATTTACGCGGATCCTGCACTCCTCCTCGCGCGCGGGATGCTCCGGCGTATCCGCCGAAAGCGCCTGAAAATAATAATCCACCGCCTTCTCGTAGTTCCCTCTCTGATATTCCGCGTTCCCAAGGTTGTAGGGCGCGACATAATTCTCTCCGAAGGGGAGATAGAGCAGGAGAACTTCCGGAATAGTGCTGAATCTGCCATTTTTATAATTTCTCAGATAATCCGCATTGACCGCGCAGCGCACCAGTATGAGCGCACCGGCAGCGATCACCAGCGCGCACAGAGTAAAGAGGATCCGGCGCAGGAGGGCGATCAGGCTTTTGACCTTTTCGAAATCCGGGTTCATCACGCCACCCCCCCTCTGTAAATCGTAAGGAACAGCCAGCCCAGAAGCAGCAGCCCTACAAACGCGGCAAAATAGTGATAGGTCTCGATATACCCCTCCCTATTGCCGTCCGCAAACAGCGCGTCCCTGCTCATCAGGCGGATCGACTGCAGGCGCGACGCCAGAGCGCCGCCTCCGTCCTTGGTCTCGTTGATATAAGGAAGCCCCAGATCGTCCGAGAGCTTCCGCAGCGTGGTCTCATCGATGCGGGACAGGGCAATACTGCCGTCCGAGACATTTTTGATATACCCGCGCCCGGGGTAGTTCATGCGGCCGCCGGCAGCAGTTCCGTATCCGAGAACGGCGCCGTTATCCAAGAGACCTCTGAGGTCGTTGAAGCTCATAAGCGTAGATCCGTCAGTGATCTCCCCGTCGCTGAACAGGAAGACAATGGTCCTGCGGTTCCCTTTTTTGGCCTCCGCGCTCTCCGCCGTGATGCGCAGCGCCGAGTAAGCCGTGTTGAGGGACGAGCCCTGGGAAGTTGTGAAAGCGGGCATATCCAGCCGCTCCACAATGTCACTCACAGAGACAATGTCCTGCGTGAAAGGCGTCAGGATCTCTGCACCGTTGCTGAAGCTGATCACCGAGAAACTGCTTCCCGGAAGTGCGTCCATGATCGCGCGGATGTCCCTGCGCACGCCGTCCATGCGCGTGCCGCCCTCGTGGTCCTCAGCCCACATACTGATCGTGGTGTCGACAACAAAAGCAACGTCCAGATTGTTGGTCTTGACTTGAGCATTGGGATCGAGCACCATGGGCCGGATCCCTACCGCAGCCGTGCCGGCCAGCATGCACAGGAGCATGATAACGGCGGTCAGCTTGCGGGAGCGCCTGCCTCGGCGGATCCCCCTGCGCATGAGGAAGAAGACCGTAGTCAGCCCCATCAGCACAATGCCCGCAGCGAGCACAAAGAACCAGATCGTCGGCAGATCAGTGTCCACAGTGGCAGTAGTGGTCTTTGTGATCTGACGCTCCATGGACTGAATATCCGCGAGAATATCTTTTGCCGAGAGATCCGTTCCCGGCCCGTAGAACCGGCCGCCGGTGCTCTCCACCGCGTCCTGCATCTCATAGACATTCGGCTGCTGCGCATCTGCCGGATCCGTGCTCTCGGGGTCGATTCCAAAGACCGTTACTTTGTCATAGGTGCACATATCGGCTGCATCGGAAAGCGTCACCAGCGGCGCGCCTAAAAGCTCCGGTTTGTTGTCCGTGACGAAGATGATGATCCTTGTGCGCTCCTCCTCGTTCAGCTCCGGAAAGCTGAACAGACAGGACGCCAGGCCTTCTCCGATCGCCGAAGTACCCTTGCGCTCGTAGCCCGCGGTCACACCGTCGTCAAAATAGGCTAGGATCTTGTTCAGTTCCTCATAGCGTGCCCTCTCGGAGTCCGGAATATCGTAGACCGAGTCATATTTTGCCGCGTACGAAGTCATGAATTCTTCCTGCGCGGCCAGATACTCCTCCAACGTGTCCAGCCTTCGGAGCACGAAGTCGTAATCGTCCGTGACCGGCACAAATTGAATGCTGGAGGTGTTAAAGAGGGAGATCCCGATGCGGTCTCCGTCCAGCCCCTCCACCGTTTCCCGAAATGCCTGCACGAGACTCTGCACGCCGGCATAGTTGGAAGAGGAGAGGTCGACGCACAGGCAGATATCTCTGCGGTTAACAGAGTCCTTGACTGTATCGCGCTTGAAAGGCCTCGCGATCAGAATAGATGCCCCGACGAGGGCGAGAAGGATCCCCAACACGGAAAGGACGCGGTAGATCCGGGCCTCGATGAGCCGGCGCCTGTAGAGCGGTTCCGCTTTGAGACGCGCCGTATTGGCGGCGCGCAGGCGGGGCCGGGTTTCCGGCTTTTTCTTCAGTTTGAGGGCGGCAAAACATACTGCGGCGATCAGGACCACCGCGAGAATGAGCGCCCACGAATTATGAAAACTTATTTCCATTTTTTGACCAGCTCCTTACCCTTCTCGACAGCGGTCTTCGCATCCTCAGGCGTACAGTCTGCGGGCGCGGGCTCGAAGAACATCCCTATCTCATGCGAGAGAACCAGCCTTATTGTACCTTTGCGGGATGCCTGCATCTGCGAGAAGGCTTTTTCTGCAGAGGATTCTCCGTATACCGCGCAGAGGAAGCTGCGTGCAGCTCTGCTTACCTGTTCGATCGTACTGCGGGGATCTAGATCCCCGGCCTGGAATGCAAGCTGGATCCGCTCCATCCATGTCAGGGAATTGTGGCGGATCTTGGAGCGCACGAAAAGCACCCACAGAAAGTACGGCGTAAAACGGGTGACCTTTGAGAGAAAGCGGTTGACTGCCTCCTGCCGCTCCGCTGTCCGATATATATACTGCTCCCGCGCGGCCCGCTGGTACACGGCATCCACCAGGGCCTTGCCCTTTTCCAGGGAAGCCTTCGTGTCTGCGGGGAAGCTTTCGGCAAACTCGGGCCCATAGTACTCCCGGATCAGGTCAGCCAGATCCGCCCGCCCAAGCTTCTTCAAATCCTCGTATACCATCGCTCCTGTGTTCAGCCCTGTAACTTCATCGACAAATCTTCGGACTTCCCGGCTCATCTGCTGGTGAACGGTCCTGTCCCCGATCTGTTCGCGGCCGTAGGCCTTCTCGATCGCTCCAATCCGTTTCAAACTGCTGCGGTGCAGCTTATCCAGCCGGAAAGGAGATTCCGCTTTTATACTGAACAGCCTTCCCAGGAAAAAGCGCGCGGCAAGCGCCAGGACGATCAGGCCGACGCCCAGCGTGAGCCAGAAAGACGAGTAGGCAAGGGGAGACTGCAGATCAATTGAATATTTCACACTGTCCCCTTTCTGCGCCCGAACAGCGCGATCAGCGTATCGACTATCTCTTCCTCCCGCGAAATGCCGGCATAGAAGATGCGGTTGCGGGTGAGAAGATGATCGGCCGTCTTTTCGAGGCCCTCCCGGATCTGTGCCTCCTTGTCGCGAAGATCTTTACAGATCGCGAGGAAAGGATCCGCGAAGACATCGTCATCGAGATCATAGGCGTCTTCCGCCGTAAGCGGTGCGTCCTCGATCTTGAAGATATAGACGTCGTTGTAATATACAAGGCGCTTTACCAGGGCCATATCCATCTCGGCCAGCCCCTCCGCGTCGGTGATTATGATCATGACCATGTGTCGCGAGAATACGGCAGCTGTGTCCGCGACCGTGTCGTAGAAGCTCTTTGCGGGTTTCCCGCACTCGATGGCTTCTTTATATCCGGTGATCAGTTCCTCGAGATGCATGGGACCGGAAGTGAAGCTGCTGATCCGGCCGCCCTCGCTTCCGCAACAGGAGAGGGCGTAGTTCACCCCCTGCTTGCCCAGAAGATAAGCCGCCACGCCAAATGCCATCAGCGCGATCTGCTCCTTGGACTCCCCCGCGGGCGTATCGCCCGTCATTTTCTTTCCCGTATCGCCGATGAAGAGCACATCGTGCTTTCTGTCGGCAAAATAGCGCCGGATCAGTGTTTTGCCGGCCCTCGAGGAGGACTTCCAGTCAATGTAGTTGACGTCGTCTCCGTAGCGGTATTCGCGAAGGTCATCAAAATCAAGACTGCGCCCATGCTGCATGGAGCGGTAGTCTCCCTCGAGAAGATCCGACGTCTTCCGCTTTGTGTATAGGGCGGCGACTCGGCGCACCCTGTCCAGAAAATCATAATTCAGATCCAAACTCATGGCGTAGGCACCGAATTTACAAGCATGTTGATGAGAGTTTCCACAGAGACGTTGTCCGCGACGGCCGCGTAGTTGAGGCCGATCCTGTGGCGCAGCACCTGGTGGCGCATATTCTTGACGTCCTCGGGCACCGCGTAGGTGCGGCCGTTCATCAGAGCGCTCGCCTTGGCGATCTTAAGGAAATTGATGGTCGCGCGGGGGCTGGCACCGATCCTGATGTAGCCCGCGAATTTCTTGTCGATGTGCTTTCCGGGCTGGCGGGGCGCCGTCACGATGTCGGCTATGTATTTTTTGACAGCGTCGTCAACGTAGACCTTGTCCGCGATATTCTGGACCTTGTCCACGTCTTCGAGCGTGAGAACGGGGGGCTCCTTCTTCGCGATCGAGCCGTCCTCGATCTTGTTCATGATGATGATCTCTTCCTGCGCGGAAGGGTAGGTGATGGTCTCCTTGATCATGAAGCGGTCGGTCTGCGCCTCGGAGAGAGGGTAGGTGCCCTCCTGCTCGATGGGGTTCTGCGTCGCGATGACAATGAAAATGTCCTGCGGCATATGGTAAGTGATCCCGCCGATGGTGACCTGGCGCTCCTGCATGGCCTCGAGCATCGCGCTCTGCGTCTTGGCGCTGGATCGGTTCACCTCGTCGAGCAGCACGAAATTGGCAAAAACGGGACCGAAGATCGTCTCAAACTTCCCCGTCTCCTGGTGATAGATCTGCGTGCCGATGATATCGCTGGGCAGCAGGTCCGGCGTGCACTGAATCCTCGAAAATTTGCCGCCTACCGCGTCCGAGATCGCCTTCGCCGCGGTGGTCTTGGCCAGTCCGGGCACGGACTCGATCAAAATATGCCCGTCCGCCACGATCGCCGTGATCAGCGACTTCTTGAGCTCCTCCTGTCCCACAACTCTCCCCGCAAAATAGTCCCCGAGCTTTCCGATCACGCCCTGCGCGAACGTAAACTCTTCCCGGGAAATGGCATCCCTCTTTCTATATCCGTTCATTACATCTTCCCGTTCCTTTCTGTTTGAATTGTTGCTTTTATGATTTTACCACACGCAAACGACCTCTGGGGCACGCAAACGACCTCTGGGGTAGTTTGTCGCTTTTTTATGCTTTTGGGTCAAAACGACCTCTGAGGTAGTTTGTTACATCGTAATTTTATTTTACCACCTCCCAAGCGATCGCCATATCTGTCTGCGTCCATTACATAGAAATATTTCGCTCTCACACGTGAGTGCGGCAAAAAAGTAGCAAGATATTACCATGTACAGATCCGCCAGGCGGCGTATATAATTTATAACCGAAAAAAGCTGAAAAATATGCAAGGAGTAAATCATGGGAAATAATGAAGAAATGATAGAACCGGGCAGCATGGGGCAAAATATTGAACATGGCACTGCGCCGAAGCCCAAAAGGACGATCCCGCAGATCATTTTCGGATCCGCTGTCTGGACCTGCATACTGGCATATCTGCTGATCCTGGCGGGTCAGCTTCTGGGCGATATCGTTATGACAGTGACCGGTGTGTATAGAACTGATTTCGGCACTACAGCGGGGCTGTACTTCTTATTTGGAGGCATCTGGCTCGTTCTCTTTTTAAACGCGCTTATTAAGAAGAACCGGCCTTTGTTCAAGGCCTATGGTATCGGCTGCAAAGGAAACAACGCACTTAACCTGCTGATCGGATATCTGATCGGCATCGGCATGAACGGGCTGGCGATCCTGCTGGCATGGATGCATGGGGACATCAAGATGTATTTTGACAGATTTGAGCTGATCCCCTTCCTGATCCTGTTCGCGGCCGTCTTTGTGCAGTCTGCAGCAGAAGAAATGGTTTGCCGCGGCTTTATCTATCAGCGAGTTCTGCGCACCTACAGAAACAAATACTGGTTAGCGGTGATCATCAATTCGGTCTTCTTCGGACTGATCCACCTCGGAAACGACGGCGTGACAGTCATGGCGATCGTGGATCTCATCGTGACGGGTCTGCTCTTTAGTGCGATGGTTTACTATTTTGACAGTTTGTGGATGGCGATGGCGGCCCACGCGGGCTGGAATTTCACGCAGAGCATTCTTGCGGGCCTGCCCAACAGCGGCATTGTCGTTCCGTACTCGGTTTTCAAACTGGATGCGGCGACGGCTCGGGACAGCTTCTTCTACAACGTCGAGTTCGGCGTCGAGGGGACGATCCCGGCGATCGCGATCCAGCTTGTGGTGCTCGCTGCGATTGTGGCGATCGGCATTAAGATAGGCGGAAAGCCTACCGATATCTGGAAAGAACAGTAAAAAACGACCTCTGGGGTCGTTTGGTGTCAGAGGTCGTTTGGTGGTTTTGGAGCAAAAAAAGGAGCTGCATCCTGCTGAATGACCAGCAAATGCAGCTCTATTTTGACCAATATTCAATTACAGAACATGTACTCTCTCCACTCTCGCTCCAAAGGGCATGAGCGACAGTTTTGCGATCTTGAAATACTGTTTTCCCCACGGGATTCCGATGATGGTGATGCACAGAACAAGACCGATGATCGCATTCATGGCTGCCATCTCGATTCCGCCGAAGACGATCCACAAGATGTTCAGCAGGAAAGACACCGCGCTGTCATCGTCGTAGACGATCTCTTTTCCAAACGGATCCAGCGAAATGCTGGCGAATTTGAAGCACTGCAGCCCGACCGGAATGCCGACCAATGTGATGCACCAGAGGCATCCTGTGAGCACCCAGCCGAGGGCGCTGATCAGTCCGCCAAAAACAAGCCAAAGTAAATTAAGAATTAATCTCATAGTTTTATCCTCCCTGAAGTCTACGCTTCATAAATTTCTTTTGTTTATCTACACCTTTTTATACGTAGATGTCAGGCATTATCCACGGGAGGAGGAAAACGGCGTGTGATAGGCAATACAGACTCATGTTCTCACTGTTGTGCCCACACTTGCTCCCCGTCGCAGAAAATCGTTATATCTCCGTCCTTGGTCTCCAGAGTTTCCACGCTGTATTTTGCCAGAAGGTCAAGCGTGCGGCCGTCCGCCGGGTTCTTGTTCGAATCACAGATCACGGCATATTGGGGCGAAAGGGCCGCGAACATCTCATCAAGCGCGGAGGTGTAGTGTCCGTGATGCGGCACCTTGAGGACATCGCACGGCTTCACATCGCCCTGCGCGAGCCACTCCCGGATCCGCTTCTTCTCGATGTCCCCGGTCAACACGAACCGCCCGGCGCCATACTCCACCGTGGTGATCAGCGAGAAATCGTTGTCGTACTCATCGTCTCCGTCCGGAATTTCGTACGAAGCAGGCGGTTCCACCATGACCGAGGCCCCGCCCAGGTCAAAATAGAGCGTCTCCTCCACGTTCTCCGGCGAGATGCCTTCCTCCTCCAGGGCCTGCATATATTCTGTATATGCTTTTGCCGTTCCTTCATAGGCCGGCTGGAGGACGCGCTCGACCTCGATTCCCCTCACGACAGTATCCACGCCGCCCACGTGATCCTTGTCAAAATGTGTAATAAGGAGCACGTCGATCTTCGGTACGCTCTCTTTTGCCAGATAATCCAGAACTTCCTGCCCGTCTTCGTCCTCTCCGCTGTCGATCACCATCGTCTCGTCCCCGCAGCGGAGAATGATCGCGTCCGCTTTTCCGATTTTTAGAAATACCACCTCGAAAAGCTTTTCTTCTTCAAGCGTCTCCACAGGCTCTGCTTGCACGGCTGTACCGCCGACATCGTTCCCGGCGGCTGTCTCGCTGGTATTCTCTGATATGTTTTCAGGGATGGCCTCGGTAGAATACCCGGCAGCGCTCTCTTCTGCTGCCGCGGCTGCAGGCTCCGCAGGCTTTTGCCCCGCCTCCTTCTCCTTCCCGCATGCCGAAAAGAATATCATAAAGGACATAAGCAGGAAAATGACTGAAACTCTATTTATCACACCTGATCTGCGGTTTATCTTCATTGATTTATTTCCCATTCCTTTTTTTATAGAATATGCGTCTCTGCCATCTTCTCGTATACGTTATTTACTATAGTTATATACGGCTTATTTCCAAAAGTCTATGTACGCGACTGCTTTGATCAACGAAGTCCCTGAGCGATCAGCTTTCGATACCAGTCTGAGAATTCCCAAATTTTTAATGGCGGGGCAAAAAAGACCTCTGGGGTAGTTTTATTTCCCCAGAGGTCTCTTGCTTCAAATCTTATTTCACTCAGAACAGTGTCCCCTTAAAACAGATGCGCTGCTTATGATTCTCGTAATCAAAGCTGTGGTGTGCACCTCCTGCGCAATAGCGCTCATAAGCGCATCCAGAGCAGTCTTCACATAGATTCGAGAGCGGCTGTCGGAA